>ERZ794947.47-NODE-47-length-78829-cov-122.513507_pt1 | contig 78829 bp, 40 predicted proteins | sample MGYA00511908_ERZ794947 | MGnify/ENA primary metagenome ERZ794947 (study PRJEB30137, sample SAMN04331400) | food metagenome | isolation source: control ferment replicate 2c | study: EMG produced TPA metagenomics assembly of the Comparison of meta-barcoding and...
AATCGTAATATTATTATGTAGAAATAATAGCTCTCTTTTGTAATTCTTATATCTGTTGGAATAAAAATACACCATCGTCTATCAACTAATAGTTATAACTATCACTATATTATCATATACGGTGTTAGATGATGACATAAGTTATGAGAAGCTGTCATCGAAGTTAGAGGAAGCTGAAGTGCAAGGATTGATAATGTAATAGGATAATGAAACATATAAAACGGAATGAGGAATAATCGTAATATTAGTATGTAGAAATATAGATTCCATTATGAGGATTCCTAGATCCTCGAGGAGAACTTCTAGTATATTCTGTATACCTAATATTATAGCCCTTATTAACAATGGAATCCCAACAATTACCTCAAAATTCACCCATTTCTCAAATCCTCGAGAAGAAATTTTAATATATTGTTCTGTGTTCTTGATATCATATGACCGTCGCAACAATAGAAATTCTAACAATTATCTTAATGGATTACGTCGTTGGAAATCATCGCTGTTCGAATTTTCTATCATTCAATTTTCCAAGCGCATGGAAAAATGTTCGCTGTAACATTATATTGGCACAAGTGATTATTAATATTACATGAACTGCTATGGTAAAAATTTAAACGTGCAGTTCAGATAGTACTGAAGTCTAAGTTAAAGATATACTAATTTTAACATGATTTGGTAGTCATATATATGAGTCATATGAGTCGCTACATTCAAATGTACAGTAACTATCAAAACCATTATTGTAGTACCCGTATTCTAATAATGGACCAATCCGCGTGTGTTTTATACTTCTAATATGAAAGTGAAGAGGTCCAGATTTATCCTTCACTTATTACTTCCTTTAAACTTTAGTTATCAACGCCATATGTCCCAAATACAATAAAAAAAGATTTGACGTCCAGTGGACTTTTTTGTCCATTGTTTACTTTTAGATTATTCACAGCAAGATGAACTAAACGTTAAAATGTGAGCTCTTTTGCTCGGGTGTCAAGTTCAATTAAACAAATTCCATTAGTTTTATTAATTATATATATTATATTACTGATTCTTGTTCGAAAGTTTTTAAAAATCACACTATATTAAATTAATCTAGGTCATCATCAATTTCCATACTGTCCTCATTATCGTCATCACCTAACGTGTCAGCCCCTATAGTAGCTTCGTGATTTGGTAGAACTTCCAGACATTCTTCAGCTTCCTCAGGAACATTTTCATCACGAGATTTACCCTTCTTCAAGACGACATTGACAGTTTCCTTATCCTTGATTTCATTCTTTAAGATCCTTAGTGCCAGTTTGTTCAAAATTTCGTTTTGAATTAACCTGTTCAGTGGACGTGCACCCATATCATCGGAATAACCATATTTGGCCAAGAAGTCCTTGGCCTCTTGAGTTAAATTCAACTTGTAATGTTTATCATTTTGCTCGAATCTCTCTTCAATTTCCTTCAAACGAATATCCACGATCTTATGAATAGCTTTTCTAGATAGCTTGTTGAAAATGACTATACTAGAAATTCTGTTCAAAAATTCTGGTCTGAAATGTTGCCTAACAGCACCCATGACCAAATTCTTGGTAGATTCTTGGATCTTTGATCCTTGTTGAGAATTGATAAATTCAGCACCTAGATTGGAAGTCATGATGACAATACAATTGGAACAGTCGATCGTCTTACCTTGACCAGAAGTAATTCTACCGTCATCCAACATTTGTAGCATGACAGTCAAAACATCAGGATGTGCCTTTTCTACTTCATCGAATAACAAAACGGAGTATGGTTTGTATTGCAGTTGGTTAGTTAAAAACCCACCTTCATCGTACCCGACATAACCTGCCGTGGTACCCAACAACTTAGAGACCGCATACTTCTCGCTTAATTCAGAACAATCGACCCTGATCATCATGTCCTCATCATTAAACAAAAATCCAGCAACTTTTTTAGCCAATTCAGTTTTACCGGAACCGGACAAACCTAAAAATAAGAAGGATGCTGGTTGCCTTGGATTAGCTAAACCTGATCTAGACAATCTAACGGCATTGGAAACAGCTTTAATGGCATCCATTTGGCCCACGACTTCAGATGATAAGTCACGTTCCATATGAATCAATTTTTCATTTTCAGATTCTGACAACTTCTTAACAGGGATACCAGTCAATCTTGCAGCTGTTTCAGAAATGGTGTCTGAATCGACCACATTTTGGATCATGGAGTTGGCACCAGCACGTCTCTCTTCCTCAGCAACCTGATCTTCAAGCTTTTCGATTTGCTTTTTGATATCTGGGATGGCGAAGTACCTTAAATCAGCGGCGGTAGCAGTATCATATCTACGTTCAGCATCAAGGGCCTTGTTTTCCAGTTCATCCAATTTCTTTTTAGCTTGTGTCAATTCTTCATGGCCATGCTTTTCTTCATTGTAACGTTGTCTTAGAGGTTCCAATTCTTCTTGCAATGAAGCTTCCTTCTGCCTAGCTAACTTTAATCTATCTTTAGTGGTGGAGTCGGCATCTTCATCTCTCTCTAGAGCTTTTATCTCTACTTGAATCAATTGCAATTGACGTTCCTTGGAATCTAATTCTTCTGGCTTAGAATCTCTTGCGACGGCGACACCAGCACAAGAAATATCAACTAAATCCAAAGCAGAATCTGGCAATCTTCTATAAGGCAAGTAACGCTTGGCTAATTGAGCAGCAGTGACTAAGGCGCTATCCAGAATCCTTACACCATGATGTATTTCATACTTTGGTTGCAGACCTCTCAATATGGCCACTGTTTGTCTCACACTTGGTTCAGCGACTTCAATTTTCTGGAATCTTCTTTCAAAGGCACCATCCTTTTCCACAATAGATCTATATTCGTTATTGGTGGTGGCACCGATGACCTTCAATTGGCCTCTGGACAAAGCTGGCTTCAAGATGTTAGCAGCGTCGTCCTTACCATTACCCATTAACATGTGAATTTCATCAATGAATAACACAATTAGAGTCTTTGATTCTTCGATTTCCTTCAAAACACCTTTGAATCTTTCTTCGAAATCACCTTTATATTTAGCACCTGCGGTTAATGCGGCCAAATCTAGACTGAACAATTTAGCGCCTTGTAAGATAGTGGGAACGTCATCGTCAATGATTCTTTGAGCAACACCTTCAATAATAGCGGTCTTACCGATACCTGGCTCACCAATTAAACATGGGTTGGACTTAATTCTTCTTGCTAAAACTCTAATAGTGCTTCTTATTTCTTCTTCACGGCCGATGACAGGGTCAAGTTTACCTTGACGAGCCTGCTCAGTCATATCAATGGCATACTTTGATAAATATTCCAAAGGTGTGTTCGTATCAGCGCCACGAGAGTCAATTCTAGTGTTACCACGAAGTTCAAGAGCTTGTTGCTTGATGGCCTCAATATCTACTTGAGCTTCCTTAAATATTTGCTGAATAGACGAATCATTGAATAGAGCAAACAATATATGGTCTTGCGCTATAAATGAGTCCTTCTGTTGTTTTTGAATCTTAGCAGCGTCTTGAAGGACTTTCCCCAAAGCGTAACTTGGAGTTATCTCCGCAGGTGCAGGTTGCTGTTGAGGAATTCTTACTAGATTTCTATTAACCACTTTCTTGAAAAGATCATAGTCGTAACGGCCCTTCTCAATTAGATTCTGTAGGTAAGGGACTGATCCATCTTCTGGCGTTTCAATGAAGGCAGCTAGAATATGTATAGGTTGTAATTGTGGGTGTTGATGATCCGAAGCCAATTTTTGAGCCAACGTCAAAATCGTTAGAGCCCTTTCTGTAAATTGCGTTTGGTCGTTCATATATTCTGTATATTTTATGGTACGTGTAGTTGATTTCTTTTTTCTTTGTTATTGCTGATTCGATTCAAGGGTAAAAAGGAACAAGTGACAAAGGAACGAATTATGAAGGAATTGAGGCAAGATTACAATGCCTTATATAATAATCTGGCAGGTTGCATAAGTTTGCGCCCCTTTGCCTTTTACTGTGATATAATTTGCAGTTCTTTGAGATGGGCCCCCTGTTGAAAATTGAACAAAAAAATCGCGGCCCCTTATGGAACGTTTAAGATTGTAATTAATAACCCTTCTAGAAAATTCTGGAAAAATATATATCTACAAGAACAACGAAAGAAAAGTTAGGAACAGCAAACACTACCACGATGGAGGGTTCAATGTTAATATGTATGACAAATATGTAAATAAATAAGTAAATGAATAAATAAGTGAATAGGTAGATTCTTTTTTTCTAAAAATGGTGCAGAAGGTTTTTAAACCATGAAACTCTCGCCACAACCGCATGTGCCCTTGGAGTTTGGATTCTTGAAGACAAACTTAGAGGCCAACTTGTCGTCGACCCAGTCCATTTCACTACCAATGACGCTGAATAACGCCTTTGAATCGATGACAATTTTAACGCCATCTTGTTCTACTACCTCATCAAATTTCCCCGGCTCGGTGATATATTGTAGATCGTACGTTAGTCCTGAACATCCACGGTTTCTAGCGCTAACTCTAATCAATTTAGGTTCCGGCTGAGCTAGCAGTGCCCTTAAATGCTTGATTGCCTTCGGACTCAGGGTGATCAGCGCCTTTCTTGGTCTCAATTTCCTCTTTCTTTTCTTGGGAGGTTCTGTGCAAGAGCAGTCATTCTTGGATACTGCAGCAGCTATTTGCTCGTGTATAGCTTTATTCTGCTTCTTGATGGCCTCCTCATGAGATTTGATGGTCTCACGCGAGGGGAATGCGTAGCTCGACCACTTCGGGCTTTTAGAAGCCTTGCTACTCTTGCTCTGATTGGAAACTATGAATTTGAAGGGCTTCTTACCTGGACGTTGACTATCTGGAGAGACAGAGTCTGCAGCTGCGGGCACTGTCTTCGGTATGAATTTTAATTTGAAAGGATTTACGTTGTTGATTGTGCGAGACATTGTGCCATTCGTACCACCTCGCCAAAATCCTCCAGTTGAAAGGAATCTGTGTGCCAGCAGTACTGAATTCCTGCTTCTTCCTGTGTTTATCATTATGTTACGTTATTGTTCCGATCGTTTGTTATACTACCAAATCAAAAAAATCTAAAATGGTCCTTCGTATGAGTGCAAAAATGGTGGCCAAATGTATAAATAAATAAATAAGACGAATAAAATAATGTCAATAAATAACAGTTTCTTAGTAATTCTAAAGGATTTACAAATATTTGCAAAATTCCATTACTCTTCCTTGCTTTCCTGTCCTCTTTCCCTTTCCTTTATGAATTAAAAGCATCTCAATCTCTTTCCTTTATTCCGTTGAAATTCCCTGTCAATTTTAATCCAAAATAAAGAAGTCATTAAACGGGCATTTACCAGGTGACTGTTATCTGACCAATGAAATCTGAGGGTATGACTAATAAGCCCCCGCCCGAGTTTCGGCCAAGGGTACGGACAACGCCGAGAACCGGCGATGAGATGAACAATAGCTTTTATCTATTTCTTATTAGAGAGGGATTATTAATCATTAATTAGTGTTTTATTTAGTAACTATGGGCTATACATAACAACCACATGAGAGGAGTCTTGGAGGAAAAAAATGGGAAAAAAAAATAGTAGAAAAAAAAGGGGATATCACTACTCTCTAAGTACTCTTGTGCTTGTGCATAGAAAAAGATTTCCTTTGTTCTGTAGTTGTGTGTCTTTTTTGATTGTTTTTTTTTTTTTTTAATTTTTTTTTGTAATTTCTTTATATGTCAGCTTTACGCTGCACAATGTCTATAATGCTATGTCGTTATCGAGCCCTTTGAGCGTGGGGCAGGGTGGGTAATAACAATGAAAAAAAAAAAAAAAAATGCAAATATGGAAAGAGCATGATTTCTGCTTTTCTTTTTCTTAAGCGGCGTAAGCATACTTGGATTTCTTTCTGATAGATTCACCATATTTTAAGAATAGTAAAGGCACGGGAATCATCGCAGCGGCAAATAGACCTAATAACAAACCAGCCCAACCGATACCCATGCCACGGAACATATATCCTGCAAACAATGGGAAGCATGCACCAAATGCAGACCTCATGAAAGTGTTTGCAGCGACGGCAGAAGCTGCCAACAATAGATACGATTCAATGATATAGTTTAAACATGGCAAGAAAATACCCATTAAACCGAACCCGATGAAGGCCCCTCCTACTGTGGGGACCATCCAATGAATCTTGTGAGGATAGTAGCCCGTCCAACAGAACCATAAGATACCAATAGGGAAAACGGTACCTGCAATGACCATTGCGTACAATCTGGCCTCGGGCACTAATTTCCCCTTGGCTCTACATCTTTTCAAATAATCGTTGTCCATATACCAAATGAAAGCAGCACACACCATCATACCGATAATCAAGGCGATGTATGGCAACTCACCGTTTTCAGTAAACCCATAACCCTCCACAAAGACAAGTGGGTAGGCTTCCAGTAACAAATACAAGATACCGTAGACAAAAGAGTTGTAAATAGTCACGAATAGTAGCAATGGTTCCACGAAAAGCATAATGATAGGCCTCGTCACAGTTTTTTGGACAATGTCTTTGATGGATAGCTCCACGTCTTCATGAGCAGCATGAATACCCCAGTTATTACTTTGCTTTCTCATCTGTTTGGCCTTGTTAACCAAAATGGTAGGGTGATGTGTTTCTTCAAAGAACAATACGATGGCAACGAAAACTGCGGAAGCGAAACAACCGACAACATATTCTAACCATCTCCAGGTAGTTCTTTGTGCGATATAAGAACCCATGACAGGCGATAAAATGGGGCCTACAAAAACACCTAGAGCAAATAGCGCAATGGCTTTACCTCTAACATTAGTATCAAACATGTCGGCAAACGCGGCGGGGACGACGGCCATGGGTGCTGCCCCGATAAAACCACCAAAGAATCTACATATGAAAATAGTTTGCAGGTTCTCAGCAGTAGCGACAGCAAATTGGAAAAGGGCAAATCCAAACGCAGATAAAACCAGAACACCCTTTCTACCGTACAATTCAGAAAGAGGAGCATAGATAACCGGTGAGGCCGCAAATCCAAGAACAAAAAGCGTGATACCCAAAATGGCGACAACTTCGATGACGTGGTATATCTCGCAGATTTGCGGCACTGCAGAGGCAAAAATGGAAGAACACATAGCAATGGCAATAGAATCCAGACATAAGACCAGACATAGCAGCACTTTCTTCTTCATGGGCCAGTTAAATGGATGTAGTGGGTCGTTAGGACCATCAAAAGTAACCTCGTACAGGTCTCTGCTCGGCAACGATGGAGGGTAAGGTCTGTCACCACCCATGGGCGCACAATTGGTATAATCAACCTCTACACGGTCAGGCTCGTTAACAGACCCAGTAAGGATTTTAGTTAATCTTCTCGTGATATTAACCTCTGATTCTGCAGCAGAATTCATAGTCGTCGTTCTTTGAATCGCTAAATCTGCACCACCATTGCCCTCCGTAGCAGTTGTGTATTTGGCACCTTCACCGGTGAAATCTACAGGTTCGACGCCTGTGGTTCCCGTGGTGCCCGTCGAATGCATATCGCTGGATGAGCTTCTTGACGAGTCTGATGGCAGCAGATGATTTTCCTTATTAGAAATGGGAGAATGATCCGACATTGTCTCTGTCTAGTTTTCTCTTGCTTTTTTGACTAAAAAAAAAAGTGACTGATAAAAGATCCAGAAATAAAGAGTTCCCGATATTTAGTATATGATCTCGTTGCAAGGGTGCGAAGAACCAATTTCAGATTATTGGATTTTTCTCTTCTATAGACCAAGATTATTTTTGAAAACTGGTGACTCAAGGCATACGAGCAGAAAGAAACATCAAGATCAAATGAGGTACCCTTTATATATAGAACACATTACTTGATAGTATATTCTGCACACATAAAAAAAAAAAAGAAAATGACAATGTTTAACGTTAAATTTTTCTTCCTTTTTCTTTAGGGAATTCCTACGATCGTTTCCTCTTAAAGTAAAACTCCCGATACGAAGATTTCTGTGTACCGACGGACGGAAATCTCGAATGGCTCTACTGTGAGACGGCTTCATAGCGACATAGACGGAAGGGTTTGCTTCCTTCCTTCCTTCCGCGTCCGCATCCGTTTCCGCATCCGCCTTCCGTATCCGCTTTTCGCTCGGTGCTTCTCTTTCCACGGAAAATCCTGCTCCTGCTCCATGGAACCAAAGCAACGGGGTCTGGCGGAACCTATAATCCGTTGTGACCGGGCCCGCATAAGGAATTCTCGGCTCTTAAAATAATCTATCCTGCGCAGAAAATACTGGCTGGCAAAAAAGAAATACTAAATCAGACTCCTTGTCTTTACGTTGGCTATGTAGTCCAAGCTTGGCAGTACTACTGGTGCCTGGTTATAAGATTGATTTTTGTAACTCTTGCGGAAAGGTTCGCCGAGCAGGGACCCTGGATGAAAAAATTTCTTGATGAGGCATCAGTATAAATCACTAGGGGGCTGTACATGCATGGTCGTTTAAAATCCGACTACGCACATTAACTCTTTTTGGCACTAAAAGCGCTCGGGGTTAAGTGTACCTACCCCTCTCCGGCCGTAAAAAAATGAAGGTAATGTTTTCAATTTTCACCTTTTAGTCATTATTGTTGTTATTGTTATCACTCAAATTAAATAAAAAGAAAGAAACTACTTAGAATAAATACTAACATTAATTGTATTGCGCCCCGCTCGCCTCGAAGTCATAGTGGGCTTGTTTCTCTTTTCAGCCACTTGTATGAAATACTCTGAGGCTGCAGAAAATGCACTATTGTCCTCCATACCCTTGCGTGGTACTCGTTAATCTGTGTTTTTTCTTCTTCGTTTAGTAACTTAGTATTGATCAACTTCCTGCAATAGGGAACCACAGTCATGTTTTCGAATTTCAAGAAGTTACCCTTCTCAGTGGCCTTCTTGATTAACATGTCGCTTTCAATCCTGATACCATACTCACCATCCTTATAATAACCTGGTTCGTTACTTATTATGTTACCCGCTCTTAAGGGGAAATTCATCAGATGTGGCCTAAAGCCGACACCCATGGGTCCTTCGTGAACGTTTAAAAATGATCCGATACCATGGCCTGTGCCATGTTTGTAATCTAACCCGCGGGACCATAAAAACTGCCTAGCGATGGCGTCGATATTAAACCCGGGAGTGTTTTCGGGAAAAATCAACCTCTCTAGGGCTAAGCCACCTTTAAGTACCAGTGTGTAATTATCCATTTCTTCTTTGGTTGGCTTTGTTAAGTGAATTGTTCTTGTTATATCAGTTGTACCCTCCAAGAATTGCGAACCGGAGTCGCAAAGATATATCTTGGTAGGATCAATCATCGAAGAGTTCTCTACGGGCGGCGAATAATGTATGATGGCGGCGTTACTACCTGTGGAGGATATTGTTTCGAACGAATTGCCCATGAAGTTCCTTTGGGTTTTCCTAATCTCGGTCAATTTTTCTGCGGCACGATGTTCATCTATCAGTGCCTCGCGCCCCACTAATTGCTGCTCCAGCCATGCAAAATACTGCACTAAACATACTGCGTCTTTGACCTGCGCCTTGTGTGCGTTTTTTATTTCGATGTCATTCTTGATAGATTTCAAAACATCGATGGGTGAGTGAATCATCGCAAAGTTTAGTGCAGTCATTTTTTTAGCTACTGCACCGTTAGCGTTGGTTGAGGTGTTCAAACAACGAACCATCTGCCACGATGCACTATCAGGAATCAAAAATTCATGCTCCGCAGAAGAAGCCTGCGAAGTTATCTTTGTTAAATGTTCCCATATCTGTTCGTAAGGTCTGACTTCAATACCGTTTATCTTAAAATATTCCGATATGTCATCATTGAAGGGGTTATTGGTGAAAAGAATGGTTTCGTCTTCGTTAATAGCCACGTAGGAGAAAAAAACTGGATTATAGTCAATGTCGGATCCACGCAAGTTCAACAACCAACAAATTTCATCCAACGCAACTACTATGAAAGTATTCCTACCGGTCGTCGCAGAGGAAGCCTTATCATTCAGCTTTTTCAGTAACTTTTCCTTCTTGTCTTTGAATTCTTCACCATGAAACTCGTATTTTAACAGTAGTAAATCATTACAAGGCCTTTCAGGTAGAGTTTCAAAATCGGGCCAAATACTGTCAACTAAGTTTTCCTCCACGGGAACCAGCTCCACTTTACCCTTTGCGTCATATTTAGTGTCAATCATTTTTCTAAAAGAAACATAGTCGTTGAAAGTGATAAGCTTTGGGTCAATACCTATCTTCAACACCATTCCCTCTTTATTGCCAAGTCCCTTGGCCATTTCCAAAGCTTCTCTGACACACCATTCTTGCCAAGTGATTGGGTCTTCGTTTTGCCTCAAAAGTGTCCAATTATAATCCAGTTCTTGTCTAGCTTGATTGAAATATCTTCCATCAGTACTCAAAATGGATTTCCCATCCGGATGGTCATCGTTGAAATTTAACAAGTCTCTGGTGATACAGGCTACACCGGCCGATCCGGAAAACCCTGAAATGAAGGCGCGCCTTTGATCTCGCAATGATACATATTCGGACTGATGTTCGTCACAACTGGGCACAATATAACAACACAAATCGTGTTTCTTCATCTCCTGACGCAACTTCAACAATCTATCAGTAGTGTTAACTTCCCTGTTAACAGCGCATAGAGAGTCACATGAGTAAACAGACCCATTTCCAGCACTGCTACCTCCGCCAGCGCCCTTCAACTCGTTGAGAAGCATGCTGGAGGACCTCCTTGAATTTTCTAACTGTCTTAAAAATAGAGAGGCTCTACGACCTTGCCTAGACAGTAAGCCTGGAGAACACGTACAATCCGCACATGGCCTAAACGGTCTGGGGCTGTGTGATGCCGATGTTCCTCTCATGTGCGTGCCAGGTACATGGGAAATCGAGTGAGCCCTGCCGTCACTGGTGGATGGTTTCGAAGTCATATGAAGATTTTGTTTGTAATTATTGGTTTCGCTCTGTTGAGGTCTCCGTTTTTTTTTTATTCTTTTTTTTTTAGCTATGCAGTCTTTTTGCCAGTGCTTCCTGCCTTTCCTGTATTTGTAAATATTGCACCTATTAAGACTAAACTGACTCAGTTTTTGTATGTCGCTTCCTTCTTGTTCCATCCCTCATTCGAAGTATTTCTGAAAAAAGAAAACGTAAAAGAAAATTCGGGAAAATGGGGTGCGATTTTTTAGGGGTCACCCGGGATATACCTTCGGGTAACACCAGAAGTCGTCAAAAACAAAACAAAATTAAACTAAACTCTGGCGGCTAAAAGATAATCATAATGCACATAGGGAAAGTTTTCTACCATATTTGAACACTTTAACGGTTAGTTGAAATAATAAGAAATAGTTATATGTTTATTTTTACATATAAAGGTTATAAAGACGGGTAAATTATCTTCGTTATTACTCATGAAAACCTACAAGTAAGCGGCTCAATGGCATTTCGTGGCAGATAATCTTCAGCTATCATTATTATTTTTGAGAGGATGGTTTTTAGGAGCAGTTTGAGGAATAACCAAGAGCTTAATGTACCGTTATACATTTTTAAAAAGCTGTCTTTTTTATTGGGTTCACAGCTCTCATTTTTTTCCATGCAAAATCATTTTTTTAGCCGCCGATGCTTCAAAATGGGTTTAAGATATTTATTGTTTAAATGTTTCTGCATCTGGATTCACTGAAAAAAATTTAGACGCCTAACATGTATTTTGCATTTAAAGGATTATGCGGGAGAAGATTTCTGCCCATTGCCTCTTTTCTTACTATATTGAATAGAATATTATTCCAATACTGGCTTTTTTACAATTCATTAAAAGAGGAAAAGACATTTCAGAAAATTTTCTTCTCTATGAACCTTAAATGTAGGAAAAAAAAGGAACCAAACCACATCATTTACTCTCAACCGCCTTTCTTGTTGGGGTTCATGGTACAATTGCAAAGTTGTGTCAAGTTGTTGCCACTCTATCTTTTGTTTTTGTTACAGGGTAATGGCGCACATTATGCAAGCGCGATGACGAGCAAGGTACTTTCTTTTTTCCTTTAACATTTTGTTGTCCACCGGAAAATAAAAAAAAACAAATAAATGGGTAAGATCAAAAAAGGAATAGAAGCATATGTTTTAAGGGCAACGCCGAATCGTCAAAGAACGGGAGGAAGATCAATACATTAAGTGGAAAAAAAAAGCTCCCGTAATATGGATGAAAAGACAATTAAAAAGTCGATTCTTTCATCTTCCAATGATGAAAAAATAATATACAAATCGCGAATAAAGAAATTTCAAAAGAATCATAAATTTTATATTATTCTATTAGTTTTCATCGCCATTTTACAATTCATATCAATAGCTTTTTTCACTCGGGGATTCTTACTGTCAAGGCACGTTCTTGATAATATTTCCTCACAAAACGAAACAAGTAAGTTACCTCCTAGGTTCAACAAGGCGGTGATTTTGGTTATTGACGCTTTGAGATTTGATTTCGCTATTCCTGTAAACGAATCCCACTCTAATTACAACTTGAACTATCATAATAATATATTATCATTGTATGATTCTTTTGCAAGCGATAAGGATGCATCTTCCCTATTGTTGAAGTTCATTGCGGACCCACCAACCACTACTTTACAAAGACTCAAGGGTCTCACAACAGGGTCCTTACCGACTTTCATTGATGCCGGGTCTAACTTCGATGGAACAGTAATCGAAGAGGATAACTTTCTTAAACAGCTCCATTTGGCAAATAAGACTGTCAAATTTGCCGGAGATGATACATGGATGGCTCTGTTCCATCCGTTCCTTTCCAACGATAGTTTCCCACTAGAATCACTCAATGTGTGGGACTTAGATACTGTCGATAACGGTGTTATGGATTACTTCCATGATCATTTACAGCAGGACAAGGAATGGGACGTCATGATTGGACACATGCTAGGTATTGACCATGTGGGCCACAAATATGGCCCCGACCATTTTACTATGAGGGAAAAACAAATTCAAGTAGATCAATTTATCGATTGGATACTAAAATCGATCGATGATGATACCTTATTGGTTATTTTGGGTGATCATGGAATGGACCATACGGGCAATCACGGTGGCGACTCCATCGACGAGCTCGAAAGCACTTTATTTCTTTATTCTAAGAAGCCGGACATGTGGAGACTTAAAGAAACTTCGAATTACAACATTGATAATTTGGGACACGATTACCGTTCAGTGAGACAAATTGATTTGGTGTCTAGTTTGGCGTTATTGATGGGCCAACCGATACCATTTAACAATCTTGGATGGCCTATTGACGAAATAGCAAGAAACGATAGAGAATGGTCTCAATTTGTCAACTCAGCGATAAGCCAATTACAATTATATAAGGACACGATGCAGATCCACCATGGCAATGACGAAATATTGGAACCGTTAGCGAAAAATATATCTAACACCCCCCCAACAAGCGATCCAGAAAAATTTGTTAAGCTGGGTCATAAATACCAAAAGGTCTTCTTGCAGACCTGCGAAGAACTATGGGCCAAATTCGATTATTATTCCATTGCCACCGGTATAACGCTACTGGCCACTTCACTGGTCCTGTTGATATCCATTACAAAATTAATTCCTTCTATTGTTGTGAATCAAATGGTTCCAGAATTCGTTCCGGGAATTATCATAATGGTCTTAGTTACAAACCTATGTTTCCATGGAATTTTTTACGTTTATCAACAACCAAGTTTTGTAGACCAATTCTGGGGTACCCTGTTAGCGACTGCAATTGGTATCATTATTGGTTGTTATATCACAATATTTGATAGGTACAACTTTATTTGGATTGCTATGAGACTGGGTGAAACATTAGCTGATTATTGGTCAAGAATTGCTGTCATGTTTATGATTATTCATGCTTTGCTTTTCACTTCCAATTCATTTACTATTTGGGAGGATAGAATTGTAGCATTCCTTTTATCTACTTTCGGCATGTTGACGTTGTATGAATTTGTCTTCTTACCAAAAAGGCAATCCACCACTGCATTATTAACTGCAACAATCAGTGAAAAGGAAGGAACCACTTCAGGGGTCAATCCTTCGACAGCAAATTCAAATTACTTACCATTAACAAGATTTGCAAGATTATTAGGAGGTTACCATTCTGCAGTTTTAATCATTTTTACCCGGTTAGCTTCTATGATTACCATTTGTAGAGAGGAACAAGGCGAATATTGTATTCCAACATTTAATAATCAAAACAATTCCTCGTGGTGGGTTTTGGGTCTCTGTTTCCTAATGATATTCATATTACCTGCATGCATCACCGGTTATTATAATCTAACATCGTCTTATCAAGCTGCAGCTCCAATTTGGATAAACGTTTTCCTAAAGGGTATCCTTGGTTTGAACTTTGTTTATTGGTCATTGACTTCATTAGAAAATAACAGTGCGGTAATAGCAATACCGTTCTTACGGGACGTCACTATTTTTAAATTTACGTTGGCTAGAATTATTGCCGGTTTTTCATTGATTGCTTCTAATGTCGGCTGGCTAATGGGACCACTTTGTATTAAATTAAACATTCATAATACTGATGTTAAGTCTCACGAAGCAACAATTTTAGGTTATACTAATATTTACGGCTCAGAGTTTTTTCTTTTGGTCATAAACGTTCTCATGAGTATCCTACTATTCAACAAACCCCTGGCCCAGTTGTCATACTTCCTCATGTGCAACCAACTACTATCAATTTTAGAAATTATCGATCTTTTAAAATTAAAGGAAAACATAATTGGTCCAATTGCGTTGGGACTCTTATCTTACCAACATTTTTTCACCACCGGTCATCAAGCCACAATTCCATCAGTGCAATGGGATATCGGATTTATGCTGTCTGAAAAGATAACGTTCCCCTTCACTCAGATAGCCATCATCCTAAATACATTTGGGCCTCATATTCTCGTCTCCTTATCTGTAGCGTTACTGACACTGTGGTCACAGCCTCCTGATGTGTTGAAGCCACAAACACTTTTAGGAAGAATTGTGTCAAACTGCGGTATATTACTCACTTACAATACTATTTTATGTCTAAGCTCCTTTATTTGGGTTACTCACTTCCGTAGACACTTGATGGTTTGGAAAATCTTCTGCCCAAGGTTTATCTTTGCTTCTTTAAGTTTAATAGTCACTCAACTGGTCGTTACTTTTGGTACAATTGCATTTGCTAGTGGGAGATTGATTAAGCACATAAATGACATTTTTTGGAAATGACGAACTTCATTTTCACTCTTTACTTACAAATATACTATATATATATATCTACATGTAATTTAGATACAAGTAAATCATATCTCTTGATATTGCAAAAATTCGAAAGCAAAAGCATCTCTTTTCTGCAGCTTTATTCTTTTAAGATTGTACATTTTTCTATCACTTTCTTGTAATCCTAAATTATATTTTTCTCCAAAATTTTTCTTTTCGCTTGTAGATTGTTTTTTTTCCACAAAGACAAAAAACAAAAACAAAATAAAAGAAATAAAGGATGAAAAGTCATCTTTGTTTATATAGCTAACCTCTTGATTGCCTGAACCTTTTGAAGCACTATTCAAGCCCGCAGAGGTTAAGTCTACACAATTGTTTAAAAAGAAAAACAGCAGTAAACACACGGTTGAGGCATGGATAACTTCAAAATTTACAGTACAGTTATCACAACTGCTTTTTTACAAGTTCCACACTTATACACGACAAATAGATTATGGAAGCCCATAGAAGCACCTTTTTTAGTTGAATTTCTTCAAAAAAGAATAAGCTCCAAAGAAATTAAAAACACAAAAGCAATCTGTCATATAGATCCCTCATGGGTCAATCTAAATGCTTCTTTCATTAGAGATGACATGATCTCAATAAAAGCTACCACAGATGATATGGACCTCGATGCTATTTGCAGGATTTCTTTGCCCTTACCTATGAACACAAATGATCTAACAGCAGAATTGGAAAAAATGAAACGTATACTATTGGACTTGAGTGAAAAATTCAATTTAGAACTAATCATCACCAAAGAACCAGCTTACTTCACACCAGAACAGACAGGCGAGAGCAAGGAATTATGTATTTACGTGCATGCATTAGGATTCCGATCTAATTTAATGGAATGCGAACCCCAGTTATTGGCATTTGTCGATTTAATAAAGAAGAATGGTATGACTTTGCCTCCACAACACTACATTATCGAACCTATGGAACTGAACTCATACTCTGTGCTTCCCTTATATATGGGTGTAGATATGGAAAACTTCAAACATATATCCAGAGCTTTTAAAACCAGCATTTACGCACCTTCCCTCATTACGCTGTCTAGGGATTTTAAGGCAAATCCACAAATCTTCTTCTCAGGCGCTGTCCATTCACTAAGTTTACTGGCTAGGAAAACTCTACGTGAGTCCATAAGCGTGAATTCAAAGAGTTTTTTTTATCGTCGATTGACTAATATTACCCCAGGAAAACTACTGTTTATCCAAAAATACTACCAACAAAAGGTAAACCAGTTAATTTTGAAATACCAATCGCTTATTAGAGTTACTAACGAATACATTGAATTTCAATCGATTTCCACGAACTTATTAGAAATGGTTATTAAGAACTTCACTATTCAAGTATTACATGAAATTGTAGAAGTACAGATTTCACTCAATGAAAACTGCGCAATGTCCCCGGAATTAATAATCGACAGCTTTTTCGGACACACTGGAAACCAAATTGTAGTAATAACTCCCAAAGAGGATTCCTTCAACCAATTAATAGTAGTTGGTAACCAATCTTCCACAGATGAGGCGTCCGATACTTCCATATTGCATTACTTATCTGATTTTATTATGGGCTCAAATCAAGTGATTAATCCAAACTTAAGACAGATAAAAGCCATTTTCGAGATACATCCTGATTTTGAAGACTTCATATCAGGCAAGAAAAATGGTAAATTAACACGTATAATGGAACTATCTGCTTGCTTAATTCAACTGGAAATGGAAGAGGAAGATGATAACCTTTATTTAAATTTGGTTAGTGACTCTTTCCCTGATTTCAAGGAATCATTTAAGAATGTTATAAATGAATTTCCTGCCGAAGAATCTTTCTTCATTCCTGAAGTTTGTCACAGACCGATTATAGGTACAGGTGGTTCCTTAATTCAAGCCACAATGAGAAAGCATAACGTCTTCATTCAGTTTTCCAATAGTTTCAATCTTCCACAAAATAAAATTTCTATGATCAGGTATGATAATGTGATAATTAGGTGCCCCAGGAAAAACAAAGCTAATATATGCCTAGCCAAGAAGGATTTAAAACAAATTGTTCAAGAATATGATAGTTTACAATCGAAGACGCTCATTAGATTTTCTAGTGGGCAATATAGACATATTTTGCATGTTAACGGCCAAAAGAATATTATAGGACAAATCGAAAAGAACGAAAATGTTTACATAATGATACCGTTAAAAGAGCCCTTGGATGGAACATCTCAATTGAGTATACAAGGAAATGATGAGAATACATCAAGAGCCGCTAACGAATTGGTTAATAGTGCGTTTGGTTATGAATACGAGTTCAAAATAGATCAAGAGATAGATCCCAATAAAGAATACAAATTTTATAACCTAATTGTTGTTCCATTTTTGCAAATTATGAACATAATTGTAACTTTTGAGAAGGACCTTATCACTTTTACTTTTGAAAAGGATACTAATGAGAATACTCTAACAAAAGCAATCGAATTACTATCCGATTATTTGGAAACACAAAAGACGAAAATAATATTTAAAAAAATAATTAAAAAATTTGTTCTAGGGTCTGCCTCCAGCAAGAGTAACACCAGTAATAGCAATACCAATGGCAATTTCAGATCAATGAATAATGCCAAAAGTCGTACGACCATCGATAATACCAGCCAATCAGGAGCCTCACCACAACGCCACAAAATGCCTGTTATAACGACGGTAGGAGGAGCCCAAGCCATCAAAGGATATATACCAAACACTTATTACAACGGATATGGGTATGGATACGGATATACATACGAGTACGATTATAATTATGCCAACTCTAATAAAGCTCAAACCAATAATAGGCATAAATATCAAAATGGCAGAAAATGAGAAGGAAAAAAGTTCAGTAGTATTGTAACGTTCTACGCACCTTTTCAATGGATATGCACACCACAAAATATGTCATTGCGCATATCCGCATCTATTACAGTATTTGATTGATATTTTACCATACATACTAAAAAGCTCCGCTCCGCTCCTCTTTTACGATAATGATCTTTATAACCTTGTACCTAATGTCTCATTGAGATATATCAATGTTGTATCGAAATCACTAAATACTTTGAAAAGCGGAATCTTTTTCTTTTCGGTTTTATTTAGCTTAGTTAGCGGACTAGAAGTAGTTTTCAAATGAGAGAATTTGACGTCAAGCTCATCATGGCCTATTCCTCTATGCAAAATCGATCTGTACTTTTCATATTGCATTGTTAAAAGGTTCTTTAAAATTTGCCTGCAATATGTGTTGTCCCTTGCAATATCCCACTTTTGAGCTTTTGTTTCGGGCAAGTATGAACAGCTCTTCAGAACAAATTCCAAGGTTCTTTGCATCTCAGTCACGGGGAGTATCCTTTCACAACATTTCGTGTTGCTGAGAAGCTCAAGCTTGATTTTCGACCTCAAGCCATCAGGATTGAATACCAAGTATCGTTTGAGTTCGTAGTTTTCTTTCATAAACTTATATCGAACATAATCCCTGTAAGTATCTTTAACCATTTTCACATTCGATATGAAAGGCTTAAGCCTCATAAATCGGCGGTAAAATAGCTTAACAACTGTACTTCTCTCAGGTGAGTCTGCATCTAGCTTTTGAAAACGTGAAGGAAGTTGGTATTTAGAATGCGATTTAATAAGAGTATAGTCTGGAGTTATAATAGCTTTTGCTGTTGTTATCGTAATAGAAGGCTTACGCATTGTGTTATCCGCTTAACTGCGATTAACATGCATACGTATGATGTACTCGAGCTAGTCTCATAAGCTTTCTTCATATATGGTTGTCATGGCAAACTTCGATGTTCGTCGATAGTGACAGTTTCCAAAATTTTTCATTCAGCTCATCGCATATTTTGGAAATTCAAACAATGATTAACAACCGATGTGTGAATTAATCTGCGAGTCAGTTAGAATAAAAGATCATTAGGGCCGATAATAGCTACGTGGTGGGAAGGCTGGAATAATGGTTAAAGTAAAGTCGAAAAAGAACTCATTAACAAGTTCTCTAGATAACAAGATCGTCGATCTTATCTATCGTCTCTTGGAAGAAAAAACTTTGGACAGAAAAAGGTCTCTGAGACAAGAATCCCAAGGAGAAGAGGGCGAGAACAACGAGGGTGAAAAAGATGAGGATATATTTGAATCCATGTTTTTCGCTAAAGATTTAACAGCAGGTGAGATTTTTACCTTTTGTTTGACTAAAGATTTATCACTTCAAAGAGTTAAGAAAGTTGTCTTACAAAAGACAATTGACCGCATGCTAAAAGACGTGATTGAATCAGAATTGGAAGAATTTGGTTCTTACCCAGGTTACAACAACGAAGAGGAAGAGAAACCAAGCTTGGAAGAAGAACTAGCTAAGAAAAATATGATGATTGAGCGAGACACAAATGAGATGAACAAACGCATAACTAGCACGTGGTCCAAATCTGGATCTGTTTCCGAGTCTATAACAGAAACTGATGATCCTAAGACAGGAGAGGTTAAAAAATCTAAAAAAAGATCCAAAGAAGGTACATGTAAGGTAAAACGTCAAAAAATCAAGGAAGATAGATCTCCACCTAATTCGTCTCTGAAATCCTTAGGTGGCATGGATGATGTCGTTGCACAACTTATGGAACTAATAGGTCTACCCATTCTTCATCCAGAGATATTTTTATCCACGGGTGTCGAACCACCTAGAGGTGTTCTGTTGCATGGCCCACCGGGTTGCGGTAAGACGTCGATTGCTAATGCGTTAGCTGGAGAATTACAAGTCCCATTTATATCTATTTCTGCACCTTCAGTCGTAAGTGGTATGTCTGGGGAAAGCGAGAAAAAGATTAGGGATTTGTTTGATGAAGCGAGAAGCTTGGCACCATGTCTTGTTTTCTTTGATGAAATAGATGCCATTACACCAAAACGTGATGGAGGAGCCCAAAGAGAAATGGAGAGAAGAATAGTTGCCCAATTATTGACCTCAATGGATGAATTAACGATGGAAAAGACAAATGGAAAACCTGTTATTATCATAGGTGCCACGAATAGACCTGACTCTTTGGATGCAGCATTGAGAAGAGCAGGTAGATTCGATAGAGAAATATGCCTGAATGTCCCGAATGAAGTCTCAAGGTTACATATTTTAAAGAAAATGTCTGATAACCTAAAAATTGATGGTGCTATCGATTTTGCCAAATTGGCAAAATTAACCCCAGGCTTTGTTGGCGCTGATTTAAAGGCTTTAGTTACTGCTGCCGGTACATGCGCTATTAAAAGAATTTTCCAAACCTATGCTAATATAAAATCCACACCAACTACGGCAACGGACAGTTCAGAAGATAACATGGAAATTGATGAAACAGCAAACGGAGATGAATCTAGCCTGAAGAACACTGCGAATATGATCGACCCGTTGCCTTTATCCGTAGTCCAACAATTTATTCGTAATTATCCTGAGCCTTTATCAGGAGAGCAGTTATCATTATTATCTATTAAGTACGAAGATTTTTTGAAAGCATTGCCAACAATTCAACCAACAGCAAAGAGAGAAGGGTTCGCTACGGTACCTGATGTTACTTGGGCTAATGTAGGCGCATTGCAAAGAGTCAGACTTGAATTAAATATGGCTATTGTGCAACCCATCAAGAGACCAGAGCTTTATGAAAAAGTGGGAATTAGCGCCCCTGGTGGTGTTTTATTGTGGGGACCACCAGGTTGTGGTAAAACGTTACTAGCAAAAGCTGTTGCCAATGAATCTCGTGCAAATTTCATATCAATCAAAGGTCCTGAATTATTAAATAAATACGTTGGTGAATCAGAAAGGTCCATCAGACAAGTTTTTACTAGAGCAAGGGCGTCTGTACCGTGTGTTATATTTTTTGATGAACTGGACGCTTTGGTGCCAAGAAGAGATACTTCTTTGTCCGAATCCTCCTCAAGAGTCGTCAACACTTTGTTAACGGAATTAGATGGGCTGAACGATAGAAGGGGAATTTTTGTGATTGGCGCCACTAATAGACCTGATATGATTGATCCTGCTATGTTAAGACCGGGCAGATTGGATAAGACTTTGTTTATTGAGTTACCTAATACTGAGGAAAAACTAGATATTATCAAAACTTTGACCAAATCACACGGAACACCTCTGAGTAGCGATGTTGATTTTGAAGAAATTATCAGAAATGAGAAGTGCAACAATTTTTCAGGCGCTGACTTGGCTGCTTTAGTCAGGGAGAGTTCAGTCTTGGCTCTAAAAAGGAAGTTTTTTCAGAGCGAAGAAATACAATCTGTTCTTGATAATGACTTAGACAAGGAATTTGAGGATCTATCGGTTGGCGTATCTGGCGAAGAAATTATTGTGACCATGTCTGACTTCCGAAGTGCATTAAGAAAGATTAAACCCTCTGTGAGCGATAAAGATAGACTGAAATATGATAGATTAAATAAGAAAATGGGTTTAACGGAGGAGATGAAGGATGCGGAAGAAATGAAACAATAAATTTATAAATAATATTTTGGTAAAGTCCCTAGAAGTTAGTATGACTTAGATATTGAAGGAATATGAGTATATATAACAAATATATAAAACTATGCATGATTTTTGTGTATCCTCTATCTTTCACCATTAAAAAATGTACGATTACCTTTTCTTTCTATCTTTTCATGAATTGGCCACGTCTCATGACGTTCTTACGAACTTTCCACACATGTTCCAATTTTTTCCTTCTTTCAAAAGTTGCGAACGGTATTTGTATATTATCATCCCATGTAATTGTGCGGGGGGATGGAAGAAAGTCACAAAAAGGAGTTTCCGTCTTATTTCTTACTATTATCCATTGAGCATCCTCAGGTTGTTTATCTAAAATCTGGGTATGGCAAGGTGGCACATAAATGTTCATTATTTGCTGGGAGGTGTCAATAGAGTGTATCAGCCCCAGAGTTATGAAATTTTTAGAAGAAGAAGTACACGATTGTAGGATGGGAAAGGTATTCAAGGATTTCACCTCTAGTGAGTCTTCTCCAGAATATGTATATATCCCAATGACAGTACCTTCCAATGCGGACTTGATATCTTGAGGATTCAGATTCTGGAATTCCATAGGAAATTGAATGCCTTTAATACCGCTTTTACCTTTGCCATATGAAATTTGCAAAGGTGCAGATTTTAAAAGAGGCGCAAAATCATAATCAAATTGAGTTATTTTATGAAACAGTGCCAGTATTTTGAATGTTCTCAGTTGTGATGCATGGAACCTAGAAGATAAGGTGTGGTTCAGACTATGGGCTGGAACGCGAACAACTTCAGGTGCATATGCATCTCGTAGTGATGTGGAAAAACTCTGTGGAATTGTTAGTTCATCCAGGTGTCTTTTCGAATTAGCTGTTTCCAAAAACAATAAGTGAGTGGGCTTATATTTCCTTATTATATGATTTAAAATCTGCATCCCGAATCCTTTTATCCACCCAGGTAGATTAAGCAATGACGTTCCGAAGAAGGCTTGCTCTTCCAAATGGTCTATAAGTTTATCAGCGCAGTTCAGGTATGATGTGGGCTCGTCCTGCGGGGAAGAGGAGCCAGCGTAGAACTGTAACAAAGTTTGGAAATTTGAACCTTGGCAGAGATGTTGTCCGAGAGAAATAGGGCTGGAAAGAATCTTATTCAGGGATATTGAATCAGGTAGTGAGTATTCAGGTTGACCAGGATCTAAATCCAGGTATACCAATTCTTCCTGGCTCGTAGTAGAATCTCGTATATCTTGCGTAAATTTTTCCAATAAAAGCCTCAAGAATGTAGACTTCCCAGAGTTTTTACCACCAATCACCATGATTCTTGTATCATACGCAGCGTTCTTGTGACTCAAATATAACTTCTCTAACGGAGTTGACCAATATCCCGGCACGGATAAAGATTGAATTCGGTCTGACTCATGTAATAAATGATACGTTGTTCTCTCGTTTAATGGAAAGTAAGGTTCTTTAGGTTTCCATAGATAATTAACATCCCGATATAAATGACCTGCTTCTAACAAGCCCGTATGATTAGAATTAAAAACGCGAAGAACACATGGAAATGATTTGAATTCTTCATCTCTAATTTTAAACCTGTTGTTTCTCGGCATAAAAATAGTGTCTTGCCAGCCTGCAAAGTGCGAAAAATCTATAGTAGGTATGGACTGTGATAACGGGTGCCAGAAGGTTAAAATTTCTCTCGAAGCGTTATAGTGTACATTGTTGTAGACAATACCTCCTTTCACCACTTGCAGCCGGAAAACACCAGATAAATGTAACTTCTGTTTTTCTTTCAACCCCACAAACATAGTTTCATCTTCATCTCCTTCATACGTTATATTATCGATCAATTCAGCATCCAGCCCGTTCAAGTCATCACCTTCGTCGTCCTCATACTCTTCACTATTGAGAACTACGGTTGCACTTTTTGAAGATGGAATTGACGGAGATCCCACAATGAAATTATTACTTGAGTCTGAGTCCGATTCTGAACCTGAATCTTTGGTATATTGAGGTAGATCCTGTTTGGAATCTATCACCATAGCGGTAGAATATAATAGAAATGATTATCTTCTTCTCTCTGCCAAACTAAACTGCAGTCTTTCCTTATTTCAGAAGGGAAAGATCAGGAGTGGGGAACCTATACTACCTGCACTATAAGCGTGAATTAAGACAACTTAAATGCAACCTAAGCCTTAGGCGCAGAGCACTCGATGACTTGGCAGGAATAAATTTCATGTTGATAAATATCGTTCTTTTTCGGGTAGCAGCGGTGAAAAATTCGTAAGGGCAATTTTAGAAAGATGCAAACTTTCCAAGAAATATTAAAGACCAAAACATAGCCAAGAAAGCCAACTAGGGAACAATGTTTTGTGCTATTAGTGGGAAAGTTCCTAGAAGGCCAGTTCTATCACCTAAATCCAGGACTATTTTTGAAAAGTCGCTCCTTGAACAGTATGTTAAAGATACGGGGAATGATCCGATAACAAATGAGCCCTTAAGCATCGAAGAAATAGTGGAAATCGTACCTAGTGCGCAACAAGCCTCACTGACAGAGTCTACAAACTCTGCTACGTTAAAAGCGAATTATTCGATTCCGAATCTGTTGACAAGTTTACAGAATGAATGGGATGCTATAATGCTCGAAAACTTTAAGTTACGATCAACTCTAGATAGTTTAACGAAAAAACTGTCGACTGTAATGTACGAAAGAGATGCTGCAAAGTTGGTCGCTGCGCAACTATTGATGGAAAAAAACGAAGATTCGAAGGATTTACCCAAATCCTCACAGCAAGCGGTAGCTATTACGAGAGAAGAATTTTTACAAGGGCTGTTACAATCTTCTAGAGACTTTGTAGCGAGGGGCAAGCTCAAAGCACCCAAATGGCCGATTTTGAAAAATTTGGAGCTATTACAGGCACAAAATTACTCCCGTAACATCAAAACATTCCCATATAAAGAGCTTAACAAATCTATGTACTATGATAAATGGGTGTGCATGTGTCGCTGTGAGGATGGTGCTTTACATTTTACCCAATTAAAAGATTCGAAAACGATTACCACAATAACTACACCAAATCCCCGTACCGGGGGAGAGCATCCAGCTATTATTTCCAGAGGGCCTTGTAATCGTTTGCTACTACTATATCCAGGTAACCAAATAACTATATTGGACTCAAAAACAAACAAAGTCCTCAGAGAAATAGAGGTAGATTCCGCCAATGAGATTATATATATGTATGGTCACAACGAGACCAACACAGAGTATTTCATCTGGGCGGATAATAGAGGAACCATAGGATTTCAATCCTACGAGGATGATTCCCAGTATATTGTTCATTCTGCTAAATCAGATGTTGAGTACAGCAGCGGTGCCCTACATAAGGATTCATTATTATTAGCCCTTTACTCTCCGGACGGTATATTAGACGTTTACAACTTGTCATCACCTGACCAGGCAAGCTCTAGATTCCCCGTAGATGAAGAAGCCAAGATAAAAGAGGTTAAATTTGCAGACAATGGGTACTGGATGGTAGTAGAGTGTGACCAAACCGTGGTTTGCTTTGACCTAAGAAAGGATGTCGGCACGCTAGCGTATCCAACTTACACAATCCCAGAATTCAAGACGGGCACCGTTACCTATGACATTGACGACTCTGGAAAGAATATGATTGCATACTCAAACGAGAGCAATTCGCTGACGATATACAAATTTGACAAGAAAACAAAAAATTGGACTAAAGACGAGGAGAGCGCCCTCTGTTTGCAAAGCGACACTGCCGATTTCACTGATATGGACGTGGTATGCGGAGATGGTGGTATTGCCGCTATTCTGAAGACAAATGATAGTTTCAATATTGTTGCATTGACACCCTAAATACGCTGACACGTTTGTACTTTCTAAATAGACCTGTGTAATAGTAGTAACATTTCCAGTAAAAATTTCATTTCCTTCTCTTTTTACATCTCTAGGACAACGCTTTAGTGAGAAAAAAAAAAAAAAGAAAAAAGAATGAGAAAACGAAAACTGAGGTTATGTGTTGAATAAGCCTAGAAAGCATAAAGGTGTCAAAGAACGAGTACACATATAGTGGGGGGGTCGTGATGCCTTTGTTAGATACCTTCAAGAGTTTTATTCAATCACCGACGGAATCAAAGGTGAAACAGGCTACCAACGAGGACGAAACAAGTGGAGCAACGGGGACGCTTATGAACGAAATATCAATCTTGACCTACAGCCCCAAGACAGTACGAGAAATCATCCAGGTAATCCGGAAGCGATTGTTACTTGGGCAGAACAGAAGAAATTCTCATCGAAATTGTATCCAGGTGATGAAGACGCTGACTTTGGTCTCATATCTGATGAATAACGGGTCCAATGAATTCATCAAGTGGCTGAAAGGAAACATGATACTAATTGAGATCCTGGAGGATTTTCAGGTTCAGGATCCTCGGGATGAACGTAAGGCGGAAGATATTCAAAAGCTAAGCAGGAACGTTCTGGGGCTGCTGCAAGACGACGGGTTACTAGAAAAACAACGCAAGGATGTAATACAATTCCGCTCAAGCATATCGACTCCGGGCAGGAAGTCCACGGACAATAGCCATTTGAAGCTGGAGGAAATGAGAAACGAGCTCACGCGACAAAGCTTAGAAAAGAAAGCAAAGCCTCCCACCACCAGCACTAGCTTAGATTTCCAGAGACAACGGACAAGGAATACGCACGAATACGCCCGATTCTCTTTGGATCCCCTGGCCGAAGAAGACAGTGAAGATACGCCTGGCGTAGCGGGTGGAATAAGCAAGCTCTCATTTAGACCCAAGTCTTCAAATAACCCGTTCAGATGATTTTAGAGTCTTCCTTGACCAATCATCTTATTCGCGCAGGGCAACCTATGATAGGAAATGTCCCTTTAAACGAACTGTGTGAAATCCTGCAAAAGTGATGAAAGTGACGTTTTATGAAAAGAAAGTGAAAAAGTTCTTGTTTGACAATATTCTATTCCGAAAAGTCTTTGTGGTCAGTATTGTTTCTAGAACGTTCTAGAATAATCCTGGATAAACCAATTTCGGTACCAAAAAAAAAAAATAGCCGCCCAGAGGAGCGTCACACAGCCGTACATCCGGCCACACACGGTGGTTACCCCACTTCGTTTCTTTTTTCAGGGGCGATGCCACTTATCAGTTGTTTTTAGAATTCAGTGTCATTTGAGGGCGGTTCCTCCTTTTGGGGGTATATATAGAGAGGCTCCGGGTTTTGCCACCTTTGAATTCGCCTGCTTATCTTTCTTCTTCCGAAAGTGCTACTTCAGAAAGAGCAAGAACTGTACGGATAAGGATAAGTATATCTTCTATCTACTACAATACGACAAGAACTCTCGAACTCTCCCTCCCACTTTACTTTAACTAATAGATTATGCAGATTTTCGTCAAGACTTTGACCGGTAAAACCATAACATTGGAAGTTGAATCTTCCGATACCATCGACAACGTTAAGTCGAAAATTCAAGACAAGGAAGGTATCCCTCCAGATCAACAAAGATTGATCTTTGCCGGTAAGCAGCTAGAAGACGGTAGAACGCTGTCTGATTACAACATTCAGAAGGAGTCCACCTTACATCTTGTGCTAAGGCTAAGAGGTGGTATGCAGATCTTTGTTAAGACTTTGACCGGTAAAACCATCACTTTAGAGGTTGAATCCTCCGACACGATCGATAACGTTAAGTCGAAAATCCAGGACAAGGAAGGTATCCCTCCAGATCAACAGAGGTTGATCTTTGCCGGTAAGCAGCTAGAAGACGGTAGAACCTTGTCTGACTACAACATCCAAAAGGAATCTACTCTTCACTTGGTGTTGAGATTGAGAGGTGGTATGCAAATTTTTGTCAAGACACTGACAGGTAAGACTATAACCCTAGAGGTTGAATCTTCTGACACTATCGACAACGTTAAGTCGAAAATTCAAGACAAGGAAGGTATTCCTCCAGATCAACAAAGATTGATTTTTGCCGGTAAGCAACTGGAAGACGGTAGAACGCTGTCTGATTATAACATTCAGAAAGAGTCTACGTTGCATTTGGTGTTGAGATTGAGAGGTGGTATGCAAATTTTCGTCAAAACTCTAACAGGGAAGACTATAACCCTAGAGGTTGAATCTTCCGACACTATTGACAACGTCAAAAGTAAAATTCAAGATAAAGAAGGTATCCCTCCGGATCAACAGAGATTGATTTTTGCTGGTAAGCAACTAGAAGATGGTAGAACCTTGTCTGACTACAACATCCAAAAGGAATCTACTCTTCACTTGGTGTTGAGATTGAGAGGTGGTATGCAAATTTTTGTCAAGACACTGACAGGTAAGACTATAACCCTAGAGGTTGAATCTTCTGACACTATTGACAACGTTAAGTCGAAAATTCAAGACAAGGAAGGTATTCCTCCAGACCAGCAAAGATTGATTTTTGCCGGTAAGCAACTAGAAGATGGTAGAACGCTGTCGGACTACAATATTCAAAAGGAGTCCACTCTTCACCTTGTCTTGAGGTTGAGGGGTGGTAACTGATCAGTCCTCGCAATATTTTCATTATGTCAATATATATATGTTTACTCTCCTTTTTTCTTTTTGGTTTTTTTTTTTTTGATAAATACTCCATAGAACACTAAATAAATTGTTCAACTGTGTTATTGTCTTTATTCATGTTGGTTTTCAAGAGCTTGGATTTTTGAATCGTCTTATACTATGACGTTCACTATTTTCACGAACCCGGGTAATACCATTAGCTATTTTGATAGAAAGGGATTTTTATTAGGGAATATAAACCACCTTTATAGTGTCCTATCATGTTTCAATCTCCAGTAAACGCACATAAGCCGACCAATTGAGTCAACCTTTTAACTCTATTTAATTTGATACGGATAGAATATTGTGACTACCAAAAGGGAAAAGACAGAAAAAAGGAAAATTAAGAACAGTTAAATGTTAGAGTCTTTAGCTGCTAATTTGCTGAACCGATTGCTAGGCTCATATGTGGAAAATTTCGACCCTAATCAATTAAATGTCGGCATATGGAGTGGTGATGTGAAGTTAAAAAACTTAAAACTAAGAAAAGACTGTTTGGACTCATTAAATTTACCCATAGATGTGAAATCAGGGATACTGGGTGATTTGGTCTTAACGGTCCCATGGTCAAGTTTAAAGAATAAGCCCGTGAAAATCATTATCGAGGACTGTTATTTATTATGCTCACCACGTTCAGAAGATCACGAAAATGATGAGGAGATGATAAAGAGAGCTTTTCGGTTGAAGATGAGGAAGGTAAGTGAATGGGAACTGACAAATCAGGCTCGCATACTGAGTACCCAATCAGAGAACAAAACCTCTTCTTCTTCTTCAGAAAAAAATAACGCCGGGTTTATGCAGTCTTTGACTACAAAGATCATAGACAATTTACAAGTTACCATAAAAAATATCCATTTAAGGTACGAGGACATGGACGGAATCTTCACTACAGGCCCATCTTCCGTTGGATTAACTTTGAACGAGCTATCAGCTGTATCTACAGATTCCAACTGGGCTCCAAGTTTCATTGATATTACACAGAATATCACGCATAAACTATTGACTTTAAATTCACTCTGTTTGTATTGGAATACAGACTCTCCGCCCTTGATTTCTGATGATGATCAAGATAGAAGCCTGGAAAATTTTGTAAGGGGTTTCAAAGATATGATTGCATCGAAAAATTCCACTGCCCCCAAGCATCAATACATTTTGAAACCGGTTAGCGGGCTAGGGAAGCTTAGTATCAACAAGCTGGGTTCCACGGAGGAACAACCTCACATTGACTTGCAAATGTTTTATGATGAATTTGGTTTAGAATTAGATGATACAGAATATAATGATATCTTGCATGTCCTCTCCAGTATACAGTTAAGACAAATTACCAAAAAGTTTAAGAAAGCAAGACCATCCTTCGCAGTTAGTGAAAACCCGACAGAATGGTTTAAATACATTGCTGCTTGTGTTATTAATGAAATTCATGAAAAAAACAAAATGTGGACTTGGGAAAGCATGAAGGAGAAATGTGAACAACGGAGGTTGTACACAAAATTATGGGTTGAAAAGTTAAAGTTAAAAAATTTAGAAGCTCCGCTACGTGACCCCATTCAGGAGGCTCAATTATCTGAATTGCATAAAGATTTAACGTATGATGAAATTATTCTCTTCAGATCTGTCGCTAAGAGACAATACGCGCAATATAAGTTGGGCATGACGGAAGACTCACCCACACCAACAGCTAGCTCAAATATTGAACCACAAACTTCCAACAAGTCCGCAACTAAAAATAATGGAAGCTGGCTCTCTTCTTGGTGGAACGGTAAACCTACAGAAGAAGTAGACGAAGATTTAATAATGACTGAAGAACAGCGTCAGGAGCTTTATGATGCTATTGAATTTGACGAGAATGAAGATAAAGGTCCTGTACTGCAAGTTCCTAGAGAAAGGGTTGAACTTCGTGTAACGAGTTTGTTAAAAAAGGGTTCATTCACTATACGAAAGAAGAAGCAAAATCTAAATTTGGGTTCCATAATTTTTGAAAATTGTAAAGTTGATTTTGCTCAAAGACCTGATTCATTTTTATCGAGTTTCCAATTGAACAAATTCAGTCTCGAAGATGGCTTACCCAACGCGTTATATAAACATATCATTAGTGTCAGAAACTCATCTAAAGATCAATCTTCAATTGACAACCACGCTACCGGGGAGGAAGAAGAAGAGGATGAACCTTTATTACGTGCTTCATTTGAATTGAATCCACTAGATGGATTAGCAGATTCGAACTTAAACATTAAGTTATTGGGAATGACTGTGTTTTACCACGTTCATTTCATTACAGAGGTCCACAAGTTTTTTAAGGCGTCAAACCAACACATGGAAACAATCGGCAATATCGTAAACGCCGCCGAGGCAACTGTAGAAGGTTGGACAACACAAACAAGAATGGGTATTGAGTCTTTGTTGGAAGACCACAAGACCGTAAATGTATCTTTAGATTTACAAGCACCATTAATCATATTACCGTTAGACCCACATGATTGGGATACCCCTTGTGCGATCATTGATGCCGGTCATATGTCTATACTCAGTGATTTAGTGCCAAAGGAGAAGATAAAGGAAATAAAAGAGTTATCGCCGGAAGAATATGACAAGATTGACGGTAACGAAATCAATAGGTTAATGTTTGATAGGTTCCAAATTTTATCTCAGGATACTCAGATATTTGTTGGTCCTGATATTCAGTCCACTATAGGTAAGATCAATACCGCCTCTTCCACGAATGATTTTAGAATCTTGGATAAAATGAAATTAGAGTTAACTGTAGATCTATCAATCCTTCCTAAAGCATATAAATTACCCACGATAAGAGTTTTTGGTCATTTGCCTCGCTTAAGTCTTTCCATAAATGACATTCAATACAAGACTATTATGAATTTGATTGCTAATTCTATACCTTCTATGATTGATGATGAAGAAAACAACGGCGATTACGTTAATTACTCTTCTGGTTCCGAAAAAGAGATGAAGAAGCAAATTCAATTGCAGTTGAAGAATACTTTGAAAGCGTTAGAAAATATGCAGCCGCTTCAAATTGAACAGAAATTCTTAGAGCTCCATTTTGATATCGATCAGGCGAAAATAGCATTCTTTCAATGTATCAAAAATGATTCCAGAAACAGCGAAAAATTGGTTGATATATTGTGTCAAAGGCTAAATTTCAATTTTGATAAGAGAGCCAAAGAAATGAATTTAGATCTAAGAGTACATTCATTAGATGTTGAAGATTACATCGAGCTGACTGATAACAAGGAATTCAAAAACTTGATATCATCCGGCGTTGAAAAAGTGACAAGATCTCAAAAAGATTTGTTTACGCTAAAATACAAGAGAGTGCAGAGAATTGTGCCTCATAACGATACTTTGATTGAATTATTCGATCAAGATATTGTTATGCATATGAGTGAATTGCAATTGGTATTAACACCTAGATCTGTATTAACTTTAATGAATTATGCAATGCTTACTTTTACGGATCCTAACGCTCCAGAAATGCCGGCTGATGTGTTGAGACATAATAAAGAAGATAGGGACGATGCGCCACAAAAAATCAATATGAAAATTAAAATGGAGGCCGTCAATGTTATTTTTAATGATGATTCTATAAAGCTGGCAACGTTAGTTCTATCGGCTGGTGAATTCACAATGGTTTTACTACCGGAAAGATACAACATTAACTTAAAATTAGGCGGGTTGGAGTTGACTGATGAAACAAATGAATCGTTTTCCAGGGATTCGGTATTTAGAAAAATAATTCAAATGAAAGGTCAAGAACTAGTCGAATTGAGCTATGAATCATTCGATCCGGCTACAAATACCAAAGATTATGATTCGTTTTTAAAATATTCTACGGGCTCTATGCATGTTAATTTTATCGAAAGTGCTGTTAACAGAATGGTTAACTTTTTTGCTAAATTTCAAAAATCTAAAGTATCCTTTGATAGAGCTCGTCTTGCAGCGTACAACCAAGCCCCTTCCATTGACGCCGTAAATAACATGAAAATGGACATAGTAATCAAGGCACCTATTATCCAGTTTCCTAAATTAGTAGGCACACAAGAGAACAATTACGATACAATGCGGTTTTATTTGGGTGAGTTCTTTATTGAAAACAAATTTTCGGTAATAGACGAATCTCATAAAATAAACCATATCAAACTTGGTGTCCGCGAGGGCCAATTATCCTCGAACTTAAACTTCGATGGTTCCAGTCAACAATTGTATCTAGTTGAAAATATAGGTTTACTTTTCAATATAGACAGAGATCCCCTTCCGCAAGATGACACTCCAGAACTTAAAGTAACGAGTAATTTTGAATCATTTGCGTTGGATTTGACTGAGAACCAGCTGACTTACTTATTAGAAATTTCCAATAAAGTATCCTCTGCATTCAATATCACAGACGAAAACTCTGGTGAATCAGGAGGAAAAGGCGAGATCAAAAGTCCCTCTCCTGACCCTGCTTCTTTAAGTAGCGAAAGCGAACGCACAGCTACTCCTCAGTCTCTACAGGGATCGAATAAAAGCAATATAAAAAATCCAGAACAAAAATACTTGGATTTTTCTTTTAAAGCTCCAAAGATTGCCCTTACTTTATATAACAAGACAAAGGGCGTCACTTCTTTGAATGACTGTGGTCTGACAAGAATTATGTTTCAAGACATTGGGTGCAGCCTTGGTTTAAAGAATGATGGGACCGTCGATGGTCAAGCACATGTTGCTGCTTTCCGGATAGAAGATGTTCGTAATATAAAAGATAATAAGCATACAGAACTAATACCAAAGAGTAAGAATAAAGAATATCAATTTGTGGCTAATATTTCCAGAAAGAACTTAGAGGTCGGACGGCTATTGAACATTTCGATGACAATGGACAGTCCGAAAATGATTTTGGCAATGGACTATTTGGTTTCTCTCAAAGAATTTTTTGATGCAATTATGTCCAAAAGCCACGAAAACAATTTATACTATCCTGAAAACACAAACCAAAAGCCTGAAAACAAGGCTATTGTTGAAAGCGTTCAAGAAGGTGGTGATGTGACTAAAATCCAATACTCTGTTAATATCATCGAAACGGCTCTGATCTTACTTGCTGATCCTTGCGACATGAATAGTGAGGCTATTTCTTTCAAGATAGGACAATTTTTAGTAACCGATCAGAATATTATGACAGTTGCAGCCAATAATGTTGGTATCTTCCTATTCAAAATGAATTCGTCTGAAGAAAAATTGAGATTATTGGACGACTTTTCATCCTCCTTGACAATTGATAAAAGAAACTCAACTCCTCAGACCCTAATGACGAATATACAGCTTTCCGTTCAGCCCCTGTTGATGCGTATTTCACTTAGAGATATTCGTCTGGCGATGTTAATATTCAAACGAGTTACCACATTGCTAAATAAGATGACGGAAAAAGAGGATAATGGAGAGGAGGAGGAGAGCACAGACAAAATACAATTTTCTCATGAATTTGAAAGGAAATTAGCGGTGTTGGATCCAAGCATTTTAGGTGAGCGCAGCAGGGCTAGCCAGAGCTCAGATTCCGAATCAATTGAAGTGCCTACTGCAATTTTGAAAAACGAAACATTCAATGCTGACTTAGGCGGACTGAGATTTATTTTAATTGGTGACGTCCATGAAATGCCAATATTGGACATGAATGTAAATGAAATCACTGCTTCAGCAAAGGATTGGTCTACCGACTTTGAAGCTCTTGCTTCTCTAGAAACCTATGTTAACATATTCAACTATTCGAGATCTAGCTGGGAGCCACTTCTGGAGATGATTCCAATAACATTCCACCTATCAAAAGGGCATTCTGAAATGGATCCTGCTTTCTCTTTTGATATTTTAACTCAAAGAATCGCGGAAATTACACTTTCTGCTAGGTCAATCGCTATGCTTTCTCACATCCCGGCGTCTCTAACCGAAGAGCTGCCCTTAGCTTCCAGGGTATCTCAGAAGCCATATCAACTGGTAAACGATACAGAATTAGATTTTGACGTCTGGATACAGGATAAAACGACTGAAGACAACAAAAACGAAGTTGTGCTCTTAAAAGCAAACACTTCTCTTCCTTGGGAATTTGAAGATTGGAGAAGTATTAGAGAGAAATTGGATATTGATAAGTCGAAGAACATTTTGGGTGTTTGTGTTTCTGGGCAAAATTATAAAACCATTATGAATATTGATGCCACAACAGAAGGTGAAAACTTGCATGTTTTGAGCCCACCAAGAAATAATGTGCATAATAGAATTGTTTGTGAGGCCAGATGTGATGAGAATAACGTGAAGATTATTACGTTTAGGTCAACTTTAGTTATCGAAAACACAACTTCAACTGAGATTGAGCTTTTGGTTGACTCCAAAGATCCAAATAAGCCATCTTTAAAATATGCTATTAAACCACATCAAAGTAAATCTGTTCCTGTAGAATATGCCTACGATTCTGATATTAGGATAAGACCCGCATCAGAGGATATATACGATTGGTCTCAACAGACGTTATCTTGGAAAAGCTTGTTGAGCAACCAAATGTCTATATTCTGTTCTTCAAAAGAAGATTCCAATCAAAGATTTCATTTCGAAATTGGTGCAAAGTATGATGAAAGAGAACCATTGGCAAAGATCTTTCCTCATATGAAAATCGTGGTTTCGGCATCTATGACTATTGAAAATTTACTTCCAGCAGATATTAACTTCTCTATTTTTGACAAAAGAGAGGAGAAGAGAACAGATTTCTTGAAGACTGGAGAAAGTATGGAAGTTCATCATATTTCTTTGGATAGTTTCCTGCTAATGTCTGTTCAACCATTACAAGATGAGGCTTCTGCTTCAAAGCCCTCCATCGTTAATACACCACATAAAAGTCCTTTAAACCCAGAAGATTCGTTGTCTTTGACCCTATCTGGAGGTCAGAATTTGTTGTTGAAACTAGATTATAAAAACATCGATGGTACAAGGTCCAAAGTTATTCGGATATACTCCCCTTATATTATTATGAACTCTACCGATAGAGAACTCTACATTCAAAGTAGTCTCTTAAATATTGCACAATCCAAGATTTTGCTTGAAAACGAAAAAAGATATACTATTCCAAAAATGTTTTCATTTGATAAAGAAGATGATAAAAGTAACAGAGCTCGTATTAGGTTCAAGGAATCAGAGTGGAGTTCCAAATTATCATTTGACGCTATTGGCCAATCATTTGATGCATCTGTTAGCATAAAAAATAAGGAACAAGAATCAAATTTAGGCATCAACATTAGCGAAGGTAAAGGGAAGTACTTGCTAAGTAAAGTTATTGAGATTGCACCTAGGTATATTATAAGCAATACTTTAGATATCCCTATTGAAGTTTGCGAGACAGGGTCTATGGATGTCCAGCAAATAGAATCGAACATCACTAAGCCTTTATACAGGATGAGAAACATCGTCGACAAGCAATTAGTGCTGAAATTCTTAGGCGGAGACTCCAATTGGTCACAACCATTCTTTATCAAAAATGTCGGTGTAACATATTTGAAAGTTTTGAAAAATTCACGCCATAAGCTTTTAAAGATTGAAATTCTTTTGGACAAAGCAACAATATTCATAAGAATCAAGGACGGTGGTGACAGATGGCCATTTTCCATAAGAAATTTCAGCGACCATGACTTTATATTTTACCAAAGAGATCCTCGTAAAGTTAGTGATCCATACAAGGATGACCAGTCTAACGAGTCCTCAAGCCGTAGTTTCAAACCTATCTTTTACAGGATTCCCTCGAAAAGTATTATGCCATACGCATGGGATTTTCCTACAGCTAAGGAGAAATATCTGGTGTTAGAATCAGGTACACGTACAAGGGAAGTTCGGTTGGCTGAGATTGGCGAATTGCCACCGTTACGCCTGGATAAAAGGTCAAAGGATAAACCAGCCCCCATTGTTGGATTACATGTTGTTGCTGACGACGATATGCAGGCCTTAGTTATTGTTAACTATAAGGCCAATGTTGGGTTATACAAATTGAAAACTGCCTCTGCAACTACCACGTCTTCAGTTTCAGTAAATAGTTCAGTGACTGATGGCTTTGCGCAAAAGGATGAGGATGAGAAGGTTAATACACAGATAGTTGTTTCGTTCAAAGGAGTTGGTATCTCATTAATCAATGGTCGTTTACAGGAACTTCTATATATTAACATGAGAGGGATCGAATTAAGATACAATGAATCTAAAGCATACCAGACTTTCAGTTGGAAAATGAAATGGATGCAAATAGATAATCAATTATTTTCAGGAAACTACTCAAATATTCTATATCCAACAGAAATCCCCTACACAGAAAAGGAAATTGAAAATCATCCAGTGATATCAGGTTCTATTTCTAAAGTCAACGATTCCTTACAGGCTGTCCCATACTTTAAACATGTTACGTTATTAATCCAGGAATTTTCCATACAATTAGATGAAGACATGCTGTATGCTATGATGGACTTCATAAAATTCCCAGGATCCCCATGGATCATGGATTCAAGAGATTATAAGTACGATGAAGAAATCCAGTTACCTGATGTTTCTGAATTAAAAACGGCGGGTGATATATATTTCGAGATCTTCCATATTCAGCCCACCGTCTTACATCTGTCCTTTATACGCTCCGATGAAATTAGTCCAGGATTGGCTGAAGAGACCGAGGAGTCATTTTCGTCATCATTGTACTATGTCCATATGTTTGCTATGACATTAGGTAATATAAATGAGGCGCCGGTTAAAGTTAATTCTTTGTTCATGGATAATGTAAGAGTCCCATTGCCCATTCTGATGGACCATATTGAGAGACACTATACGACCCAGTTCGTGTATCAGATCCACAAAATTTTAGGATCAGCAGATTGTTTTGGTAATCCTGTAGGTCTTTTCAACACAATTAGTTCCGGTGTCTGGGACTTATTCTATGAACCATATCAAGGTTACATGATGAATGATAGACCTCAAGAAATTGGTATACATCTGGCTAAAGGTGGACTAAGTTTTGCAAAGAAAACAGTCTTTGGCCTCTCTGATAGTATGTCCAAGTTTACGGGGTCGATGGCCAAGGGCCTGTCAGTTACACAAGATCTGGAATTCCAAAGGGTCAGGAGATTACAACAAAGAATAAATAAAAACAACAGGAATGCCTTGGCAAACTCAGCGCAATCCTTTGCCAGCACACTGGGAAGCGGGTTGAGCGGAATTGCACTGGACCCATACAAGGCCATGCAAAAGGAAGGCGCCGCTGGTTTCCTCAAAGGCCTTGGTAAAGGTATCGTTGGGCTGCCAACTAAGACAGCCATTGGATTCTTAGATCTTACAAGTAACTTAAGTCAAGGCGTGAAAAGTACCACCACTGTGCTTGACATGCAAAAGGGTTGCAGAGTGCGTCTACCAAGGTACGTGGACCATGATCAAATCATCAAGCCTTATGATCTACGTGAGGCCCAAGGACAATACTGGCTCAAGACCGTGAATGGAGGAGTATTTATGAATGATGAATACCTGTCGCACGTTATATTGCCAGGCAAAGAACTAGCAGTAATTGTGTCCATGCAGCACATTGCTGAGGTGCAAATGGCCACCCAAGAGCTTATGTGGAGCACAGGATATCCTTCCATCCAGGGAATTACATTGGAAAGATCCGGTCTTCAAATTAAACTCAAGTCTCAATCCGAATACTTCATTCCCATCAGCGATCCTGAAGAACGTCGGTCCTTGTACAGGAACATCGCCATTGCTGTTAGAGAATACAATAAGTACTGTGAAGCTATCCTATGATCACATATGAAAGTATATACCCGCTTTTGTACACTATGTAGCTATAATTCAATCGTATTATTGTAGCTCCGCACGACCATGCCTTAGAAATATCCGCAGCGCGCAAAAGGCGGCCTCGCATTGGCCCAATTAGCTCCGGTGTAAAAAGGGCAAACTTATATAAGGGGATTAATGACTTTCTATGAGAATGCCAAAAAATGTTAGGCTAAAGGAAGGGATTGAAAGGAATATAGTTGAGCTATACTTTCTTGAAATACTGGAGTATACATATTTATAGGGATGTTGAACGTGCTATTGAGAAGGAAGGCCTTTTGTTTGGTGACGAAGAAGGGTATGGCTACTGCCACAACAGCTGCAGCTACGCATACCCCCAGATTGAAAACTTTTAAAGTTTACAGATGGAATCCAGACGAGCCAAGTGCTAAACCTCATTTACAGTCATATCAAGTGGATCTGAATGACTGTGGGCCCATGGTACTTGATGCGCTGTTAAAGATCAAAGACGAACAGGATTCTACCCTAACTTTTAGAAGATCATGTAGAGAAGGTATCTGCGGTTCATGTGCCATGAACATTGGCGGTAGAAACACGCTAGCTTGTATATGTAAGATCGACCAGAACGAATCCAAACAACTCAAGATCTATCCATTACCCCACATGTTTATTGTCAAAGATTTGGTACCTGATTTAACTAACTTCTACCAACAATACAAATCTATCCAACCTTACTTACAGAGATCATCGTTTCCAAAGGATGGAACGGAAGTGCTACAAAGTATTGAAGATCGTAAGAAACTGGATGGTCTTTACGAATGTATTCTGTGTGCATGCTGCTCTACTTCATGTCCATCGTACTGGTGGAACCAAGAACAGTATTTGGGCCCTGCCGTGCTATTGCAAGCCTACCGTTGGCTAATTGACTCTAGAGACCAAGCTACAAAGACAAGAAAGGCCATGCTAAACAACTCCATGTCATTGTACAGATGTCACACCATCATGAACTGTACTAGAACTTGTCCAAAGGGCTTGAATCCTGGTTTGGCTATTGCTGAAATTAAGAAATCTTTGGCATTTGCCTAGACTATCAGAAAAACAGCTAGCCCCGAAGAACTCAGAAGCCTCTCAAATGATTTTGGCACTAATAAAAGCACCAACTATTATTATTATTATTTTCAAGGACGAAACTCACCATTCTCACACATTCCTATACGTTAGGCGTTTATGTTTACTCTCTATGACTATTATTTATTTATCATTGGCAATGCTATGACCCGGTCTGTATATATGTCCATCATAGGCGACAAGGTGTTCTAGTATCTTCAGGTATTGTTGTTTTTAAGGATGAATTTATATCTTTGTTTTTGAAGGGCCTTTTGGCTTCTCTCCCCTATTTATTCAATTTATAACTATTTATTATATTAATACACGCGTAATGCTTAAGGTTTATTATTAAAGGACTGTTTTTATATTTACATGCCTGTAGTTAATTATATTTTCGTTGTGAAATTTCTGTTAAGAAACTCTATATGAAAGGTAACGAACTTAAAATTGAAAAGCAATGAGAAGAGAACACCATGAAAAAAAAAAAAAAAGGGCTAAAAAACAGAATTATCAGACTTGATGATTCCTTACCAGGAGTGGCATAGCCAACTGCAATCGTTGTATGACTCCCAGATTTTCCATAACTGGGCCCTTTGCCAAGATGTCCATTTGAATGATGAAAAGGATGGACTTCTTTTGCGTTTAATACCTACTCGACAACTGCAGAAAAATACTGAGCGTATAGAAAATAAATTACTAAATCATATAGAATTATATCTTACATATTCAAAAGTATATAACGAGCCCTTACTACTTTTGCGAATATGGGAGGAGAAAAGCATAGATGGTATTCCAATGACCAAATTGATGCTCCCAACTGATATCGAATCGCTGCTTGATGTTCAAGGCAAATTCCAACTAGGTTTGGATACTATCATTAACCTGGAAGGTAGCGTTTGGTATTCTTTCCATCCATGCGATACATCATGTATAGTAGGTGACCAGGCTGAGTTCATGTCAACTTACTTAAGACGATGGGTCAGTATTTTCATATTTAGTTGGTTAGGTTATGAAGATTCATAGCTTAACCTAGGAAAGCTTTTTAAAACACTATGCAATCATCTATGTAAATATATATATATATATATATTATACCGGCGGTAGTAAGCAGTATTTTTTTCTATCAGTCTATATTATTTGTTTCTTTTTCTTGTCTGTTTTCTCATGTTACCTTCTTAGCATTACCATAATGCGAATCTTCTGATGATGTGTCGGATAACCCAATAGAATCAGTCGTCGTCGCACCTAGCGAAGCAGTTTCAATGGAATCTTCTTCTTCAAGAATTGTTGGTATACCACCAAACGTTCTTTTGCCGCGCTGAACAGATTTAAATTGCACTTTCTTTTCTCCTGCTTCATTTTCGTTGTCTGAAATAGATGACTTGGTCTTTGTCTTTTGAAGAGCCATTCTTTCTCCAAATTCCTCATCATCATCGTTATTGTATGAGAAGTCACTCAGGTCCGATGTTCTTCTTGCTCTATTTCTCTTCTTCCAACCAGGCCTTCTAAACCAGGCTCTCATAATCATTTCCTTATAAACTGGTAAAGACCAGTTGACTGGAGATTCATGACCCTGATAAATACAGACATCGTAAACCAACCCCCCCATTAACGCACCAATAAATGGGCCTACCATGGGAACCCAAAAGAAATGATGATGATGCACCCAAAGCATTTTATGATCAAATCCAACTGCATATAGTGCAAGACGTGGGCCCAGATCACGAGCCAAATTCATTGCTGTACCTGTCTGATAAGCCATGGAAGCATTGATAATGAAAATCAAAATAAACATCATCAATGGGAAAACATCAGAGGACAAACACGTATAAGGATCGGTCAGCGCAAATGTTCCTGCTTGTAACATAGCTCCACATAAAAATTCGGAAAAAAATTGCCGTCCTGAACTTAGATAAGGCTTTGGAAAAACGCAAAACATTCCCGCAACACTTTCATTCATCCACCAATCGCTATATGCCTCTTGTAACACCCTTTTGTACCAAATAAACAAGATCAAAGCGCCTGTGAAGGCACCGATCAATTGTCCAGCAAAGTAATAAGGAACTTTCTTCAGGGGAAAACCTCTATACACCAAATTGGCTAATGTAATAGACGGATTCAAATGAGCACCTGAGATGGCACTACCACCAGCGCAGAAATAGCCCATCACCACGGCAGCAGCCCAGCCCAATGCCACATCATCAAAGGTACCGCCCGCAACGGATGAAACCAAGGATGTTAAACTCTTCATAGCGTCTATCGTTTCTGCAGAAGACCCGGTAACGTTAAGGTTATCCAAAGCCACGTTGAAATTGTCCTGCTGTATTTTCCCAGCAACATTGACCTGACAAACAACAGCACTACCGAAAATAATCATAACCATTGTTCCCATAAACTCGGCTAAAAATTCCTTCAAATAAGTGTTTTTGACGGAAGACCATTTATTAATTGGATGGTATGTGGAGGGCAAGACTGTAGGTGTTTGAGGGTTCTGGTATAATGTCTTTGGCTTCACCATAATGGGGACGTTACGTGGTGATTCATTGCTTTCCATATTAGTTTGGGCACCAGTAGTCCTACCATTCGTGGCGCCTGTATTGGCACTGTGCCCAGCATTACTCGTAGCCCTCGACCTACTTCTCCTTCTCGATAAATGTGACTCCGGGATGGTATGCGCATCGTCTGCATTTTTGTAAAAATCTTCAATGTTAAGCACGTTGGCCGACACTGTGGTCTGCCCTCTAGGCCTGAATGCTCTATTACTGCTTGCACTCGGCGGACCGTTATCTTTATGGTTTATATCTTGTGTGTTAATGTATGCGCTAGGAATAACCTCTTGAATCGGGAAAGCAGTCCCACTTTCTACAGAATATTGTGGAACATACGTGGGAGTAGGCCGCGCACTTTGCGGAGAAGGCCTATAATCTTGCATTTCATAATCATAGTCGTCATCATTTCCCCCATCGTTGCCGTTGTTGTTGTTGTTACTGTTATTATTATTATTATTATTGTTATTATTGTTGTTAGTACCACCAGAGTGATGATGTGAAGGTTGTGATGAAGAGCGTCCTTCGTCGGATGACTGCTTATTAGATTGTTTCCTAGAACTATCATGTGTATGAACAGATTCACTGGACAGAAAGTCGTTTAGAGCTTTTTGAGGATTACTCATGTCTTTTAATGCATTAGAATGTACCCTCGAGCGTACTTGGTAAAATAATAAAGAAGAACAACCGACGCTTATTGGGACAATAGGCGTTATACTTTGTTGATTTTTTTATCCACTTCCTGTTTTTCTTGGTGGAAAAAGTGCAATATATCTTGTTTTATCTTTTCCGCAAAAAGGGCCGGGCAATCTTGCCGTCTCCGGATTCACACTGTTCCCCGCTTTTAACTACTGAATTGCGCCTTCTCACTATGAGATCTGATCGAAAATAGAGGAAGCTACAGAAGATACCTTTGTTGGACGGCACATTAAAGAAACATCTCTGAAGCATTTTAACATATATGGATCCGTCTTTCTTTCTTCTGCTAAGGGACGGTATTACACGACATATATTGTCAAGCGCAACAGAACTAATTGACTTTAGGACGAGAATAATATAACTTTATGACACTCTGCTCTCCTACTACTTCTTATGCCGTAACTCTCTCCGTCCCTCAGTCCGTTGCTGCCTTTTTCTTGCGATGGAAGGCCCGTATCAGAATGCCCTTGACAATGTTCTCATGATAATGTAAGTATTCCTTCCTAAATAAAAGCATCAGCCGCGTTATCCCGCTACCGGGTTTTATTGTTTACGGAGAAAGCAATAACAGCATTTTTTTTGGTGTTCTTCGACTATCAACAAATAACCGCCGAAGCGTCTTGCGGAGGATAACCACCAACGAACTCAAATACCTACCGCGTACCTTCCTACGGTTATGTACTTTTGCACTGCTATTGCTTTGAGATGCTATGAGAACTGCCGTCAAAATTGGGTGGCAAAGAGGGATAGCTTCACTGCCAATCACTACACTCTGTTCTGAAGGAGGGGAATTACTGTTGTCTCATAAAAAAACACCTTTGAAACACTTTCACTCATAGAGAAGCCAAGAACTCTGATGAGTTCTTTATTTGTTGCCGCTAACTTTATCTTATCTTCTCCATTGTAATAATTACTATTCTTTTTACTTGCCTGTTTTCCATCCCAATGAAGATCCGTACATCTTAGACACCCTTTTCTTTTTTTCTTTTTTTTTTTTTTTTTTTTTGGCTTCCGAAGTGCCGACAACTTAAGAATTATCGCATTTTTTTTGAATACATCATACTATACGATAGAACGCATTGAAACTTTTCCCATCTCAAAATCCAGGGACAATAGTATGGGATCGATATTATTATCAAGACATAAGTATTGTGATGCGCACGTTGAAATTCACTATTTTTTTTTTTTATATCTGTTTTTCAATACAGTGAACACGATAACTGAAAGAAAAGATGGCTCCAGGTAAGAAAGTTGCTCCAGCTCCATTCGGTGCTAAGTCCACTAAGTCTAACAAGGCTAAGAACCCATTGACTCACTCTACTCCAAAGAACTTCGGTATTGGCCAAGCTGTCCAACCAAAGAGAAACTTGTCCAGATACGTCAAATGGCCAGAATATGTCAGATTGCAAAGACAAAAGAAGATCTTGTCCATCAGATTGAAGGTTCCTCCAACCATTGCTCAATTCCAATACACTTTGGACAGAAACACCGCTGCTGAAACCTTCAAGTTGTTCAACAAGTACAGACCAGAAACCGCTGCTGAAAAGAAGGAAAGATTGACCAAGGAAGCTGCCGCTATCGCTGAAGGTAAGTCTAAGCAAGACGCTTCTCCAAAGCCATACGCTGTTAAGTACGGTTTGAACCATGTTGTCTCTTTGATTGAAAACAAGAAGGCCAAGTTGGTTTTGATTGCTAACGACGTCGACCCAATTGAATTGGTTGTTTTCCTACCAGCTTTGTGTAAGAAGATGGGTGTTCCATACGCCATTATCAAGGGTAAGGCTAGATTGGGTACTTTGGTTAACCAAAAGACTTCTGCTGTTGCCGCTTTGACCGAAGTCAGAGCCGAAGACGAAGCTGCTTTGGCTAAGTTGGTTTCCACCATTGACGCTAACTTCGCTGACAAATACGATGAAGTCAAGAAGCACTGGGGTGGTGGTATCCTTGGTAACAAGGCTCAAGCTAAGATGGACAAGAGAGCTAAGACTTCCGACTCCGCTTAAATTCATATATAGAATTTCGAACATCGTAATATAATTATATTTTGTATACTTACTTAATTCCCGTTTTCTTTTGTATGAATTTTTGAAAAATAATAGAGCAACATTATACTTTTAAGCGCGGCACTAGTTCATCAATGTCGGGTTTTGCCAAGCAAAACTAATTGGGGCAGCTATTTATATTTGAAAGAATCAGCGTCACTGTCGACGATACAACAAATAGCCGCCGAAGTTCCTGTAAGCAAATATAAAAACTAAAAACTCTTTTGTTCTTTTCTCTTGTTCCTTCTCACTTCCTTTTCATTCATACATACGTTCAAATCAATGGAAATAGGGCATCTTCCCAAGTAATCTTGAAAAAATTAAGAAGAAAGAAACTTTTAAGAAAAGAATAGGCAATGCTAATAGAGGAGATAGAGTTTTATAACGTCAACGGAAAAAAAACAACAACAGTTGTTCCTGAAAATACAAAAATAAAAAAAAGAGTACTAAATGATAGGAGGACATTATATGTCGGCAATCTTCCTAAAAACTGCCGTAAACAGGACTTGAGAGATTTGTTTGAGCCAAATTATGGTAAGATAACAATAAATATGCTAAAGAAAAAGCCACTCAAGAAACCGCTGAAAAGGTTTGCATTTATAGAATTTCAAGAGGGTGTGAATCTGAAAAAAGTGAAAGAGAAGATGAACGGTAAAATTTTTATGAATGAAAAAATTGTTATTGAAAACATCTTAACAAAAGAGGAAAAAAGTTTTGAAAAAAACCAGAAATCAAACAAGAAAACTGCTCCTGATCTCAAGCCACTATCCACAAATACTCTCTATGTGAAAAACATTCCCATGAAATCGACAAATGAAGACCTTGCCAAAATCTTTGGTGTTGACCCTAAAAATATAAACTTTGTAAGAAGAGAATTGGTGGATTTGAGAACAAACAAAGTTTTCTTTTCCGACGAGTTTCACACCGGCGAAGCCTTCATCAAGCTTGACAACCTGGGGACTGGAGATAGTATTCAAAAGAAATGTCGAGAATTTAAAGGTCGGAAGGCAAGTAATGGTAGAGTATTGTTGGTTAAGATAGCCTCTGCCAAGAAAAATGAACAGAAACAAGAAGGAGGAGATAATACAAAAATAAAACAAAATTAAAAAAAAAAAATAGCTAGTATACTTGCTTTGACTTCTCATCATCTCTGCAAAATATCACAACCAATAGTTAGCCAGTAAAGGTATCCAGAAAATGTGTCATACCTTCGCATCCTCCTTTATTTTGGTGCCCTTTTTTTTTTGTGTGCGCATCTGCAAAGAACGTACGTTGTGACTAATGAAGTATATAAAATTTTCAGATAAGAATATATTAACTACAGAGCAGGCCTTTTCCTTACTACACGTTTTAAATAGAATAAACAATTTAGCAGCTAATATAAACAAGTGATCTTTTGAAAACAATTAAGTGCGAAAAACCGGCATTGTTTCTTTATAGTTGCCAGTCGCTTTTTCTTTTCACTTCATTTCATCGCATTTAAGAAACATTATACTTTCCTAGATTTTGTACTTTTTAGAAGAGCTCATCAAGGGGGGAAAAGCTACGGAGAACATGCATCACGTACTCAATTCAACGAGACCTGACCATCGGTTTTGGTTTTACGATGACGTAACTCAGTACGGCAGAACAAAGTACCTTAATTATTATACTCCCTTAGTGCTTTTAATATTCACGGTGTTGTTCATAACTTATAACATATGGAAACATTATTACTACTATGACGTTCTACACTTGAAGCAAAAAAATCCAATTGATGAACTTTTATACTCATCTACCGACGAAGACGAACAGAGTCCGTTGATAAATAATAACACCATCACAACTAATTACGTGGACAATAATTGTACAAAAGACGCACTAAAAAATAGACACTTTTCTCTGGAAAAGCTGAAATCAGTTAAGGTAAATGGAGAACCTCATGGTACACCTGAAATAGTTAGAAGAGGCTTCATTGAAAAATCAAGAATTATCCTTGAATTTTTTTTGGTACTTTCTCAAGTTATAATACATTCTTTTATACTATTACACTATGTCAATAAAAACCCAGAGTTCACCCAACAAGGTACGATTACTGGTTTGGTAGAATGGTGTGCATTGTTTATCATTGTCTCTTTACGTTTAGCAAATGTCAACCAAAATTTCAAATTCATAAACAAATATCCCGGAAATCTATGGTCGGTATCGTTCATAAACTATTTGGCCTTGTTTATCTCTATGATTTTACCCTTTCGTTCCATTTTCATTCACCATATAAACAGTCCTATTTCGAGAAAGTATTACATTTCACAAATATCGATTAACCTTGCCCTTTTCTTGCTACTCTTTTTTGCGAGGATAAGAAATAATTTTGCCATCATCTATAAAACTGACAGCTGGATTACTCCATCTCCAGAACCAGTCACTTCTATTGCTGGATTCATATGCTGGGCTTGGTTAGACAGTTTTGTTTGGAAAGCACACAAAGTTAGTATCAAAGTTAAGGATATTTGGGGATTGATGATGCAAGATTATTCTTTCTTTGTAGTGAAAAAATTCAGATATTTTGTTGACCATAAGGTTAAAAGGAAGCGTATTTTTTCACTAAACCTTTTCTTTTTCTTTTCGAATTATTTGGTACTACAATGCTTTTGGGCATTTTTAGGCAGCGTCCTTTCTTTTATTCCAACAGTTTTACTAAAAAGGATCCTGGAATATGTTGAAGATCAGTCATCTGCTCCCTCAAATTTAGCTTGGTTTTACGTCACTGTCATGTTTGTAGGTAGGATATTAGTGGCTATTTGTCAAGCACAGGCACTATTCTTTGGAAGGAGAGTTTGTATCAGAATGAAAAGTATTATAATCTCTGAGATTTATACTAAAGCTTTGAGAAGAAAGATTTCCACCAACAAGACTAAACCTTCTAATGAGGATCCACAGGAAATTAATGATCAAAAAAGTATCAACGGCGATGAGGAGTCCACTTCTTCTGCCAACCTTGGAGCGATTATTAATCTCATGGCTATTGACGCTTTCAAGGTTTCTGAAATTTGTGGTTACCTTCATTCATTTTTGGAGGCTTTTGTTATGACTGTTGTCGCACTGGCGCTGTTATACCGTCTGCTGGGTTTTGCTGCGATTGTGGGTGTCTTAATCATTGTCGCAATGCTTCCACTGAATTATAAGCTTGCCAAGTACATCGGCGATTTGCAAAAGAAAAACTTGGCTGTCACAGATAATCGTATTCAAAAGTTGAATGAAGCTTTTCAAGCTATCAGAATCATCAAATACTTTTCATGGGAGGAGAATTTTGAAAAAGATATCAATACTATTAGAGAAAATGAATTATCTCTACTGCTAATGAGATCCATTGTTTGGTCTATCAGTTCCTTTCTTTGGTTTGTTACCCCAACTATTGTAACAGCCGCCTCATTTGCTTACTACATTTACGTTCAAGGCGAGGTATTAACCACTCCGGTTGCCTTTACTGCACTTTCTTTATTCACGTTATTAAGAGATCCTTTGGATCGTTTGTCTGATATGTTAAGTTTTGTCGTTCAATCAAAGGTCTCGTTAGATAGAGTTCAGGATTTCTTAAATGAAAATGATACAAAGAAATACGATCAACTGACCATAGATCCAAATGGAAACAGATTTGCCTTTGAGAATTCCACCATCTCTTGGGATAAGGACAATCAAGATTTCAAATTGAAAGACTTGAACATTGAATTCAAAACTGGTAAACTAAATGTCGTTATTGGCCCCACTGGTTCTGGTAAGACATCCCTACTAATGGCATTATTAGGTGAAATGTATCTACTCAATGGTAAGGTTGTCGTCCCAGCTCTAGAACCAAGGCAGGAACTAATAGTAGATGCGAATGGAACCACTAACTCTATCGCTTATTGTTCTCAGGCCGCTTGGCTTCTAAATGATACTGTAAAAAACAACATTTTATTCAATAGTCCATTCAATGAGGCAAGATATAAAGCTGTTGTCGAAGCATGCGGATTGAAACGTGATTTTGAGATCTTGAAAGCCGGTGACCTAACAGAAATCGGTGAGAAGGGTATTACTTTATCCGGTGGTCAAAAGCAGAGAGTCTCCCTTGCTAGAGCCTTGTATTCCAATGCTAGGCATGTCCTTTTGGATGATTGTTTAAGTGCAGTTGATTCACATACTGCATCTTGGATTTACGATAATTGTATTACTGGACCATTAATGGAAGATAGGACATGTATTTTGGTTTCACACAACATCGCCTTGACCTTGAGAAATGCTGAATTGGTAGTCTTACTAGAAGATGGTAGGGTTAAAGACCAAGGTGATCCAATAGACATGTTACAGAAGGGTTTGTTTGGTGAAGACGAGTTAGTGAAAAGTAGTATCTTATCGCGTGCAAACTCTTCTGCTAACTTAGCCGCAAAAAGTAGCACAAGCTTAAGTAACCTACCCGCTGTCAAAGAACAACAAGTTAGCGTGAACAACAACTCCTCCCACTTTGAAGCCAAGAAACTTCAAAAATCATTGAGGACAGAAGCTGAACGCACTGAAGATGGTAAATTAATAAAAGAGGAAACAAAAGAAGAAGGTGTGGTTGGTCTGGATGTCTATAAATGGTATTTGAAAATTTTTGGTGGTTGGAAGATTGTTTCATTTTTAGCTTCCTTGTTCTTGATAGCCCAACTTTTGTATATCGGACAATCATGGTGGGTTCGTGCCTGGGCGTCACACAATGTCATTGCTAAAATTATTCCCAGAGCACAACGCGCTATTGCATTTATCTCCAAGAAGGCTAGTCATCTAATTGATTGGAGGGGCTCGTCCCAAATCAGTATGGCGTCAGCTGAAAACCAACCTTCCAGTGGACACTCTACAATGTATTATCTGGTTTTGTACCTAATCATTGGTTTTGCTCAGGCTTTATTGGGAGCTGGTAAAACTATTTTAAATTTCGTTGCTGGTATCAACGCGTCAAGAAAGATATTTAATATGATTCTAAACAAGGTTTTACACTCCAAGATAAGATTTTTTGATGCTACTCCAACAGGTAGAATTATGAACAGGTTTTCCAAGGATATCGAAGCTATTGATCAGGAACTGACACCTTATATACAAGGCGCCTTCTATTCGCTTATTGAATGTTTATCCACCGTCATACTGATTACATTTATTACTCCACAGTTCTTATCTGTTGCTATAGTTGTTTCAATATTGTATTATTTTGTTGGGTATTTCTACATGGCAGGTTCTCGTGAATTGAAAAGATTTGAATCTATTTCTAGATCACCGATCTATCAACATTTTTCCGAGACTCTTGTCGGTGTTACCACCATTCGTGCGTTTGGTGATGAAGGGAGGTTTATGCAAGAGAATTTACACAAAATTGATGAAAATAATAAACCATTCTTCTACTTGTGGGTTGCTAATCGTTGGTTGGCCTTTAGGATAGATATGATTGGATCCTTGGTCATTTTTGGAGCTGGTTTGTTCATTCTATTCAATATTAATAATCTGGATTCGGGTATGGCTGGTATATCTTTGACGTATGCTATTTCCTTCACTGAAGGGGCATTGTGGTTGGTAAGATTGTACTCTGAAGTGGAGATGAATATGAATTCTGTTGAAAGAGTCAAAGAATATATGGAAATTGAGCAAGAGCCATACAACGAACACAAAGAAATACCGCCACCACAATGGCCACAAGACGGTAAAATCGAGGTTAATGATTTATCATTACGGTATGCTCCAAATCTACCTAGAGTAATTAAAAATGTTTCATTTTCTGTCGACGCTCAGTCTAAGATCGGTATTGTTGGTAGAACCGGTGCCGGTAAATCAACTATTATTACCGCCTTGTTCAGATTTTTGGAACCTGAGACAGGCCATATCAAAATTGATAATATCGATATTTCCGGTGTTGATTTACAAAGACTGCGTCGTTCTATAACTATTATTCCACAAGATCCAACACTATTCTCAGGGACGATTAAAACAAACCTAGACCCATATGATGAATTTAGTGACAGACAGATCTTTGAAGCTTTGAAACGTGTAAATCTAATTAGTGAAGAACAATTACAACAAGGCGCCACAAGAGAAACAAGCAATGAGGCTTCGTCGACTAACTCCGAAAATGTTAATAAATTCTTGGATTTAAGTAGTGAAATTAGCGAAGGTGGATCCAATTTGTCTCAAGGACAGCGCCAATTGATGTGCCTTGCTAGATCTTTACTGAGGAGTCCAAAGATCATATTGCTGGACGAAGCTACAGCGTCCATCGACTACAGTTCCGATGCGAAGATCCAAGAAACCATAAGAAAAGAGTTCCAAGGTAGTACAATTTTGACAATTGCACATAGGTTGAGATCTGTTATCGATTATGATAAAATTTTGGTGATGGATGCAGGTGAGGTAAAAGAGTATGATCACCCATATTCTTTGTTACTTAACAAACAAAGTGCCTTTTATAGCATGTGTGAGCATAGTGGAGAATTGGATATCCTAATTGAATTGGCTAAAAAAGCCTTTGTGGAAAAATTGAACTCTAAAAAGGACTAGCTGTTTCGATGCTAAAGTATATATATATATATATATATATATATATATATATATGTATATACGCACACATGTTCACGTACTATAAATTACCTTTTGTAAATTCAACAGCCTCTTTTTCTGGAACTGGAAGAATCCGTTAACTTCAATATTCCAGTCGATGAAACGGTTTAGAATTGCAATTGACCTCAAAATCATTATGTTGCAGTTATCCACCAACTCGGGTAACTTCTTCAACTGTTTCGTTTCAATATTTGCGTCTTTGAAGGAAATCTGATCCAATGAACTTTTACTGATTTGGCAAAACTCCATATATTGGCTGTTTAGTTCGTCAAATGCACTATATAATGTATAAATATCGTCAAAGCAACTAGCAAAAATACAAATATCATCAGGAGCTCCCACGTTCTCGATGTCTTCAGCCATGAAAGTATTAAAGAGTTGCAGGAGATCTTGAGAATACTTTAGACCCTGGAAATATAGACGATGTAACTGATTGTATAGTTCATCTAATTGCACTGAAACATCGGAATTCGCGCTGTATCCGGCGCCTATAAGCCGCTCCAATCGGTCACACCTGTATTCTAAAGCTTCAACAAGCTTAAGACCAGGCATCAAACTTCCTTTGGTAGAGGCTAATGGCCTTGGAAGCTCGAGAGAACATTCTATAAGTTCATCAATCACTTATACTATATGCAGTACCTCTAAATTACCTAATATCCGGGTAATAAGAACAATATTCGGGTGACGCCGCCCCTGTTTGATGACAAAATTGGAAGAAAAAGAGGAAACAAGAAAAGACTGGTTAGCAACTACGTAAACTTCAGATTTCAAAACATACATAAACAAAAAACTAACAAAAGAAGATGTCTAGATCTGGGTATGCTAAATTTCATTTGTACTCCTGTGTAAACTATCAATTACTAACTAATTGACATGATGCTGTTTTATCTCGCTCTCTTATGTCCTTTCTTTCCTCCCTTTTTAACATGGAACTTTAAAAGGAATGTGGGGGAAAAAATTCATAAGAAGCCAGGAAAATGTGAAGTTTCTGTGTAGTGTTGCTGTTGCTGATGAATCCCTTACCGCTTTCAATGACTTGAAATTGGGTAAAAAATACAAATTTATTTTATTCGGATTGAACGATGCTAAAACCGAAATTGTTGTCAAGGAAACCTCTACTGACCCATCTTACGATGCCTTCTTAGAGAAATTGCCAGAAAACGACTGTCTTTACGCCATTTACGATTTTGAATACGAAATTAATGGTAATGAAGGTAAGAGATCCAAGATTGTTTTCTTCACTTGGTCTCCAGACACTGCTCCAGTCAGATCTAAGATGGTCTATGCATCCTCCAAGGATGCCTTAAGAAGAGCCTTAAACGGTGTCTCTACCGATGTTCAAGGTACTGATTTTTCCGAAGTTTCTTACGATTCTGTTTTGGAAAGAGTCAGCAGAGGCGCTGGTTCTCATTAAGGTAAATGATTTCACAAATGACAACAATCTTCAAGAAAAATGAAAATGTATATCTATATATAAAATCGTCATATATATACAGAATACATGTATAGAATTATTATAATTATAATTTTCTCTTCGCAACTCTATCTAAAACACAATACTTAGATTTAAGGTCCCGTACACCCCGGCTAGTGGGCATTGTTTTTGCACCCATATTTGTAATTCTAAATTCAGAACGGAAATACTGGCCATGTAGATCAAGAAAAGATACAAGGTCATCGAACCAGGCAGCAATGATTTTTCTATAATCTTCTAAAGTGAAGCATGACGACCATAGCTCGTTGAATATGCATAGAACGCTTCTGTTTTTAACGTGGCTGATATCTTTAACAAAGGCTTTTAATATAAAATTACCACACACTGAAAAAAAAGACCATTTGGAATCCAACGCTGTGCTGGCATGCGCATCCTATATAAATACTCTGAAGTGGTCATTTGATAGCTCCGTCGTACCGGGTTTCTATTCTACCATATGCTCTTATTCACCAGCGTTTGATACTTGGTCACTTTGTATCTTCAATTCGCTTACAGACCAGATTATTCCCATGGACAACACAAGTTTCGAAGAAAGCTTGGGTAACGTACGAAAAACGTGCTCGTTTGTCGATAAAAAGTTTAGCAATATTTCACTGGAGCAATACTACTCATCTTTAAATAATGCTTCTTCTCACGCTTTGGAAGACTATGGTTCTATTGAAAGTTTATCGACATCCATTCGAGTCGATCGTGAGACAAGATCTAGATGGATACGAGCTTTTCATGCGCATGCCTATAATTTAGATATCAGCAGTGTTTATGGTGCATATTTAACTTACTACTTCGTCATAGTGGGTATTATCGCCGTCTTCTTCCATATGAGTCACTATAACGGCCTGAATCGAGCGCTATTTGCAAGCCGGTTCGTCAATTATATTCGGGGCCATTTTGTGTTGCCTACGTTTTTAGTAGATAAGCACGCTAATCACTTCAAGTTTCTAAACGTGGAAGTCTTTACGGGACTGATGCCGAATTCCTTGGAGGCATGGATCATTTTTGGATACACATTGGCGAACATCATATTTTTGTCCATAAGTTACATCATAGACCCATATAACCTCATTTTCAACAGTCACCTGTCGCAGTTTACAAGACTGTTGGCTGATAGATCTGGGATACTGGCGTTTACTCAGTTCCCTCTCATTATCATTTTTACGGCAAGGAATAGTTTTCTCGAATTTTTAACAGGAGTCAAGTTCAATTCCTTTATTAGTTTCCATAAATGGATCGGTAGAATCATGGTCTTAAACGCAACGATACATTCGCTTTCTTATTCATTATTCGCAATTATCAACCATGCCTTCAAAATAAGCAACAAACAGCTCTATTGGAAGTTTGGTATTGCATCCATAACAGTGCTTTGCGTTCTACTAGTTCTATCGCTCGGAATAGTAAGGAAAAGACATTACGAATTTTTCCTGTACACCCACATCATACTAGCCCTTTTGTTCTTTTACTGTTGTTGGCAACACGTCAAAATTTTCAACGGTTGGAAAGAATGGATAGTGGTATCCTTGCTCATTTGGGGGCTGGAAAAGCTTTTCAGAATATGGAACATTTTGCAGTTTAGATTTCCGAAAGCAACACTAATCAATTTGAACACCAGCAACAACCCGCACGATGAAATGTTTAAAGTAATCATACCCAAATATAACCGGAGATGGCATTCGAAACCGGGTCAATATTGTTTCATTTATTTTTTACATCCATTGGTATTTTGGCAATGCCATCCATTTACCATTATCGACGAAGGTGAGAAGTGTGTTTTAGTGATCAAACCTAAAAGTGGTCTCACTAGATTCATTTATAACCATATTTTGCAATCTTTAAATGGTAAATTACAACTCCGAGTGGCCATTGAGGGACCTTATGGGCCCAGTAATCTTCACCTCGATAAATTCGACCATTTGCTGTTACTAAGTGGAGGAACAGGCTTGCCTGGTCCATTAGATCATGCCATTAAGCTGTCACGAAACCCTGATAAACCCAAGAGTATAGATTTGATCATGGCGATCAAAAATCCTTCTTTTCTTAACGGCTATAAATCCGAGATACTAGAGCTAAAAAATAGCCGATCCCACGTCAACGTGCAGGTTTACCTTACACAGAAAACAGCTGTTACAAAGGCAGCAAACGCACGAGACCAATTAATACATTTTGATGATATAATGACCGAACTGACAAGCTTCGCCCACATCGGCAATGCAAGACCTAATTTTAGCAATGTAATTGAAAACGCAATAAAAAGTACGCCGCCTGGAGATTCATTAGCGGTCGTGTGCTGCGGCCCTCCTGTTCTGGTGGACGATGTTAGAAACACCGTTTCTCAAAAACTCCTCGGTTACCCAGAGAGAATTATAGAGTATTTCGAGGAATATCAGTGTTGGTAAATCTTCTCTCCGGCTCCTTCTGATCCTACGCCCACCTATATCTACATATATCTACGGCACTAAAAACTTTTATGTACCGCATAAAAGGTGCTCTTTAGCAACTATTTTTAGTTAATTATTTGCGTTTTAGCTTTCAGGAATTTGCTTGCTAAGACGATGTCTAATAAATCCGGTACTTCTTTACTTGCAATTAATTACTAAGCGGCGCCTGAATTTTTCCGGCTTGATGCCGAGCAAAAATTAACTCTAAATCCCTTTCTGGGAACGAGTCTTTGAAGTTCTACGGTCTTTTGTCTCAGGAAAATATGTCCCGAGAAAGATGGAATAAGTATGGATTTTGTCCTTAACCAGTGGAGGTGGCGCTGCAGTCCTTCTTTTCAGACCCAAGCAAACAGACCAAAGGACATTTTTTTGGAAAATGTTAAGAATCAACCCTCCGAAATCTTTTCACGGCTCAAATTACTGCGGCCTTTTTCTGCTTCTTAAAAATGGGAGCATGATTATTTAATTAGCATTGCATCTGCGTGCACCGTAACTACTACAGTACTTTTACTGCCGCTGAGACGACAGCACGATCTGTTTTAACGTCGTAGGTGTATTTTTTTTTTTCCCGCTAAAAGAGCACCGCCATAATAATGACTTACCTCCTCCAATCCTTCTAGATGTTTTTTTTTAAACTCCTACAGTGAATTAGATTATTGCAAGTGCAAATTAAAAAAAAACCTAAAAAAAAAAAAGAAGGAAATAGTTTTTGTCCATACCGGACTATGGCTTTCATTAACGAATTAGAGCGCCGCTGTTATCCTTTTATTAACTTTTTATCGTGAATCATATCTGCCCCTCTCTCGGTTGATAGTATAAATATGTTGGTTTTAGTAGCTTATTAGTGTGCGCATGTCTTTTTTCTTGTTCCTGGCTATTACAATTCCTGAAAATATTCAAAAGCGACACTAGCCTACCTTAGTTATACTATGTCTAACGAATCTAACGACCTTGAAAAAAACATTTCGCACTTGGACCCAACCGGTGTTGACAATGCTTATATTCCACCTGAACAGCCGGAAACGAAGCATTCGCGTTTTAATATTGACAGAGATACCTTAAGAAACCACTTTATCGCTGCTGTGGGTGAGTTTTGCGGTACCTTCATGTTTTTATGGTGTGCTTACGTCATTTGTAATGTCGCTAACCATGATGTGGCTTTGACAACCGAGCCTGAGGGCTCTCATCCAGGTCAATTGATCATGATTGCCCTTGGTTTCGGTTTCTCTGTGATGTTTTCTATCTGGTGTTTCTGGTGGGGCTTTGAACCCAGCCGTTTCTCTCTCTTTGTGTTTGGCCAGAGCCATCTCACCAGCCAGATGTGTAGTGATGTGGTTTCCTCAGATCATTGCTGGGATGGCTGCTGGTGGTGCCGCTAGTGCTATGACTCCAGGCAAGGTTCTCTTTACTAATGCTTTGGGTTTAGGCTGTTCCAGATCTAGGGGGTTGTTTTTGGAAATGTTTGGTACTGCTGTGTTGTGTTTAACAGTTTTGATGACTGCTGTTGAAAAACGTGAAACTAACTTTATGGCTGCGCTTCCAATTGGTATTTCTTTATTCATGGCTCACATGGCTTTGACCGGTTACACTGGTACCGGTGTCAACCCTGCAAGATCTCTGGGTGCCGCCGTTGCTGCCAGATATTTCCCTCATTACCACTGGATCTACTGGATTAGCCCACTTTTGGGTGCCTTCTTAGCCTGGTCAGTGTGGCAATTATTACAAATCCTTGATTACACTACATACGTTAATGCCGAAAAGGCGGCAGGTCAAAAGAAGGAAGACTGAGAGTAGTCTGCTCAGAATTTTATCTTTTTTGGCATAACGCTCCCATCGTAGTTTAATTTAATTTAATTTAATTTAATATAATAATATCTTATTTTTCATATTTACTGTCCTTTATTTTTTTTTTGTTTTTATCTCTTCTGGTCAGAGTTCTGTTTTTACGTAAGCGGCAGAAGTATGCATTCTTCACATTTTTTCCTCCTAAAGGCAACATTGAGGCCAAACTTTGGAAACAAAGATGATGTGAAGTAATTATTTACCCATCAGCAATCTATGACAAGATAAGTGTACTGCACTGAATATGAGCATCGCATCTCAGAAAAAGGTTAAGCCATCGTTTGTTTGCTTGCGGTGTAAGCAAAGGAAAATCAAATGTGATAAACTTTGGCCTACTTGCTCCAAATGCAAGGCCTCATCCTCGATTTGTAGCTACGAAGTGGAACCAGGACGGATTAACAAATCTCCCACTATCGAAAATGCCCCACATAGAGACATTAGAAACATTACTCCTGCATCGATGTCCGCAAGTGGTTCCTTTACTTCCATACTTAATCCAAGTACTAAAGACTGGGAAATGAAAAATTTTGCCATGAATTTATCGAATGCACACGACAAGCTTGTTGTAATGAATAACACAACCATCGTTGATAGTCCTTTTGCCTTCCATAGCATTCTTCAACATGATTTGTATGCGAAGGCCTTGACCACCTGCATACATGAGAGGATACTGATTGATGTCGAACGCCATCGTGAAAACGTTTCTGCCAACAATAAAAAAAGAGAACTTAACTTAACAATCGGTGATATTGGACCTTTGTTTTTTATTGATAAAGCTGCACTTAAATTTATTGAAAATACCTCAAAAACAAGCAAATTGTATCCTCCAATAGATTTTCTGTATAACACGTATGATTATGAACAAGCGCATCCTGAAGAAAATAATGATAAAATTTCCATAAACATCCTTTTGGAAGAGTTATCCAAATATTTCCTCAATAAGAATGAGGTTGATGGCTTAATCGTGGACTTTTACAAAACAATATATCCGGTCTATCCGTTACTGGAAATATCATTATTCGAAGATAACATAAGGGAGCTGTTGCAATTGAATGAATTTAATGGGTATAACATTGTATTTGCGGGCAAAGACTCTAGAAGAAAACTGGAGACAATAACACTGCTAACTATCATATTGGCTTTTTCTTACAGACGTTTGAGTCTAAGTACTAGTCATTCATTTAAAGAATCTTTTGGTGTAAAATCGAATAATTTAACGCTACTCGCTCATAAACTTCTTGCTCTCATGAACGTTTTTCAATATGTTAATGAACATACACTTTGTTGTCTGCTCTATTTTTTCATATTGCGGTATTTGAATCCAGATCAAGCTGACATGTATCCTACTCACAGTGACATACTAAACCTAAAATTTTTGGAGAATGTAGCAATAAAGCTAGGACTGAATGAAGAACCCTTCCAATACACTCGATACGTCAGCGAATCGGACGATTATCCAAGATTATTCAATTTAAGAAGGAAATTATGGCTTGGCGTGCAATTTTTGAAGTTTGGAATATTGATTCCAGAAGGAGATTCTGACATTCTAAGTTTGGAATATTTAAGATCCTTTATGAAAACTGACGAATCTCTACCAGAACTATTTGAGAGAAATTACGCTTCTACTAATAATCTAGACTTATCGTTGATGGCTACAGCAGAGAATATCTATCATTTACATTTATCTTTACAGGTATTACTGACTTCTTGTTTTCCAATAAATGGCCCTTCCTACTTGAAGGAAGTATTGGATAACATCGACAAGACAAAAGATTTTTTAAATCAGAAATTCCCTCTCATTTTAAGTTCTCTTGGAGAACCAAGGATGAAGAGCTTACATATCAATGTTCCCTCTTCCTTAGCAAATGAAGAATCTTTTGACTTTAGCACTTTTGAGGAAAATGAAACATTCATAGCTAATGTGATTAGCTACACTTGTACAATGAACATCTATGATAGCTTATCTTTGCATTTTGAAAATCAATGTTTCAAAAACGCTTTGGAGTACAAAACATATTATCACCGCTTTACTTTTACCGCTATACAAGATTATTTAACGTTGCTAAAATTAATCTCGGAATACTTTAATGGATCTCTTCTGCATTTACGGGAACCTTTTGGGTTTGCCACTCAGAAAGTTGTTCGCTTTTCGATACATCGATTACTCATATTCCAGGCCACCTTGCTCGTGAGATTATTTTATAAGAAGGATACATGCGACAGATCCTCTGCAGCCATGGGAATGTTGAATGATAGAAACGGAAGACTTAGTCGAGTCATTGAAAAAATGATCAAGTTGATGTCATATCATATGAAATTACTTGTAGAAATTGTTACCTCGAAACTGGAAAAGAGTTATCTCGGTTCGTTCATTTCTGTCTCTATTTTCAGGTATATCATTTATTTGGTGGATACTGACGCGCTGTCTGCGTTTATATCCGACTACTGGAAGAGTGACGCCGTTATGGATGAAAGATATTCAAGAATCCATAGGATTGTCGGTTTAAAATGGGGTATGGGAAGGGATAAGTCCTTTTCGTTCACATCAAAATTAAACAATCCACAATTCTTGGGAAGTCTTGATTTGGAGATTTTGGAAGAATTAGAAAAACTCATTTCCGCACAAGAATTTTCCAGAAACTTCACTGAAGATGTTGACGAATCTTTACAGAGTGAAATTGACCTCATGAATTATGACAATGAAGCCTTGAATCAACTAATGGCAATTGATCTTGATAAGCTACTTGGAATTTTCCCTAACCTGAGTAACTTTTGAGGGGAATACAAATTTGAAAGATACGAGGAGAAAGTTAGTAAACTAATGCTACTTTTAGTCTTCTATTTTTTTCGCAAGCACGATCATATAATCAATACCACACAAAGATTTTTGGTAGCTACGGTCCTAAGAAAATTAAATTCCCTCTCTAATCTGGGTGAGACCGGAATCGCATCAGGTCTTATTAATATGGGGTCAATTTGAAGAATTCAAACTATTTTTTAAACTGTTGTGACAATTCTTTAGCACAAAGAGTTCAATTTTGAAAATCTACCAATGTATATAATTTTTGCCGTTGTATTAGACAGGTTGTGCTCACTGTATATAGTCTCATTTAATAAATTTTTTTTTTGAAGTGCAAATACCCTCAGTTGACATTCCAAGAACTATGGTTACCCACGAAAAACATCAATATGTTTTGAATTGTTATGTAAATTATCATTTACAAATTTTCTGGGCATATTGCATACCGAGGTATGTAATTTCAGCAAACTCGAGTGCTGCTTTCCATCCATACGGACAACTCAAGAACAAATGGGTACAATATAGTTGTCATTATTATGGCAAAAATATTGAGGGTTCAAAGGTTTTGCGTATTTTAACCACAGGCTAGAGGGGTTACTAGTCTCTCTCTTATAAAATGTTAGATTATAAAGTACAGAGAACAAATATCTACATGTTTTTTATGCTAAATTTGAAAGTTTAGGTGATTTATTTAAGAAAAACTAATCTTTAATGGACTTTTACCGGCTGTTTTGAAGAAATTGTCAAGTAATTCCTCTATAAATTTATTCAATTATCTATTATTTTCTAAGCAGTAAGCTATTTACCATTGTAAATGATTCTTTGGGAAATTGTGCCTTTCAAAGAGACACAGTTCCTCTTTCTTGCAGCCGGAAAGTTTAAAAAATTAATTTTCTAATTATTAAGTGTCAGATAGAACATTTACACAACAAAACATCAATATTTACAAAGGATATATAAAAGTTTCGTTTTCTAAATCAGTCAAATCAAAGACTGCCAAATTGTTCTCGTGGGTTACCACTTTCCCTTCTTCAATGGAAGAAGGATTTTCGCTTTCAATGAGTTGAATTCTGTCCAAATAATTTTGTAAATTTTCTTCATAATTTTTTAGTCTTTGATTATTCCTTCTTTTTAGTATGAAATGGATCAGTAACAAAATGGCTGGTGCAAGAGAGAATGATAAAACGATTTGAACAATCCAGGCAGGTAAAAAGCGAGGAGAGTCCTTCTCTCTCCATATTTGTGGTGATATGATATTAGCAATTCCCATCGCAAATAAGGACACCGAACTTCTTGTGAGTTTTTTGGTGTACCCAGATGCACTTGAACTTGCCCAGCTAAGAGCTATAATAAAAGGAATACCAAATATTTGTCCTGCCATACAGATATTTGCTAAGATACCAATCTTATTGTCCCATGGTAAAGCGGCTGCAGCGATGGATCCCACCAATGCTGGTAAAGTCCAAAAGATGGCTGTTAAAGCTGAAATATTTTTCCATTTTGCTAACATCAACGTAGCAATGAAGGCACAAACGACGGCGAAACCAGCACCGGCAACTGATACCAATGTCGAACCTAGAGCATCAACTCCACCCATTCCTTCAAATAGCAGGTTCTGTTGATAGGGCAGATTGTTGGCTAACTGTTGAAGAAGAAAAAACAATCCAAATAACCAGGTTATATAATCTTTCATTGCCTCTCTGAATTGACTCTTTTTAAAGACTTTTTGTTCAATGGAAGAGCCTGTGGATGCCTGAACTCTCCTGATAATCCATACCCTTTCTTGTATTGAAAAGAATTTCACATCAGCAGGATTATTAGGAAACCACAGAATTACAACAACCGTCATGATAAAAGTCAAACCACCAATGATGATAGTAAATATTTTCCATAACGAAATGCTGGGATTTGTTATATGAAGAACACCATAAGCAATAAACCCAGTTGGAATTGGAGACCCCATACATGCTGCAAAGAAAAATGGCTGAGCAGCAGCTCTTTCTGAAGCATCGAAGAACATACCCATAGTGGTAATTAATATCGGGATAACAACACTCTCTGTTAGCCCCAAGAAAAATCTCAACGCAACGACACCGGAAAAGTTGTATGCGGTACAACTTAGGAAAATAAGTATAGTCCATGTGGCCAACAACCCACCCAAGAATTTCCCAAGTGGTAACTTTTGAGCCAAGTATTGTCCAGGAAATTGGCCGATTGCAAAACCAACGTAAAACAGCGTATTTACAGTATTGTAAGTATTTTGGGTAAGACCTGTATCTTCAAAGAAGCCTAGAATCGAATCATAGGATAAAGTGGCTTTATCCATGTAAAGTAAAAGGTTAATGGCAGAGACAAAGGTGAATATTGTGAGAAAAAGCTTTCTCTTTAATTTTTTTTCTTGTTCAGGCGTGATTTCTGGAACTGCTGCGTCATTCTCCTCCATGAATGCTAGCGTAACATCAGCGAGTCTCGAAGGAACTAGGATTTCATCAGAAGAGGAGATCGAGTCTGCTCCAATTTTTACGTCAACTTTTGACATTTCTTTTTTGTTATATTTTCTCTTTTATTTTCTCTTGATGTTTTGTTCAACCTTCAAGAAGTGCAACCTGAATAGCTAAATGTCGAATCAATCGTCCGTTTAAGTACTTTGATTTTTCCGACCTCTTCAATTCAACAGGTACGCATTTTTAACAATACCTTTTCATCTTGACGTCCAGTTCCTAGGGACCTGCGAAATGTTTTAGCTATCTACATATTACATCACCGTTCCAGTGAGGGGAGCCACCGTAAATGGAAGAACTTCGAACACTATTGCATGCTGCAAAGACGTGCCTTCGATGCTCAGTGACTGAAATGTACAAGGGGTCGCCAGATTTCTTACATCAAATGGGGTGCCTATTTTTTTTTCAGAAGCCACACATTTTTGTTTCTGCAATGCCACCTGCGACTTCGAAAAAGATTCGCGGAGAGTTAACAGTCATCGCCACAAGTCTGGTCCTTATCGGCCAATATGGGTGGCGCTATGTACGTTGTGCCACACTATTTTAGTCAGCAGCGCAGACCAAAGACTCCGTAACATCACAGAGAACTTTGATTATCCGTTATCTTGTTAAGTTTTCGCCGCAAAGCTCGGATGCTGAACTCGGATGTTGAACTCGGATGCTAAGAAGATATCCGTGATTTGCATCCGAGCTTGGCGTACTATTACTGTAGTGGTAGCCACAATTTAGAAGTGATACTCGGAACCAGCAAGGGGCAGATGGATTGAATGTAGTTGATCGCGTGTCACGTGACCAAATCGTACTGGTAAAGAACTGAAAGCACACGCAAGTAGACAAAATCAGCATGTCATTTTTTCTGAAGAAATCTTTCATAAAACTATGAGTCTTCCCAATCAGGTGTGGTGAATATCCAGATGCTCTGGCCAATCTGTAACATGGTGAGGCTTAAGAAATTTTTTACATACTGGTCAGAGCACGATTGATGATGCCATGACTTTCCGCTTTCGCTATTGCGAAGGGTGTTGCATAGTGTATACAAAATGCATGATACATAACATCTGAGAAGGACAGATATGAAAGGCCTAATTGTCGGAAGCAAAAGTCAGAGCTCACGTCCATACAATTGAGTTGTGCTGATTAAGGATTTCAAGGGCGAGCGCGCATCTAGTTAGCCGAAGGAAAGCGGGCTTGGCATCTGGAATCTGTTCATTTTTGAAGTCATATGATTTTTCATGCCATATATTTATCACAACGCAAAGCATTTACAACCAAGTAACTAATGAGAACGGTGGCCCCGTGATAAAACCTCACGTATGACACAGTGGAACATAATTTTATTGTTTTTCACCTCTTAGTGTTTTCTCTTTCGCGAGGCAAAATCTGAAGACATGAAATGCAATACTCTTATGCTGCGCCAATGACGGTAGCACTACGGTATTGTGACGTTATGCAAAAAGAGAGAGAAAGAAGAATATGAAAATAGAGAGGACGGACATAAGTCTTCCGTGGAAGAAAGAAACCATCGTTTTTGCAGATGAGATTCTTTTTCCAATGCGGAAATTAGCGGAACTTCTCAACATAATAGATTGTGCTGGAAAAAGTTTAAAGGGAAAGCCGCGGATTTAATTTGCCATTAGTTCTTGGCTTTCCTGAAGATACGATTACTAACACAAGGATATTAAGGAAAAAAAGTAGGCGATGAAGACCCTCAAGTGCTCAACTAACGTATAAATAACGGCTCCCGCTTCTATCAACTATGCTTACAATCACTCTTGTATTCATAAGCGCTAAGGCGTAATAACTCAACTTTTACAAAAGAAAATAAAAAAGAGATCAAAAAAATGAAAGTATTTGTAACTGGAGCTTCTGGCTTCATTGGTTCTGCCGTATTATCCGAACTAATATCCTCGGGTCATGAAGTTGTTGGCTTGGCAAGGTCAGACGAGGCTGCTGCAAAGATTAAGTCGATTAATCCTGCTGCAAAAATCCTTCGCGGTGATCTCAAGGATCTGGAAATTTTGAAAAAAGGTGCCACTGAATCTGATGGCGTTATTCATTTAGGGTTTGTGCATGATTTTAAAAATTTTGAACAGTGCTGCGAAATTGACCGTCAGGCCACTGTAGCTATGCTAGAGTCACTTAAAGGTTCTAACAAGCCTTTCTTATATACGAATGGTACACTTTCTTTGCGACCAAACAAAGTTGCTAACGAACAGGATGGTATTGATGAAGATTCCAAAATTTTGCGTGCTGTCACTGAACAGGTTGCCTTGAGTTACAAAGACAAAGGTGTTTCAGCAAGAATTGTCAGACTCCCATTCTCGGTTCATGGCAAGGGGGACAAGGCTTTTGTACCAATATTAATGAATATTGCCAAAGCTGCCGGAAAATCTGGCTATGTCGGACAAGGCACAAACGCTTGGGCGGCTGTACATCGTTTGGATACGGCTCCTCTGTTCAGACTTGTTTTAGAGAAAGGAAAAACAGGACAAGTGTATCATTGCGTTGGTGAACAAGGTATACCATTCAAAGATATTGCGCGTGTGATTGGAGAAATTTTGAATGTTCCCGTGGCCTCTATCCCTGTTGATGACGCGGAAAGTCATTTTGGCTTCCTCACTTGTTTTGTCACTAGAGATGGCCCAGTTTCAAGCGAAGGTACCAGAAAAGAGCTGGGATGGCAGCCACAACAAATCGGTCTTCTTGAAGATATCCGTGCGAACTATAGCTTAAACTGACTTGAAGCTTATATTATGCGTTTTTTCTAAGAGCGCCATAGCATGTAACGTTTTTTACATACTAGTTAGCTTTATCTATATAGTCTACTGTGCAGCTTAAAATACCCAACTCATGCGTCTCATTGGACGAGCTCTTGGCTCTTGGCCCTTGGAAAGGTGCTATATTAGTATATAGGGGAATGATGACAAAAGCCTCAATGTGGCTTGAGTCGATTTCTTATTTGGCGCCACAGGGCACATGGAGTTTATTTATCATACTACTAACATAAAGAAGGTATGTAGGCAATACAACAAGAATGCTGGAAAAGTTAAGGAGTCAGTAACAGTTCTTGATGACAGAAACATATAAAAAGGTGTACTATTGCTGTATAATCGGCCCTTTCATACTTGTACAAACATAGCACAGTAACCCAGTTAAAATATGTCTCCTGCAGCAGCTCAAACAGCAATCCCTCTTCCATCTACCGATTTACCAGTCAAAATCATTACAAATAGGTTGAAAAACCTGAATTATACCTCCAAGCAAGGTTACGGGAATTTTGATACCCATTTTTATGATGGCCAAGATGAGGTCTCTCCATCTGGTTTATTGAAAATCAGTAAATCTTATAGAGAGAAATCGAAGTATCCAGATTATTTGCCTACATGGGATCCTACTGAAAAGTATGGCCCGCTGGAATTTCACGAATACCATGATCCTGCTTTGAGAGCTGACGGTAACTTTTCAAACCTTTTTGCAAAAGAAAACGTTGGTCAACTAAAGGTGAAGAAGATCACCCCGAAATTAGGTCTCGAGATCAATGGGATCCAGCTAACTGATCTTTCTGATGCTGCAAAAGATGAACTCGCTTTGCTTGTCGCCCAAAAGGGAGTAGTTGTCTTTAGAAATCAGAATTTTGCTGACGAGGGACCCGATTATGTGACTGAATACGGAAGACATTTTGGCAAGTTGCACATTCATCAAACTAGTGGCCACCCTCAAAACAATCCTGAGCTGCATATCACTTTCCGAAGACCTGATGCGGAAGAATTTGCAAGAGTTTTTGATGACTCCACATCATCTGGTGGCTGGCACACAGACGTCTCTTACGAGTTACAGCCACCTTCTTATACTTTCTTTAGTGTTGTTGAAGGTCCTGATGGTGGTGGAGATACGTTATTTGCGGATACGATCGAGGCTTTCGACAGGTTGTCGAAGCCTTTGCAAGATTTCTTGAGCACCCTTCATGTCATCCATAGTTCAAAGGAACAGGCAGAGAATTCACAGCGCCAGGGCGGCATAAAAAGAAGAGCACCTGTCACGCATATTCATCCACTGGTCAGAGTTCATCCTGTCTTGAAAAAGAAATGCTTGTATGTCAATCGTGCATTTTCTAGGAAAATAGTCGAATTGAAAAGACAAGAATCTGAATCACTTTTGAATTTCTTGTACAATCTAGTGGAGAGCAGCCATGATTTACAGTTAAGAGCCAAATGGGAACCCCATTCCGTCGTCATTTGGGATAACCGCAGAGTTCAACATTCAGCAGTGATTGATTGGGAAGAACCAATTCACAGACATGCGTTCAGGATTACTCCACAAGCGGAAAGGCCCGTGGCAGATCTAAAGTTTTTGAATGATGAAAATTATTATCCTTCTTCATTAACTTTGGATATTTGAATTTCAAAGATGCAGGTTGTATATAGCCGGAATTCGTTGCAGAGGCAGTTCCAACGTTGCTCAACTTATTCTTTTTTTTGGTTAAAATTGTGTATAAACCTTAAAATAGCGGCGATAACACTTCTTTTTTATAGTTTATAGTAAACCCCAACCTGTGTACATATAAACTAAAGAAAAACTGTGACGCTTTTATTCTGGTAAAGAAACTCTAAAGTTACAGATCAACTAATTCAGAGCGATATAATGTTGAAGTCAACAAGAAAGAACATCTTCAGTTTATAAACAACTAGTGATCTTATGAGCTCTATCTACTTTCATTAATTAAGATCCATGTGAAGGTTCCAAAAAAGACTTCCTCCAAAAAAAAAAATGCTAGAATGGAAAACAACTTTTATAAACAATATTCTATAAAGATTATAAAAAATTCTTGATTTTTGATATTCTACTCATGATCTGCTTCATGAGTGTTTGGAGCCTCTGCTTTTCACAACATCTAAAGCACTTGAAAAAACTTTCAATAACCACTGGATATCTTCTAAACCTACGCTTACTCTAATAATGTTGGGGTCGGCCCCAAACTTGGAAACTTCTTCTAATTCTGAGTGGTGCGCTAGATGGACATATGGACATGCTAAGGTAAAGTTAGTACCATTAGAAGGTCCCTTGAATACCTTTAAAGAGTCATAGAATGCTTTTGCATCGCCCTCATTGAAAAAGGCTACAGAGAACAAGCATCCATAGCCACCACGTTCATTACGTACACTTTCGTAGTTCTCAAAGGTCTCCTTAGAAGTAACAGTTGGATAGTAAATCTTTTTGCATATTTTCTCCTCCTCGGGTAAAAGCAAATCATTCAACAATTTTTCTGTGTTTGCATTAGCACGTAAAGTTCTATCTTCAAAATCCCTGGAATTACGTTCTAAAACTATCGCATCTTCACACCATAACAAATCCTCGAAATTAGCGCTCCTGAAGTACTCACGAGCATATGGATACAGAGATGATTTCGGATTTAAAACGACAGAGCCGCCCATTACATTACTAGCACCATTGAAAAGCTTAGTCAGGGACGTACTGACTATATCAGCATAGGGCAAGATGTCAACGTTAAGGCCCCCAATAGTATCATCAATTACAATAAAAAAGCCATACTGGTCGGCCAATCTCCTCAATTTTTTCAAATCCGGCATATTCAGCAGAGGATTTGAAGGTGTCTCGACGAAAACGGCAAGAATGCGTTGTTTGCTTGTTTCTAAAAACTTTTGTAATTCGACAACGTCTCTAGAATTTCCAAATCCAAAAAATTTACATTTTCCAAATTTAGTCATAATGACCTGCGTATCTTTGAAAGGGAAGCCGAAGATGCCAACGGTGTCACATAATAATGGCTTTTTCTTTTGGTCAGAGGTGGTCTTGTTTAATGAATCTCCTAAATTCTTTTTCTCCTCCCAAAAGGTGAGTAAATTACGAGCCGTGGATATTGCAGACATGCCACTTGATACAAGATACACGTCTTCATTTGGGTTGAGGTTGAGTCCCTCCCAATTCGGGGTTTTCTTCTCCAAACCAAAGGGCTTGAAGCGATTCTCAACTATCCTTCCCTTTATCAGGTTCTTTGCTTTCTCCTCCCCCTTCTTTGCTGCAAAAACACCAGCCTCTAGCTCACGCAATACCTGCTCTGAGCCATGATTAGCGCAGTCAAGGAGTTGGTTGACAGACAACGCCAATCGACTAGATACACATTCACCTCTTAATTTCCAATACTCTTTCACAATCTCGAACTCTTCCTCCGATGCAAGGACAGCAGCAATGGTTAGCACCAATTCCGCCGGTTCTTTCGACGTTTTTGCCCCACGGTTTTTAATCGTAACTGTTTCCACTTCAAGGTGAGCTTCACTTTCAGGTCCTTTGACAGATTTTACGTACTCCAAACAGTTTAAACCCAGGTTAACGGATGGAAAAGGACGACAGTTTTCTGAACCTCGTCCAAATTTCTTAACAAAGTAAGCACAAAGCCTCTGGACGGGGGGTTGAGGAAAGTACCTCGGATATCCTGTAGCCATTTTGCCTATTACCTCTGGCACCTTTTCCGCATAGCCTATTGCCGAATCCCATGTAGGAATGCCAAAAGAAACAGCATAGTCTAGATTGCTGGGAAGGGGTTGCCCAAATTCAATTTCCGTCATGATAATTTCCACGATGATTAATAGTTGTTCAGTGGTGGTTGAGTACTAGATTTAAAATTTTATGCTTTACCGCACCAGAGAAGAATCACTCAATGCTGGAATTGATGAATTGCATCTTGACAATAGGCATTAATATACTTTTTCAAACACATCATTGTAGTGTGCGGCATAACAACCGTGGCGCGTGTCAAGGACTTCTCGGAACACATGCTAAAGCTCCAGTCTCTATCCGTCTATTCTTTAATTTGCTCGTTTAAGAAAGAATAAAATGCCGTATACAGTTATTTCTTCCGTAAATAAATCTTGTTCAACATCCTTTCTTGAGAGCAGCCACACAAATCCAGAGGTGTCTGACTTAATGCAACACAAGGTCAATCTGAATTCAAAGCTGTGGCTGCATATTCATTAAATATATCTTTGAAGGATATCATTTTAGGTATTGCATTGAGTGGGCTTTTGAATCAAAGCCTAAAATGGGAGTATTATGAAAGCAGAGTAAAAATGTTCTGCACGTTGATCTTGAAAGCAGACGGAAAGTCCTATTAGATGAAATTAATGCTGAAATCTCGAAACTGTTCGCTCAGCTACCATGTGCATGTGTGTGGTGTTGGTATATTTTAGTATACTTCTTGATAAAGGTACCAAAGTACTGTATACACATGATAATTACTGGTTAGTCATCCTGGTGTTTTACTTCTTGGCATTCGGCTCGATCATGAGGATTTCGGGCCGAACCTGCTCCGAAGAAATCTTTCGGCCAGGCATCATATCACAATGGGTTGCAGAATTTCTCGAAGGAATCACCTGTGGGAGTGAACCTCGAAAAAAAGAAAACACATATTTCATGCTGCATCATCCTTGCAACACAACGCTTCCTGCAGAAGTTTTCGAACAAAAGGCTTGGCAATCCTCACTTACAACCCACTCGCGAATCCACATTTTCACGTGAGCTTGCAACGGAGAATAATAGCGGAAACTTTCCCGTATTATTTAGATATCATATCTTCAGACAGCTAGATATCGAAAATGGAATTTTATTATGTCAAGTTCTGTAGGCGCTAATTATTGTTTAAGTAATGTTTTCGTGAGTCTAAAAGCTCGTACAATAGTTCTTTTTTCGGAACTTATTATGAAGCGGAGTGGATGAATAATACGGAATGAAAAGGACGATAATGGCAAACAATTACGAGCAAAATTCGATGGATGCCGTATCACATTTGCGACAAAAAAATGATCAAAGATGGTAATAGAGTAAAATTTCACGAATGGAGGGCAGATACAAGAGCGAGATGCCAATAGATCGCAGATTAATGCAGCTGCATTTTCATCAGAAAGAGGTGCGCGTGAACTGTAGGAACAGCAGTGCAATTGGGAGTACGTTAACCACACATTTTGAAATCAAGAAGGAAAGTAGGCGCTGGAAATGACCCGAATCCTATAATCGGACAAGAAGGACATAGAAATCGGTATTTACAGTAGATATCCAAGAGACCTTCTACTACCGTGTGCAAAGCAGGGAGTGGATACAAGTGGCTTGATCAAGTGGAAGTATTTGATACTTCAGTTTCTCCGTTCCGTGTCCGTTCCCTTAGGTCGCGCTTAATACTCGAATTTCTTTCACTGCTTACTAATTCATTCGTTTACGTCTCAAATGATTAATAATGTGCTTCCTGCTAAAGGATAGAAACTTGGCGCTCTATATAAAGTACCTACAAAGGATACATTAATGGCGGAGGTTTCCTGATTTACAATGGAGGTGAAAAGATGAAACAAAAAATGATAATATATGACACACCCGCAGGGCCTTATCCGGCCCGAGTCCGCATTGCCTTGGCTGAGAAGAACATGCTATCAAGTGTGCAATTTGTCAGGATCAACCTCTGGAAGGGAGAGCACAAGAAGCCTGAATTTCTTGCCAAGAACTATTCAGGCACAGTGCCAGTGCTTGAACTTGATGACGGGACTTTAATCGCTGAATGCACAGCCATTACTGAATACATTGATGCACTTGATGGTACACCCACTCTTACCGGCAAAACACCGCTGGAAAAAGGCGTAATCCACATGATGAACAAACGCGCAGAGTTAGAACTGCTCGACCCTGTTAGTGTTTATTTTCACCATGCTACACCTGGATTGGGGCCTGAAGTCGAGCTCTACCAAAACAAAGAGTGGGGACTTCGCCAGCGCGACAAAGCCCTACATGGAATGCATTATTTTGATACCGTTCTCAGAGAACGCCCATATGTTGCTGGTGATTCATTCTCAATGGCTGACATCACAGTAATAGCTGGTCTAATATTTGCTGCGATTGTAAAACTACAAGTGCCGGAAGAGTGCGAGGCGCTTCGAGCTTGGTATAAGAGAATGCAACAGCGCCCCAGCGTGAAGAAACTGCTAGAAATCCGTTCAAAATCCTCGTAAAGTGGCTACTTGAGACAAGTTTTGCGTGGTACGTGGAAACTATATAAAAAGATCCAATCATGAAGCTATTCAAGAGGGTGCCATTGCTATATATAACTGATCGAAATTAGGGGTACAAAATTTAGGGGTTCTTCGCGGCGCCATTCTTTCAAGTAAAAAACAGCTCAAGCAGTATTCTATAAAAGAATATAGATACTATATATGTTAATTGTTTGACGGTGAAAGATTAAACATCAATATCATGATTCGTATTCCTTCCTTTTTATTCGTGATGTTGAGTAAGGTACAAAACCATACCAAACCACTGAAGACAATATCCTTACAGGTAGTTACATTTGCATCGATATTGCCGCGGTAGAGATTACTACTGAAATTCTTTGCTGCTTGCCGACTAGAAATTTAAGAAGATTTAAAATATGTTGGAGCTCACAAGGGGTCACTAAAGTTGGTACAATAAAAAAAATTTAAGGAAACATGAAATAATGTTTGCAATAGAGAACTTCTAATTCTGAGCTTGCGACACAAACAACTAATGAATTATGGTCACAGCTCATCCATTGGCCCAAGTTCTTCAAAATTACACTGTGATTGCGGTCCTACCAATGGCAGCCGTATGTAGAACAGGTCATGAATTTTCAAATATCAGCACCACCCAACGAGAAATATGGGATTACTACGCTATACTCAAAATATAATCACAGGAAGATTCACGTCTTGTATGCATAGGTGCGGGGCGACGGGAATCATCCGTTCAAGCACTAAGATGCAAGGTACAAGTATACTATCATGCCATTAGTTCTAGCATGAAAAATAACAGCTGTTATTTCGTCTGGTTTTATCGTTTAAGATTGTTAGTTTTCTCCCTTTTCCATTGTCTTGTTAATGTGTGCAGATACTCAGCAAAAAAGGTGATTGGTACCAACTGAACAAACGTTGTTAGCTATTTATACATGTAATACAATAAAATTCAAGGCTTCAAACAAATATCAACCACGATGTCCGCCTTTTTTTGAACTATAATAGGTATGGACAGACTTAACATAATGATAATCGGCTATTTCTAGTTATTACTGAGGCATAGAATAGGGGGTTTACCGTAACAAGGGGATCTAAGGTGTTTCTATCCTTTTCTTCCACAATTGTGTAAGCGTTAGTAAACTTAGATGAAATCACTGATTCCAATAAGCGGATACTAAGTTAAAAAAAAAAAAAAAAAGGAAAATATTAGCATTGTCACAGAATCTGGACGTGCCACTGTTATTGGAGAATATACAGGGCCTAGAATATCATTCTAAAACAGAATATTCAAAACAAAATACATCTTACGTAAAACTACGGTTGCCAGAAACCTAGAATATAGATGCAAAATTCCCGGCTCATAAAATTATTATTAATTAATATTCAAATGAAGTACTTCACTAAGTTAACAGAAAAACCGATAGATCCTATAGTAAAGTGGCTTAGAGGAAACGTATTTCTTATCCTCATCCCTCTCAAGCTTGGTGGCTTCGAAGTCCTCTAAGGAATGTCCGCTATCAAGGTCAATATCCATCCGCTTGATGTACCAGTGTCTCCAGTCTCTGCGGTAAATTCTATGGCCAATATATACAGCAATCATTATGGGAATACTCATACAATATTCAAAGAAATTAGCAGCAGAACTGGGACTACCCACGGGTGCAGCCGATACATATATTTCTCCAATTACCAACAGAACATTTAAGATACAGCCGAAAATTCCTCCGTATATCCCTAATGTCGATCTATAGATAATGTCATCCTTTGACCTTCCTTGAGCTTTCATTGCCATCCTAAATCTGACTTGACAGAAGCAAATACAGAACCAAGTTGTGAAAAATGAAATGGAACACAACGCAAACAACCATGTGAAAACCGTACCCTGGTTCTTGGAAACAACCAAAAAGCCTAACAATCCAAATGCGCCACATATAGCCATGCCAACTAAAGGCCGACCATTCCTGTCCATGTAAGCGCAGATCTTTGGAAGTTGGCCTGCTGTCGCCAAACCCTGAATCAATCTAGAGGATGCATAAACGCAGGAATTGCAAACAGAAAATACGGCTATCAAGATGACCGCATTCATAAAATGAGACACTCTTGTTCCCATAGCACCAGTATTGCTCAAGGCAATAACAAACGGGGAAGCAGTAATATCCTCACTGGATGAACCGCTAATCAGACGAGGATCATTATAAGGGACCAGGCAACCAATTATAATCACTGTAACAATATAAAAGATGATAATTCTCCAGAACGTACCTTTCGCTGCCCGAGAGACTGAGGAAACACTCCTTGCTTCAGTGCTGGTTAAAACAACCATTTCTGTACCACTAAAGGAGTATGCTGCCGAAACAAAAGTATTGCAGAGGTTTTTGAAAACAGGAACAGCGAAGGAGCCTGGATCGTGCCAGTACTTCGTGCCGATGTATCCAGTAGAATCAGGCCCACCACCTGCAATGAGAACAATACCAATAATTATAAAAATAAATAGAGCCACAATTTTGAAAATTGACATATAAAACTCTGATTCTGCAAAGCCTCTTGCCCCAAAAAGATTCAATAGCATGCTTAAAACGAACGCGATTGCAACCCAGGCAGCAGGATTGACCGATGGTGCCCAATAAGAGATGGTAAGCGAACATCCTACCAGCTCGCTAGGGTAAGATATGAGCCACATCAATAAGTAGTTAATTCCTATACTGAAGCCGACTGATGGGTCTATAAATCTACTGGCGTGCAGCGCATAGGAGCCGGAAACAGGGTACTGACATGAAAGTTCGGCCCCACACTGAACAACACAGAGCATAGATGCGCCGACCAACAAGAAACCAATTAGCAAAGAAGCAGGTCCGGACGCTAGTGATTCCCCTAAACCAATGAAAAGACCCGTCCCTAGAGTACCTCCAATGGCTATCATGGTCAGGTGTCTTTGATCTAGGACCTTTTTATACGGCTGGTTGGCTAAGTCCCATTGTATTTTTTCTTCCTCTGAAAGCTCCGAATACAGCAAACCTTCTTGGATCGCTGGTGAATCATTTCGCTTGAAAGAGTTCTTGAATCTGTGTATTAGATTATTTCCTTCATTCGAAGGCGTACTTAACACGCTAGTGGAAAACTGAACCTTCGAAAGTTTGGTAGATTCAAATTCATCCATTTCGGGTATCTTTCATGGTATCCTGATGGAGAACTCTTGACGGTGATTACTTAACCACCCAAATCTGTAAAATATATACGCATTTATTTCCTGGCATCTCTTCGCTATCCCCGCAAAAAGTTAATGAAAAAAAGCCATTCCTGCAGGAACTGTGGAAAAGTAAAAACTGTGGCATGAAAGTACTACCAAATTGTGGCGAGGTATTCAATGGTAATAGCAAAACAGCAACAACGCCAATTTGAAAATGTACTACTAAGGAAGATAATTTAAACAGACAAGTTGTAGAAGAAATCTGAATCAGCAACTTTTAGTGTGCAACTTGAAAAAGTAATCAAAAAACAGATGAAGCGCATTCCAATCAAAGAACTAATAGTTGAGCACCCCGGAAAAGTTCTTATCCTTGATGGTGGACAGGGTACAGAATTGGAAAACAGAGGCATTAACATAAATAGTCCGGTATGGTCTGCAGCTCCTTTTACGAGCGAATCCTTTTGGGAGCCATCTTCTCAAGAGCGAAAGGTGGTAGAAGAAATGTACAGAGACTTTATGATTGCTGGCGCAAACATATTAATGACAATTACTTACCAGGCAAACTTTCAAAGCATATCTGAGAATACCTCGATTAAAACTCTGGCTGCTTACAAGCGTTTTCTCGATAAAATCGTGTCATTTACTCGTGAATTTATTGGTGAGGAAAGGTACTTAATCGGGAGTATTGGCCCATGGGCAGCACATGTATCCTGTGAATATACTGGTGACTATGGTCCCCATCCTGAGAATATTGATTACTACGGCTTTTTCAAACCCCAGCTGGAGAACTTCAACCAAAATAGAGATATTGATCTTATTGGTTTTGAAACGATTCCAAATTTTCATGAGTTAAAGGCTATTTTATCCTGGGATGAAGATATTATTTCGAAGCCCTTTTATATTGGGTTGTCGGTGGATGACAATAGTTTGCTACGAGACGGTACCACTTTGGAAGAAATTTCTGTCCATATAAAAGGCCTCGGAAATAAAATTAACAAGAATCTCTTATTAATGGGAGTTAACTGTGTCAGTTTCAATCAATCGGCATTAATTCTTAAAATGTTGCACGAGCATCTACCTGGCATGCCTCTGCTAGTTTACCCAAACAGTGGAGAAATCTACAATCCCAAAGAGAAGACATGGCACCGGCCGACTAATAAGTTGGATGACTGGGAGACCACGGTTAAGAAATTCGTTGATAATGGTGCGCGCATTATTGGCGGTTGTTGTAGAACGTCTCCTAAAGATATCGCCGAAATTGCATCAGCTGTAGATAAATACTCCTAATTCAATTTCTTTTAACAAATATCTTGTATCTACAAAACTAAAAGCAGTGTATATACGTCAATGTGCGGTCCTCAGCAGAAGGTTATTTTATCTTGATCAAATAGAAAAATCATTAGAACTTTTTACTGCCTGCCCTATTTTGGTTAATTTGCACACATTTCAGTGCATATTTTTCGCCAATCCGTAAGTATTTGGAGGCACGTCCCGGACTAAAGAGGATATTCTAGATACAGAGCTTCAAGTGCTATATACGGAGGAAGATATAAAGATAGTGCCAGCTTGAAGTATCACGGTATGCATTTCTATCTTATTCACCATCAAAAAATACGTGTACCCCCTTGCTGTGGCATGCTAGAATGCAAAAAATGATACATAATTTCAGACCACTTAATCTCATGGTTTATATACAAATATGAAACGTTTTGCAGGTAACTGATGGTCTCTGAGTGATGAGAGTTTCTATTCCAATAACGTTAAAGCTTTTACAGTGTATTTATCAAGATTTTAATGTTTAAGACGTGCATAATGACGGACGTGACTATAAATTTCACTTTGAAGGTAGATGGATGTTTAGAGTCAAGATCATCTCTCAGAAACGTACAAAAAGTGTACAGATGCTAGAAAACGATCAACTTGATATTTTGGGACAACAACCTTCGCTATACAAACTATACACTCAAATATGCTCTATCTACCGTGTACCAGATCCTTCTGCTCATGACCATATCGTAAATACCTTAACAAGAGGACTTGAAACATTGGCTAAAAATTTCCAGTGGCTAGCAGGAAATGTCGTAAATGAAGGTGCTGACGAAGGTAACACTGGTACCTACAGAATTGTCCCGTCAGACAAAATTCCACTTATCGTCCAAGATCTTCGAGAAGATCTGTCTGCCCCAACAATGGATTCGCTTGAAAAAGCTGACTTTCCTATCTACATGTTAGACGAAAAGACTTTTGCGCCTTGCATGACTATCAATCCACCTGGAAACACTATAGGTATGGCCGCCAAGAGTGGGCCTGTATTTGCAGTTCAAGCAAACTTTATCTCCGGCGGCCTCGTCTTAACTATTGTCGGGCAGCACAATATTATGGATATAACAGGACAGGAAAGTATCATCAACTTGCTCAATAAATCTTGCCACCAAAAACCTTTCTCTGATGAAGAACTGCTCATTGGAAATATAGATAAAAGCAAATCTATTCCTTTGTTTGATGAAACTTGGGAACCCGACACCACGCTAGTTCATGAAATAGTGGAAACCTCTAGAAATACAAGTGGAGAGGAAAAGGAACAGTCTTGTTCTTCGAACTCTACTTGGGCTTATGTTGAATTTTCTGCTATCTCATTGCAGAATCTGAGGATTTTGGCAATGCAGACATGTACTTCTGGCACAAAATTTGTCTCCACTGATGATATCGTCACTGCTTTCATCTGGAAATCAGTTTCTCGAGCCCGTTTATCTCGACTTAAACCAGAAACGAAATCAAATTTAGGGCGTGCTGTGGATGTTAGAAAACGGCTAGGACTCCCCGAAACGTATCCAGGGTTATTAGTCAACATGACCTTTAATACAGGTTCCCTGAAAAGCTTGGATCATAAAAGTTTGGGCGTTCTTGCATCACAGATTCGCAGGAAGCTAGACCCTAAAGTCTTCGATTTGGCCTATAATACATGCGCACTTGCTACGCTCCTTAGCCGATGCCCGGACAAGACTAAGGTTTCTATACCTCAACCAATTGATACTTTATCTGGAATTATGGTCAGTTCGTGGGCAAAAGTCAGCCTGTATGACGTTGATTTCAATCTAGGGCTTGGGAAGCCCAAGAGTGTACGACGGCCGCGCTTCATTTCCCTTGAGAGCCTAATATATTTTATGCCTAGATCCTCCAGAGGTGAAATGGTGGTTGCTCTTTGCCTTAGAGATAAAGATTGGGAGTGCCTGAATGCGGATAAAGAATGGACAAATTATGCTACACATATAGGATGATGATATGTAATATATTACCAATAGGCCACCTTGTTACGTAAGTCAATATGGCATGCATTCATTCATTATAGTTAAAAAAAAAAAAATAGTAGGAAGTATTCAAATATAGATAGTTTTGTATAGTTTTGTTATTTTTTTAAAATCTTTGTAAATCTCTACATTACACAAATGACTTTTATGTTTAAAAGAGATGAGCTGCGTTACATCGTAGCCTTCAGATACGTTAGCAATAATAAAAAAATGAATAAATATTTACTACAATTGAAACTGCCACCTGTTTATCATTTTTCAATAAGGAGATGAACTAGGCCATCAACAATTACTAACACACACACACGCACTACTACAACTACTTGATTTTGAATTATATGATACCAAGTGCCTATGATTTACTTAATAACAACGCTCACTGTATTGTTTTATTATCGAAATATAAGACGATGAAATTGAAGATGAGAAGTGAACCACTCACACCATTCCGCCAAAAATCACATTAAAATTTCAAAAAATTACTTACGCGGATACAGAAACCCCCTTCGGCAGCTCTTTAGATATCAACTATTTGACTACTATCTGCTTCTCAGAAGCCTACAAGTACGCAATTGTTTCAATGAATTTACTGAGAACACCTAAAACTACAGATTCTAACAATATACGACTCCCAACACATGTCTGCTATTCTTAATTAAACTTTTAGGAAAGCTATAATATAGTTATTTTTCTTCCATGGAAGCCGTTTAGAACAGACTGAGTATGGGCTTTAACAATAAGCTTCTGTACGAGGGTCCAAATCTAAAATTCGGATATTCTTTTTGACCGAAAAAGGAAATGTCACAGGCGCGCGCAAAAGGGTTTTTCAAGGCACCCCGGCACCCCTATAATTGGCATTCCCACATTCTGCGCATACGAATACACATGAGTGCCATAAAACAATACTCCACATACGAAACCTATGAAAGATGTATGATTCGTTCAGAAACAAGAGCATCTCCATAGAGATAATGAGATTGTGTGAAAGATGAGATATGGAGAATATGTGAGGTGCTAAATGA
>ERZ794947.48-NODE-48-length-78641-cov-121.371058_pt1 | contig 78641 bp, 46 predicted proteins | sample MGYA00511908_ERZ794947 | MGnify/ENA primary metagenome ERZ794947 (study PRJEB30137, sample SAMN04331400) | food metagenome | isolation source: control ferment replicate 2c | study: EMG produced TPA metagenomics assembly of the Comparison of meta-barcoding and...
TTATATATTTTGTAGTTTGTCAGCTGCGAATAACCAAAACGAGACTACTTTTTACAATTATTTTACTGTATTGATTACAATCCAGCAGTTTCAAACGAGGCTTCTGTTGTTAATCAGACAATATGTTGAAAACTTTATGAAATTCTGTATTGCAAACCCCAACAAACGTACCGCCGCTATTCAAAGTTCCAATTACATTATGAGTTTTATGGTCTCATTTTGCCACATTGTAAAAATATTTTTTACAGTTCCCACTAGTAATGGATTCCCTCTAAGACAGTACACTGCTGTTCTTGTCACAAATCCAGCTTTATAATAACGTACTAGAAGATATCATGACTATAGATGTACTTCTTAAAAATCAATACGTAGAAATATTTAGACAAACCATCTGAAAGCGTTTGTCGAGTTATGAGAGCTTTGTTTTAAAGAATCATTGAGGCATTTTATATTAAATTTGCAGTCCCAGGTAGAGCTTTATAGGAAAATGCGAATCCAAAAATTTGTTCACTCTAGAGGGTCTAAGCATGGACACAAGATGGTATCGTCGCTGGAAAGTTTAATGATGTCGTGAGCACGCCTTTTTAAACATATTTTTATGATTTAAAGTGTATCTATCCTTTCCTACAATGTCCCCGCGCCTCACTTAATCCGAAGGTATTACAGTACACTTGTTATCATACGAAAACTTTTGAATCTTCTCATATACCTACTGAACTTACTATAAGAAAAAATCAACTTTTAAATTATTGCTTTAAGATACGCGAGAGAGAAACAGAGTTCGAGTGTAGAAGATCACACTTAAAATTTGTATGTAATGCAAAAAACTCTTCAATTATAGTATTCAAAAATAAACTATTTCCTCACTTTGCCTGCTATTTATTCTTGGCAGATCTTGTACTCATTTCATACACTTTGAATCCTCTAATTTGTGGCATTGCCCCTATTATAACAACTTCGTTCACACTTTGGCCCAAATATTTCTATTACCAGTTCTGAAAAAAGTTTTATATATTATTTCACAACATTACCAGTCACTTCCATGCGTGCCTTCCCTCTTTGAAGAATTAAATTACTGGCATAAACGAAGAATATCATAATTTTACTTGTAACTTCTATACAATTTTTTTTTTTTTGCCTTCTTCATACTTTTACTCCTGCTTTTATTACTCTAAATTTCATTTTTATTTATTCTCTTCTACCGTGTCAATTGGACAAAAAATTCAAGTTCTGATATCTATGCAGGTCACCCTTTATCAGAAATAAATCTTCAGTCCTCCTTCTTTTAGTCATATCTTAGTAGTTACATAACATACATGAAATGTAAGAAAAAATGATAATTGAAGGCCCCCAATTTTCATATCAGGGGTTATGAAAAAGCTTGTTTTTATTAGTCGTTTGCATACTTGAATTTTTTTTGGTTCACACCAATTTGAAAATTTCAGTCATCATTTTAGCAAATTTATCATGAGAGCGCTTCAGTGCCACCTCTTTAATACGGTGGTGATTAACACTTCGCTTTTCAGTTTGGAGAAAATTAATTGTCTCCGCTTTTCGTACTTCTATTTTCCTCTTTCGCTTAATAATAATCTTGGCGCACATTACGTAATAGCCAAACCCTATTTCTCTCCTCTTTGAACTCGAATTGAAGGAGTTCTTTCGGAATGAAAGAATATAAAAATGAAGGGTTACCTACTTAACTTTTTGTTAGCGGCACCTCTTTCATTAAAGTAATCTTCAAATAAAAAAAATAAAGGCATAGGTCTAAGACTAGAAAAGATCGCATAACGATATGGTATTGGCTAAACAATGGGTTTTGAAAAACCTACCAACTCCTGGTGAACCATTTAACTTTCATTTTCACGATCCTGCATGTACTTTCGAGCTCATTGAAAAGGAACTCTCTTCAGAACAATTAAAGGACGGTGAATTACTACTGGAAACAACTTATTTATCTAATGATCCTGCCCAAAAATTTTGGATATCATCAATGGACAAAAATTACGCCAAAGGTGTCCAGCTTGGTGAAATTATTCCTGCAAGAGGAATTGGTAAAGTCTTGGCCTCTAGAAATAAAGCATTCTCTCCTGGCGATTATGTCTCTGCAGTGACCGGCTGGACTACACATGCCATAATTTCGCAAGAAAATGTTCAAGGGCTGAGAAAGCTTGACAAAAACAAAGTTGGTAAATTATGGTGGTATCTCTCTGTCTTAGGTGGTACGTCTTTAACAGCTTATTTTATTTTCTTTACTTATGCTCAATTGCAAGAAAGAGAAGAGGACTATGGAAAAGTTTACCTAATCTCCGGTGCAGCTGGTGCCGTCGGTACCGTTTGCATTCAGCTGGCCCTAAACGTTTTTAAGGCTTCAAAGGTTATTGCTATCGCAGGTGGACCAGAAAAGGTTGCTTTTGTTGAATCCTTTGGTGATAATGTAGTCGGTGTTGATTATAAAGATCCAAGTTTCAAGCAGAAACTTATCGAGGCCGCTGGAGGTGAGAATACCGTGGATTACTTTATCGATAATGTTGGCAGTAATGTGTTGGAAGCAGGTGTTCTACTTCTAAAGCAAAGGGCTATGTTGATAGCCTGTGGTGCTATAAGTGCCTATAATGATCCATCTAAATTTGTCTTTAAGGGGTATAGCTTTATTCTGACTAAACGATTGGTCGTTAAAGGAGTACTAGTGACAGATAATATTGATGATTTTCCAAAGGCATTAGATAAATTGGGTTCTCTGGTTAAGCATGGTAAGATTGACCTCTTGAAATCCGCTACCCTTGAAGATGGTACCGGTGATAAGTTCAAGAATGTTCCATTGATATGGAAGGGTCTATTTAGCGGTGTTAATAAAGGTAAACTTATTACCAAGGTTAACAATGAGGAGTGATTTTACACAGAAAGTTTAAGATATGACTATATTATTTTTATTATTGTATCTACTTCGTTTTGGCTCTTATAATTTTTTAGTGGCCTAAATTTTCAAAGGAAAAATTTATTGAATATTTTGAATGATATTTAAACTCTATATTTTGAAATCTATACATTGAATACATATAAGATAAACTGTGTTGCTCTTATTGTATATCTAGCTTATAGGAAATAGGCTCTCGTGTCTCCTCACTAACGTAATCAGCAACACCGATGAATTTATTCCAAAATTTGTATACCTTCATCAAAGATAATTCCCAGATGTTCCTGGGTAAATCCAAATAGCTTCTATAAATAAATCTGAATGCTTCTAAAACGTTGTTAACTTCAGTATTCCAAGCTTTCTTCCATTTATTTACTGTACCGTTAGAGGGCCTTGGAACTATTTCTGCTTTGGGCATTTTTAAATCATCAAATACATGTGATTGAGAATTGTTAGTCTTTTTCTTTCCTTCTTTAGTGGAATTGATGTTCTCTATGGTGTAACGAATCGATTTGCCTGCCTCCTTCAAAATGTTGAAGAAGTTATTTTGGAAGAATGAGCTTAACCTGTTTTCAGAACCGTTTAACCTTTTCCCGTACATTTTTTCGAACATGTTAACAGATTCAATAGATTCAGATAATCTACCGAAAGTCTGTAATAGTGCAATCAACTCATATTTGGTTAACTTACCAACAATATGTTGTTTGGTGAATTCATCAGCGTCGTTGATTTCAAACAAAATTTTCAAGGCAGTTGCGTAACCGGTAGTTTGAATTTTGCCCCACAATCTACATCTATCACATTGCACACAATCCATAATCTTCGTGACATTCTTGAAGCGAGATCTGAATTCGTCCTTCAAAGTCAAACTTAGGTCGTTGGCAAAAACTAAGTCTTCGTTAAAAATTTTTGTGTCCAGCTGGGAAATAACGTTATCCATTTTGTTTTTGATTTCTTTATTGACTAGATCACAGAATGAAAATTCTGGTAAATATGGTTGAATTTTCCAGAGAGCCTTAGCTACAACAGCATAATTGAAATACATGTTTGTCACTCTATCAGGAAAGTTCCCGATTCTTGCCATAAACAAATCCAGATTGGGCTCCCATTTACCAGTTTTCGTGTTCAAATATTCCTTTGATAAGTGAGTACCGATAGAGGCATGGAAACCGGATACAAGTCTATAAAATGCATCTTTGGCCAATGATTCACCAGTTTCGCCAATTGTAAAACAGTTGTCTTGGTAGATAGTAGACCAAATTTGACCAGCTTGCTTACCACCATAACCTGTAAATCGTTCCGGATTTGCTGTTAAATCAATCAGAACGGCGTTTTTACCGTTAAAGTCATTTACATCACAGTAGTTGATGGTGTCTTCGATATCTACAGGTTTTTTACTGGTTTGACATAGTTGATCTAAGAACTTACATTCGTCATCGCTATCATCCGCTTCCTTCATTGTATCATTATTGAAACTACCCAAGATCTCAGGCTGCCAGTACTCAGGCAGTGTATCCCAGTCCTCTACGACATCAACAGAGCAAGCGCGGTTTAAGCACAGACCATCGTTGGCGTCCCAAAATGAACATTGCTTGTATAAATCCAGCCGAAAGTATTTGAAGAAATCAGATTTTAATAACGCCGAAAGATCATCTCTAATGTTTTCATTTATGGCATTTAATTCATTGAATGTTACGTTACAACTGGGACTAACGTGATCATTCCTGTCGACCTTACAAAAGTGAGTGTCATTAAAGGCATTTTGTGTTTGGTCGGTGGCGATGTAGCTATTGTTTGAAGTTGCAGATGTAAAAGCCGTGAGGCACAGTGTGGCAATGGCGGTTCTTAATCTCATGTTTTACCTGCACGTTACTGTGGTATATGCAATAAAATGTTTACACTCTTGAAATAGTATAACCAGTTTAAGTGGTAAACCTTTTCAAGCTCTTTATACTTAGCTTCAAGGATGATTGAACAAGTTTTTATGACACGTACTCCGTATCGTTTCTTTTTTGTTCTCTTCTTTTCTTTTTGTTCTTACTAATGCCCAAAGCCGGAAAAATGCGAAAAATTTCCAGGGTCTTCTATAAGAGAAACCAAAGGACAAAGGGAAAAGGACATACTTAGCAGGTAGCTCAATATTATTTGTTTAATTAGAACAGTCTTCTCTTTGTGTATGTCTTGTACCATTGTCTGTGGTATTCTCGATTTGTGTAGAATACATTTGCCATAAAATGTCAGTAGACCTTTTCTCTGATACGCAGTGAATATATCAATTCTCCTACATATCCTATTGTTCATTGAAAATATGAAAAGTAAGCATTACTCAATAGATAGATAAGAAAATGATCTCGTTTCAGTTGTGAATATGTTTCAGAAGAAATGTCTTGATAGTATTGGTAATGTAGGATGGGCAAACCATATGTAAGGTAGGTGGTTGGCAATTTACTTTTTTTGTGTTGCCAGTATGTATATATGCTTTTGGGGGGCCTTAATGTTTACCTTCAAGGTACGATATTTAGCAAGCATTTCTAGTTCTTTATGTGGTGAATAAGTAATGTGTGTGTGAACTATGGCTACTGGATGACTATATTCGGCATTAGTATTTAATAAGGGTACGACTCTGAAGTATCAGAGTTGCATCATTTCAGACACACTGGAGGGATCCTGTTATATATTTTGAAATAAATAATGTACAATTTTACGGGTGTACACAGCACAAAAAGGAACGTATTCTTACCGCCGTGTTCTTTCCATCACGAAAGTGACTTCATTGCGATGTATTTTTCAGCAAGAATTAAGGTAATAAGATCTCTTCACAAAGCTGACTCAAAAGGCCTACATAATGGCAGTAAGAAAAAGTAAACAGCGAGAAATAGTCAGATAAAAAACTAGATGGCGAATAGACGACATTTTAGAAGAAAAGTGTTTCAGCCTTTGGCCTCAAACCTCAGTGGCAGTCTTTCCCCTGATAAGGAATAGGAAGGCATGCAGCGATATATATGTTAGTTTTGCCTACGGGAATCCGGCAGCAATGTTATTTATTTTTGTTGTTTCTTATGATTTAATTATTATATACAGGTTCGTAAATATTGGCATGATAATGAGGAGAAGGTGGAACCAGCACACTACGTCGATGGAGGCCCTTAGAATATAGTGCAACACTTAAAAATGTAATCTAGTACTTTTTCTTCATTTTATTAGCACTGGGTTCTCGCAGTTTACTCGGTAGGAGGTGCAGTAGGACTTTGCAGTTGTTGATTGTCTTCTTCAAGTGCCTTTTGTTGGGTCACTTGTTGTTCGTACTTCTTACCGTTCATGTATAAAGTGTAAGCTAAGCCACCCGACATGTATAACGTACCACCAACCAACGTCAGTACCGTTAGACGATGTAATGTATCTGTAACTCTGGTATACCAAGCGTATTTGGACATGACTATCTGCGTTCTATTTTTTGTTCTCTTCCTCTCACCATTGCCAAACCGCTGTATAGATTTATGCTCCTTTCAATGCATTTATTCTGATCCTCTCCGATTTCGTATACCGGGTAACATTAATCGCAAGGAAGGAGAAGCAAAGCTCAGAAGTAAGGAAGAACTTCGAAATCTGCTTCCGAGAGTGAGGAAATAGTGTTTTCTAAAGAGTGTATTTCACAGTATGTAACATTATAAAGACAAAATACTTACTTAAGCAAAGTTATATAGAAGTGACAACGTGTTTTTTCGTTTTGCTATTAGCTTGTCCATTTTACGGTAAAATATACGGACGAAAAGAAAAATTGGGGAGAAAAGTACATTACGTTGACACCCCAATCATTAGTTGAACCCTAATATGCTTTTCGACCAGTTTTTAACGTTATGTAGGTACCTCTTGTAAGCAGGCTCCTTAACAGTGCCGAACAACCATTGCGTATTCTGCTTGGCCAAGTTGATTAAGTCGTCCTTCGTAGAAGTCTGTTTAACCGGAACACCGAATGATTTTAGGTACTGCAATAGGTCTTCTTGAGACCAGCTCTGAAAGGTATTTGACCAGGTCTTAGCGATTTGGTCCTTAGCATCATTTGTGTTTTTGGAAACCTTGTCAAAATCCTGCATAATTGTGGAGTAAGTCTGAGAATCTTGGAAGTCGTCCTTTTTGTCAGCAAACCAACCCTTTATGTCATCCAAAGACCAGTTACTGTTGTCAAAGTATTTTTGGTAGTCTTTTGGCAGGATCTTGAGTTTTTCGTTTCTGGATTTTTTGACTAATTCTCTCAATTGATGTTCAGTAGACAGCATTGAGTACTTAATACCACGAGCATCTAAAAACATTTTCAATTTGTCCTTTGGCCAAGAGTCTAGGCCAACCAAAAAAGTATCATTGATCACATTGTCAGTCTTACCTCTGAACTTGGAGTACAAATTTGTGAGGAAATTTTTAGAAGAGTCCCAAACGGAACCAACGTATTCTGGGGTCTTGGTCAAAAATGGAGAAGACTCTCTTTTCATATAGTCCAGGTACCAGTAGATATCATCTTTCAAATTGGCAGAATTTTCTTTGGCCATTCTAACCAAATAGTCGTGTTTCTTGGCCATGTTCTTGTCAATATTGACCTTGTGGCTCTCCAACCAATTGGTTAACTGATCACTAGACCACTTGTCAAATACAGTGTCTTTTATTTGTCCCGATGTGTCTAATATTTGTTGGTGAGCCAAATCCAAGCTTTCTAGCAAACCCAGACGCTGCTGTTCTGCCTTTTCTGAAGTTCGGTAGATGTTTTCCTTGACTTTCTGAACTAGCTCGTCCTTGCTTTGAACTGCCTTGTCGTAGTCGATACCATTGTCATTCAACCAGTTTTGCAAATCTTTGGTTGACCAGCTATCAAAGTAAGAGCTAGAAGGATAGTATCCCGACGACTTCAAAGATTTGGAAATCTTGTTGAAGTTCTCCTTAGCAGTCTTCACCAGCGAGTCCTTGGAAGCCTTAGCGTCGTCAACATCCACGCCGTTTTTCTTCAAGAAGTTACGTAGACTGTCTGTGGACCAGGTGTCAAAGAGCCAGTCAGAAACTGGGTGATCCGAAGAACCAGTATAACCAAACCATCCGGGGTTACTGTTGCTCACGCTACTGCTGTCACTAGACCACACCTGCCACCATGGTTTGGGCTGCGCGTGTTTGTCCCATACCTGCGATGCCTCCTTTTTCAAGTCCTTAATGGAGTCTGTAGCGTACTTTTCCAAGCTCTTCTTATTATCACGTAAATAATCGGCCAGGTCTTCCTGCGTCCACTTGTCGAACACTGAATCTGAATTGGCCAACACTAAGCCAATAAGCACAAATGATGCGGAAACCGCATTAACCAACTTGAATTGCTTCATCTTCTTCTCTTAATTAACAGTTCTTTTGTAGTTGTCTCCTCTTCTATTGCAGATCCTCTTCTAAACTCCGGTAATCTAATCATGCTAGGAATACGACTCCATGAGTGGCTTTAAATACCCTGTCGATCCCCTTTCACCGCCTCCTTGTTTCCTCCCTCTCCCTTATTTTCCTTCAGTTCCAAAGATCCCTTATTCTTCCCCTCTAAGGTGAGGCCGGCGTAATGCTGTTGCTTACCGACGTAATGGTGGAAAAGGTGAAAAAAGTGAAAATAGTGATATTCTTAGAGAAAAACGAAAACAACAAGTCGTGTCAAGAGGTAGTGTTTTGGGAAAGACGTCATAGAGAAAGGCAGAAAGCTTGTAAAGAAGTGGAAATAAAGATTGAAGATGAACTCGTTAGCTTCAAACACACCGCTAAATGGTACTCCAGTAAGCGAGGCACCCGCCACAAGCTCCGAGCCTGTGAACATGTTCGAGACAATGGTGGCTAACCCTATTAAAGTGTCTCGATTACAGTCTAATGGAGTTCTGACGGGACCTGCAGCCAATACTAAGTCCATCCACTATTCGCTGGCCAATTTTAATGTGTTCCAGTCGCTACCCAAGGAAACGGCCAGAGGTGTAGACGATTTGACGAGGATGGAGATGGCGTTACTGAGTGGGATACCGGAGGAGATTAAGTGGTCTTTAAAAAAATATCTTACGTATAGTAACAAGGCGCCATATATGATCAGCTTACGGACATTGCCGGACCTGTTGCCACTTTTCAAGACTTTCATATTGCCTTTGGAGCGCATCGTGGAAGGTCTTAACAAATCGTCTATATGTGATTCAAAGGCGATGGATTCTCTACAAATGGGTCTAAATGCCTTGCTGATCCTAAGGAATCTGGCTCAAGATACTGATTCGGTGCAGATACTAGTCAAGGATCGAGAAATCAAATCTTTCATTCTTTTCATTTTGAAGAAGTTTCAGTGCGTCGCTACAGGCGATAACAAGTGGCAATTGTACGAAGGAAATGCAACTTTTTTTAACGAGTTGACCCATTATACTCTGGACTTGATGGAGGCCATTTCGTCCTATATTGCTCCTGCAATGAAGGATGATCATTATTTCCAAACGCTGGTGTCCATCTTGAACTACACTAAGGACAGATACATGGTTATTTCTATATTGAGGTCTCTTTCAAGATTACTGGTTAGGTCCAAAGCTAACGAGGAAAGTGCAGCGGACAATTTGGACCATAAGACTCTTTCGTTGATCGTTTCCTTTTTACTGTTAGAATGCGATAGTGAGCTGATTATTGCTTCGTTGGATTTCCTCTATCAATACATTTTGCCCGGTTCTCAAAGAATCACTGAGTTATTCAAGAGTAAGGAGTGCTCTTTGATACTGGAAGCCACGCTGCCTAATTTATTATCATATAATATCGCCACACCAGATTACCATCTTTTGCAAAAGCACAAAATTAGGTTGATTAAAAGGTTGAAGCCTCCCGCTCCAAAGGAGCCTCCCAATTTATCTGAGGATCTGTTTCAACAACTTTTCAAACTTAACGAGCCCTTGAGGTCAACCGCTTGGTTGAGATGTTGCTTTGAGCCTGTACAAGAAGCAGAATTTACACAAATATCGCTTTGGAGATCCTACGAATCCAAATTTGGTCAGCCTGTTCGCGAATCCGGACGCAAATTGTTACCTGCCGTGGAATTCATCAAGAATGTCTCGAATGCTTTCAATAACGCCGCTGCTATCGTAATCACTGACCCGGTAACCGGCAAGAAAAGGTTTGTTATCAAGGGCATTCAACCAAGATTTAAAGCTTTGGGTATTGCAGACGGGGAAAGAGAATCCCAGGTACCCATTTCGGCACTAAAATCCAAATTTTTGAATGACTCTAAGGAAATTACACCTGCAAGACAAAACAGCATACCAGAGGTCAAATTCCCTCAAGAACTCTCAGATGTTTCTAAAGTGGCCTGTACGTTTTTGTGCCTTTTATCCAACGACACGGATGATGGTGCTGGTTCCGCATTTTGTCAACGCATCAGGCCACTGGTTCTACATAAATTGGCTGATATTCCACCTTTAACATTAGCATTGTCTGAATACATGGAAAACACGTCGGGGTTATGAATGAGAAAAAAAATCGGTTGGGCTTAACTTTAAAGAAAAAAGTTGAGATTAGATTTATTGTGTTATAAATATAGATATACAATTCTTTATAAAAAAAAATATATATATCATTGTTATTAAATAAAGAGTTTTCCTAGTATATAGATTAAAAAACTACTCTATTAAATGAGAGCTAAAAAAAGCAGGCTGCCAAAAAAATAAAGCATTTATGAAGGGGGTTCAGCAAGATGCAATCGATGGGGGAAGATTATTTTTTAACATCGTAAGATCTTCTAAATTTGTCATCGATGTTGGTCAAGTAGTAAACACCACTTTGCAAATGCTCAATGGAACCTTGAGGTTTGAAGTTCTTCTTCAAATGGGCATTTTCTCTCAATTCGATGGCAGCTTCGTAATCCTTTGGAGTTTCGGTGATTCTCTTGGCTAATTTGTTAGTAATATCTAATTCCTTGATAATATGTTGGACGTCACCAACAATTTTGCAAGAATATAGAGATGCAGCTAAACCGGAACCGTAAGAAAATAAACCAACACGCTTGCCTTGTAAGTCGTCAGATCCAACATAGTTTAATAGAGATGCAAAGGCGGCATAAACAGATGCGGTGTACATGTTACCTGTGTTTGTTGGAACAATCAAAGATTGGGCAACTCTCTCTTTGTGGAATGGCTTAGCAACATTAACAAAAGTTTTTTCAATGTTCTTATCGGTTAAAGATTCGTCATAATCGCGAGTAGCTAATTCGGCGTCAACTTCTGGGAACAATTGAGGATTGGCTCTGAAATCGTTATATAGTAATCTACCGTATGATTTTGTGACCAATTTACAGGTTGGAACATGGAAAACGTTGTAGTCGAAATATTTCAAAACGTTCAAAGCATCCGAACCAGCGGGATCGCTAACCAACCCTTTAGAAATAGCCTTCTTGGAATAACTCTTGTAAACTTGATCAAGAGCCTTGACGTAACAAGTTAATGAAAAATGACCATCGACGTAAGGATATTCGCTGGTGAAATCTGGCTTGTAAAAATCGTAGGCGTGTTCCATGTAAGAAGCTCTTACAGAGTCAAATACAATTGGAGCATCAGGACCGATCCACATAGCAACAGTACCGGCACCACCGGTTGGTCTTGCGGCACCCTTATCGTAGATGGCAATATCACCGCAAACTACAATGGCGTCTCTACCATCCCATGCGTTAGATTCAATCCAGTTCAAAGAGTTGAACAACGCGTTGGTACCACCGTAACAGGCATTAAGCGTGTCAATACCTTCGACGTCAGTGTTTTCACCAAACAATTGCATCAAGACAGACTTGACAGACTTGGACTTGTCAATCAGAGTTTCAGTACCGACTTCTAATCTACCAATTTTGTTGGTGTCGATGTTGTAACTCTTGATCAACTTAGACAAAACAGTTAGGGACATCGAGTAGATATCTTCTCTGTCATTGACAAAAGACATGTTGGTTTGGCCCAGACCAATTGTGTATTTACCTTGAGAAACGCCATCAAATTTCTCTAGCTCAGATTGGTTGACACATTGAGTTGGGATGTAAATTTGGATACCTTTAATACCGACATTTTGAGGTCTGGTTTTTTGTTCAGCGGTCTTTTGTTTTTTTAGTTCAGTCATTTGCAAGTTTGTATTGTGTAATTGTTGTTGCTTTTGCGGCCTAAGTCTTCCTTTAATACCACACCAACAAAGTTTAGTTGAGAGTTTCATGCTGCACCTTTTATAGTAATTTGGCTACGAAAATTGGCGAGGCACCCAAACAGTTCCGCCCGATGAGGCCGAATGGAGCCTACTTTCAACACACTCGTATAATTAATAGCCCGGTTCATTTTCGACACGATACCGCAGCCATGGAGATTGTGGGTATGATTACTCTATAGTATTATGTAATATTGTATGGAAAATTTTTCTATTGTATATACGAAGCTTATTCCGTTAAAAGACGAAGACTTGATCGTCGCCAGAACTTCTCGTTGAATTGACCTTCCAGCCCAGTTCTTTAGCGTATTGAAGGGCCAAGTTGTTCATTCCATCAGGTCCACAGATCAAGAGTCTGTTATCCTCCGAATATTCCGGCAGATACCTGTTCATCTGGTCCTTGGTGATGTAGCCGACATCTCCGGTCCATCTGTCGGATGGATAGTGTACCACGTAATGGACCTGGAAATGTGGGTATTTTTCGGCCATCTCATCCAGTTCGTCCTTCAATAGAATGTCATTTTCAGTCTCATTGGCATATAGCAGGGAGACTTTCGTCAAATCTTCAGGAACGGTGATGATTTCATTCAAGATCTGTAGGACTGGCGTGATACCAGAACCACCGGCTACGATACCTAAATGCTTGGAGGAATTTGGTTCGTAGTTCAAAGTACCTATTGGCCCCTTGAAATCCACGGTGTCACCAGAATTTAAGCCAGCGAAATATTTGGAGACTTTACCATCAACGTATGCTTTCACCACCAAATCCAAGTATCCACTTTCTAGTTTAGAACTGATCGGATTATAGTATCTGACCTCTTGTTTGCCGTCAATTGGAACGCGTACAGCAACATGATGACCAGCGGGAATGTCCAAGCTTTCCAGTCTTGTCTTCAACTTAAAACGATACAGGGCGGTATTCTTGGAAATTATGGTTTGATCTTCCAATTCTAACGAAGTCCACCTATCTGGATACAGTGATCTTCTTCTTTTGTAGGCAGAGTATGCTCTGACGAAGATGATCATGAAGAGAATGGGTAAACTCCACAGGATTTTCAATTCACCAGACATATACGTGGTGATTGCAACACCAACAACGAATAGCGCGGCAGGAATATAGATCCCGTGGACAGGTTCGTCTAGAATGTTAGTTCCTTCTATGTCTTCTTTTGACATTTTCTTCACGCGGTTCTTGGAGTGCTTCCTTTTTTGTGATAAGTTTGGGTGGCAACGAGATGAGCTCAAAACTCTTTGTTTTTTATGGGTATTTTTGTCTTAGAATATTTTCAAATTTTTCAATATTCCGCGGAACATAGGGAAAAAAATAAATTTAATAAGCTATTGTTCTAACTGTACACCTAAAGGTAAGTGAAAAATAATTCGATAATTAGAGGTATCTTTATTTGGATAGAATATGCATATATATATATAAGCGTATATATATATATATATATATATGTATATACATATGGACATTAAGTAAATATAAATCTATAAGTGGGTATCGGGATCAGAGCCACTTTCTTAGAACTCCTCAGCGTAAGAATCGGCACCCACTTCAATATAATCTCTTTCTAAGGCAGCTAAATCTTCTCTAGCTTCGGTGAACTCACCTTCTTCCATACCTTCACCGACATACCAATGGACGAAAGCACGTTTGGCATACATCAGGTCGAATTTCTGATCGATTCTCTTCCAAGCGTCCGCGATGGCAGTGGTGTTGGATAGCATGCAGACAGCTCTATCCACATTGGCTAATTCGGAACTTGGTATCACACTTGGTGGCTCATAACAAATACCAATCTTAAATCCTGTTGGACACCAATCCACCATTTGTACTGTTTTTTTATTCTTCACCTGTTCGACGGCTCTTTGGACATCTCTGGTCACCACGTCACCTCTGTATAACAAACAGTTAGCCATGTACTTCCCCTTTGTTGGGTCACACTTAACCATTTGATTGCCCGGTTCGAAACAAGCGTTTGTGATTTCTGACACGGAGTTGGATTCATGGGTGGCCCTCTTCTTGGACAAGATGGGTGCGTAGGAAACCAAAGGGAAATGAATTCTTGGATATGGTACCAAGTTGGTCTGAAATTCGTTCAAATCCACGTTTAATGAACCATCGAACCTCAAAGAGGCTGTAACAGATGATATCACTTGGGCAATCAACCCGTTCAAGTTGCTGAAGCTTGGTCTAGAAATTCCCAAGTTCCTCTTGCATATATCGTAAATGGCTTCGTTATCGACCATAAACGTACAGTCTGCGTGTTCCAGGGTGGTATGCGTGGTTAAAACCGTGTTGTAAGGTTCCACGACGGAAGTAGACAATTGAGGCGCAGGATAAACGGCGAATTCCAATTTGGATTTCTTCCCGTATTCATACGATAAGTTTTCTAATAACAGGGAACCTAAACCGGAACCAGTTCCACCACCGAGGGAGTGGGTGAACAAGAACCCTTGTAAACCGTCACATTGGTCGGCCATCTTTCTAATTCTTTCTTCAACTTCATCCACTATTTCTCTACCCACTGTATAATGGCCTCTTGCGTAGTTATTGGCGGCATCTTCCTTACCGTTAATCAATTGTTCTGGATGGAAAAGCTCCTTGAAACGTCCTGTACGTACTTCATCGATAACATTGGGCTCTAAATCCACGTAGATTGCTCTTGGGACGAATTTTCCGTACCCCGTTTCATGGAAGAATGTAGAAAATCCTTCTTCACCTCCCTTAGGTTTTGACAAGCCATCCTCCAAATGGCCGTCTTCCTTGATGCCATGCTCTAGGGAGTACAATTCCCAGCATGCATTACCTATTTGACAACCTGCTTGACCAACTGTTGTAAAAAAGAAAAATAACAAAAGTTCCAGCAATCCTCCGAAGAAGAAGACACAAAAATCACTCCCCATGTAATGAGGTCAATTATGAGCTTTTTCGTCCGAGTATGCCCAGAAAAAATGGAGAAAAAGAAACTGTTAGTAAACTGTGCTGGTACAAGTCAAATTATTTGCCGTAAATCAACCAGATGGTGACCAATTGGGAATGAATCAAACCAGATCAGATCAAACTTCTTTCCCTGTCCCACAGGTGCCATTAGTTGCGAATATTGAACAAAAAAAGGAACGCATACATACCATTAATACTAATGACCTCTCTCATTGTCTCAAGTCGCTTGCTTAGTCGATTAATGTACTTTATGAGATACCTGATCTGTGTTTATATTTCTTTTAGATGTGCAATTTGTAAAACGTTTCGTGGTTTCCAGAGGCTCGAGAAATGATATGTCGGGTAACGTCTGGAACTAAAAAAGAAAGGACGATATGCTCTGCTCTGGCACCAGCCAACAGGATGGCAGAGAGATGTGAGGAAATAATGAAATTAAAAGAAATTATCGAATAAATATGTAACCTGACAGTATTTATAGATTATGTAAGGGGTTTGATAATAAGTTTATAAAAATGTTTTTGTATTATTTGTTCTAGTTTACAAGTTTTAGTGCATCTTTGAGGCTTTTATGCTTCATGTTGAAGTTGAGATGGGCTGGAAGATTCAATGTCATTATTCTTGTTTCTGAAGTTTAGCGTAGCAGGATCGATTTCATCGTGGTATAGCTCGTTAATTTCTTCTAGAGTCTTTCTCTTAGTTTCTGGGATCAACAAGGTTGTGAAGATACCCAACAACATGAATAAGGCGAAAATTTCCATGACGTGAGGTAACCAACAGTTGGTTGGCTTACCGTCTCTAGCACAGTTATGGTCGATTAGAGTACCCAAAGCGGTTTGTGCAATAATGGCACCGACCTTACCAGATGCAGCAGAAATACCATGAGCAGTAGATCTGTAACGAGTTGGGAAACACTCACCAGGAACAATAAAGGTGGTTGTGTTTGGACCGAAGTTTTGGAAGAATTGACAAATGACGTAAAGAGCCAACAGACCATGGTCACCAAGTTTATGGTATGCGAAACCGATGACACAGAACAAAGCGGTCAAGATGATGAAACCGGCTAATTGAATTGGTTTTCTACCGATTATATCGACGGTGAAGACGGATACCCAGTAACCAGGTAATGAACCAGCACAAATCAAAATCAGATTACCGACAGCAGTATCATACAGTTTCTTGTAAACGTTTTTGGAACCGGCATAACCGATGGTTTGCAGAATAACAGCACTGTTTAAACTCAACCCGTAGAAAGCAACATCTAAGGTAAACCATGAACCAGCAGTACCTAGCAAAATCTTACCGTACTTCCATTGACCAAAATGTCTGCAGAAATCTTTGAACGAAGCCTTTGGAGGATGATTGTCAAGAGATTCGACGGCAGTAGAAGCTCTTTCCAAACCGTTAATTGCCATGTCTTCATCACTGGTGTCGTGAATTTTCTTTTCGCCATCTTGTTCTTGTGCGGCAGCAGCAAGTTCCAACTTAGCGTTAACATCCAATTGATATCTAGGAGATTCTGGAATAGTTAATCTGAAATACAAACATGCCAACCCTGGAACGGTACCCAACCCAATAAGGATTCTCCACATTTGGTCACAAGCCTTTTGACATCTAGCATCACATTCAGCACCAGAGTTTGCGTATTCTAGTTCGCCCTTGTAAGCAGCAACCAAGATAAGAGCGATGATACCACCGGAGATTTGACCCCAAGCTTGGTTAGCAAAGACAGCACCCATGATGGCACCTCTCCATTTGGTAGTGGCAAATTCAGAAGTAATAATAGAAGATAGTGGGTAGTCACCACCGATACCAATACCCATGACGATACGGTAGAATGTTAAAACAGCAACGAAGTTAATAGCAGGAGAATGAGCAACAGTGGTTTGCAGAATGGTACAGACAATCATGATAATAAGTTCCATACCATAAATTCTCTTACGACCAACAATATCAGCTAAAGTACCAAAACCAAATTGACCAATAACAGTACCAACAGAAGTGGAAACCTTCAACAAGGTTTGACTTGGACCTGGCATACTACCGTGCCAGTAAACGTAGGACATCATAGTGATACCCAAATTAATGGCAAAAATATCATAAGAATCTGTCAAGAAACCAACACCAGCAATGGAGATGGTCTTAACTTGTTGCCAACCGAAACCTTCGTTATCGATGGACTCCAAAGCCAATCTTCTTCTTTCCAGAGGATCTTCAATATGAGCAAAATCATTCAAATGGTTGTGGAAGGCCATGTTACCACCTTCGGTAAGGTGTTCTTTATGAAGACTTCTTTCAGCAACATGAATAGTATCTTTATTGACGGAACTCATTTGGATTGTATTCGTGGAGTTTTGTTTGTTGTGTGCCCTGGTGATCTACGAGATGAGGAAAGATAAAATTTAGAAGTGAACTTAGAACTTTACTTTATACAAGAGATGAGGATGAGCTTATATATATACGTATACGAGCCACAATAGTAAGTGGATCTAAGTTGGCATTACCGGTGTGCAATGTGGTTGCATCATGCTGCCAAAAAGGAATAATAATTAGCTCATAGATGAGGTCGGTTAATTAATGAGTAATGCGCACGTTTTTAATCTAGCTAATAAGCAGGCAAAACGGGAGAAGAGGGATAAGGAAAGCCTTTCACACGACATTTGGTGCATAACTGCACCGATCTCACTGATTTCGATGGACTGCGGCGAACCATAATCAATTGCCGTCGCTAATTTCCGCCCCACGTGCTGGAAATAACACGTCCACGTGGAACTATTAAATTGGCATCGGGCGGTGCGGCAGTGAGAGGAACGGGTGTTTTTCAGCCGGGCAACATTTTCTTCATAGCCGCTAGATGAGTTGAAAGGGCCCTTACGAGCAAATGCTGCACGTATAGGGCGCCTATAACAGCACCAACGTGCGTAATACTGATTGCTGTCATTTCTTGGCATGTTTTCTTGGTCAAGATCTGTGATCTCCCCTTCCGGTTGTGTCTTTTCACAATAATATGGTTTTTTTATTCATAATTTGGTAATAACGGTTGATAAACGAGCGGCTGATAAATTAGTTTCTTTTTTTTTTAATTTTTTTTTTTTTTTTGATCTCATTTCTTTTTTTATTGATTCTTTTTTTTTTGTAAGAAAATTAAGGTTTATTAGGCAGAGTATACCGAGTCGTTTGAAGTCATCTCCGGGTAGTGATTTTTATCACGTGACACTTTTTTATTCCTTTTCTCTTTTCTTTTTTAAATTTTTTTTTTTTTTTTTTCATTGATTAACCGCCTCTTCTTTATCACTCTCGCATTCTGTCTACTAAACGGTAAAAAAACGAAGTGAAAAGTTCAATGTGGGACCCTACCCTAAATTGTGATTATGGTAATAATTTCTTTTTGAATAAATACAATAGGTATCTTACACAGGAGTGAAGGCCATCAAAATCACGTTTATCAATCGACAATTTAGTAATGTCGTCAAATAATAGGAAGAAACTGCTTCTGATGGGCCGGTCCGGCTCCGGTAAATCGTCAATGAGGTCGATCATCTTTAGTAACTACTCCGCTTTTGACACTAGGAGATTGGGTGCCACCATTGATGTAGAGCACTCCCATTTGAGATTTCTTGGGAATATGACTCTAAATCTGTGGGACTGTGGTGGGCAGGACGTGTTTATGGAGAATTATTTCACCAAGCAAAAAGACCACATTTTCCAGATGGTGCAGGTGTTAATTCACGTTTTTGATGTAGAGTCAACTGAAGTTCTCAAGGATATTGAAATATTTGCAAAAGCTTTGAAGCAATTAAGGAAGTATTCTCCCGACGCCAAAATTTTTGTTCTTCTGCATAAGATGGATCTTGTTCAGTTGGATAAGAGAGAGGAGCTGTTCCAAATCATGATGAAAAACCTGAGTGAAACGTCTTCGGAATTTGGGTTTCCCAATCTGATAGGTTTTCCTACTTCGATTTGGGATGAGAGTTTATACAAGGCATGGTCGCAGATTGTATGCTCGCTAATACCCAATATGTCCAACCATCAAAGTAATTTGAAGAAGTTTAAGGAGATTATGAACGCCCTTGAAATTATTCTTTTCGAAAGAACAACTTTCTTAGTGATATGCTCCAGTAATGGCGAAAATAGTAATGAAAATCATGATAGTTCGGATAATAATAATGTCTTGCTGGACCCGAAGCGATTCGAAAAGATATCCAATATAATGAAAAACTTCAAGCAGAGTTGCACGAAATTGAAGAGCGGATTCAAGACTTTAATATTGAACAACAACATCTACGTCAGCGAGTTATCGTCCAATATGGTGTGTTTTATAGTGTTGAAAGATATGAATATTCCACAAGAATTAGTATTGGAAAACATCAAAAAAGCCAAAGAGTTTTTCCAATGACTTAGGTGAGTAGACGAAACATTCGGCAATTGAGTGTTTGCGGGGCATAAGAATTATAAAGCTTTCGTTACGTATATACAAATGGGATTTGGCGTATAAAATAAATAGAGAAACATAAGAGGAAGAAATAAATAATCACAGATATATATATAGGACAATGGGAGGAAAAAGCTGAAGTGATCAACCAATCTTGTCGGGGTTTTTTGCTTGTGCATTAGTCAAGCATCATTTCGAAAAAAGTGGGAATATATAAATAATAAAACATCATGTGCATTTTTTTGTGCGTGTGTGTGTGTTAGGTTTTGTTTAGAGGGTTTTAGAAAAAAAAGGATGCAAACTCAGGAAAAAACGGTGCCTACCACCTTTTTTCCTTTTTCCAGAAAAGGGCATGTTAATTTCATCTATAATCCTTTAAAAAAGTCTCTTTTGAAAAATGCTAATTTAATCCAGTCGAAAAAGACCTTTAATCTCGACCTTGCAGATAGAATCATGGACAAGTACAAAATTCTCCATAAGTAGAAGGTCATTAAGCCACCACCGGTGTAAAATGTTCTCTTACCGGAACGTATGGTTGCAATGGCCCTTTCGGATCCCAGGTATGCTAAGGCACCTAAATCGTTGTATTTGAAAGGTTTAAAGTTGTTCTCCTCGAACCAGAGATCAATTTTATCCTTTCTTGAAGATAGATTCTTTTGGAAATTTGGTATTTGAGCCATTTTATCAAAATTCTTGGCCAAATATTCGGCCTCTTGGTGCGCCACTTGGGCGGTTGGTGGCAACCCAGCAAATGCATTGTCACCAATGGCGAAAATGTTGTTGCTGCCTTTCACTTGCAAAAAGTCATTCACTGCCAATCCTCTCTTGGACGAGTTTTGCTCAGGAATTTTCTTGAAAAGGTCTGTGATTACCGGTCTTGCCTTGTTACCCGTGGCCCAAATCAAAGTACCGTATGGAATAGTTTCTTCGGTTATTTTACCGTCTTCGTGTTTGGTCTTTGCCAACAATTGCTTTTCTTCAACTTTGGCGACAGCCGTTCTCAGATGTACTTTGATCGAAGTGTTTTCTAAATGTGATTGCGCGTATGATGAAAGCTTTTTCTCAAACATATTCAAAACGATGGGTAGAGCTTCGACCAAGTGAATTTGGACTTCTTCGGCCAATGCAGGGAGAAACTTTCTCAGGTCCTGGTGAACATAATCCTGTAGTTCACCAGCGGCCTCTACACCAGTAGGCCCACCACCAACCACGACAATGGACAGTAGTCTTCTTCTTTCGGGATCGCCCTTTGGCAATAAGTTAGCCTTCTCTAGATTGGCGGCAAAAGTTCTTCTTATTTCCAAAGAGTTGGGAATTTCCTTCAGGAAATGACCGTAATCAGTGACCCCAGGAATACCAAATGTGTTAGGTTCCGCACCTACAGCACTGATTAAATAATCGTACTTAATTTCAGCAGGTTCTGCTTGATGCAGCCCTAGATGGTTTTCAGGTTGGTATAGCTGGCTAACGGCAGATAATGATTTTATGGTAACTGTATTCCTGTCGGGATTGATAGAGGTGGCTTCTGCCTCATAGTAGGTAACGTTCCCCTTTTTCTTGAGAGCAAAATTAACGATGGGCTCAATAATTGACTTTTCGTCTACTGTCCCAACTGGTGCAGAAGGTAACAAAGGCGTAAATAAGAAATAGCTTCTAGGAGAGATGATGGAAACGTTGTACTTCTTGGTGTCAATGTGCTTTAAAAACGAAATAGCTCCCCACCCCGAACCCAGTATCAGCACGTTTGGTTTGTCGCTGTGCTGAGGGTCAATGACTTTCATGGTCTTAAAAGATGTAGGACCTGCTCCGGAGTTTTCCACCCCTGTGGATCTGGTGGAAGCGAATCTGACTAGCGTATTCGTCGAGGTGAGCAACCTCTTGTTACTATACAAATTCTTCGATAGCATAGTGGTTTTTAGTTTCTTCTCTTGGGTAAACGTGTAATTCGATGATGTGATGAAACTGACACCCTACCTGAAACTCCTCAATTGGTAGTTAAAACTCCTTCCCCACTATGCCCTATACATCTTATATATACCCTGTCGACGTTGCAAATACCGGCAATAACCAAGAGCGCTAAGGGGGAGCACTCTTATTGTGGTTACCCGGACGTTCAATGCCTTCATATGATTGGTCCGAATGAATAGGTCATGAGAAAATGCATATTTTTGAGGCATTTCAGCAATGATCGGCAATCTGCACATATTCGTATTGTTTCCCTGAGTAAGTTATTTGCGGAAAGAGACATTCTATTGCTTTGGAGTATTTTGTGGTCTTCGACAATAAAGCGAAGGAATAATAGGTTCGTTGCTAGCGACAAGCAACACATAGTTGTAGTGATGCTATAGCAAAGAAAGGTCACAGATTCATTATTGACCTTTTAAATGGTGCCCAGTGGCAATTGCCGTTTTAGCATTCTTTAAATGCGTAGTATATGAGTTTTAAAGTGCTTTGTTGTTCACGTGCTTTTCACGTGTATGATTACTTAACCGGGTAGCGCCGGTCTTTAATATGCTTTCCAGATTAGGAAAGAACATAAATAAAAACACAAAATAAGAAAGTGTCAATCATCCGCATTGAAAGAAAGAAAAGATTTTTTTATCCCTCAATTGTACATGAAAACAGAGACCTTTCAAAACGTATTTTAACATTCTTTTACTCTTTTCTTGCACCTGCAGCCTTAGGTCAGTAAGAAAAAAAGTAGGTAGCAATGAGCCCAAGTCCATCAGTGTCGCCAAGAAGGACGCTCAATAACAAATCATCTTACATCAATAACAGCGGTGGGCTGGTCCTGCCTCCTACGCAGTTTAATTTGAATCAGCAGCCAGTCCTGAGCTTCCAACAAAAAGCGACTTTCGATTCCAACCAGCAGTTTTTCTATTATCCAGAGTCACCCACAAAAAACCTGAGACCAAGGTTTAACAGTGTTTCGCAGGTTAATAAAGGAGTTAATGAAGACCATTATACCGGGGGCGGTAGCAGTAATAATAACAGGCCATCTAGATATACAAATACCATGGGCGCTGCAAACACCAATGTAAATTCCCATCCGCATCATCAGTCGGTGTCGCATTTAAATTCTAAATCTCTTAAATTCAATCAAACGAAGGAAGTGAGCAGCATAAATGAAATTATTTTTCCTTCCAGAACGTGTACAAAGAAACGGTATTTTACCAAGCCTGTTGATTTGTATGGTACAAGAAGTAGCACTAGTGTGGCACCTAAGTTGACGAATTCTCCCACGAAATCAAAAACAAATTTCAACATCAAGAAGTGCATCTTACCTAGGTCCGTCGTTACCACATATAAATTACCATCTCCAGTGCACGAAACGATAGACGATATATCCAAAAAAATCATAATCCTGCTAATTTCGTTGAAGTTTGAGAAAAACTATCACTTCTTGCAACCTATTCAATTGTCCACAAATAGTAAGACACGGATCTCAAAATCACTAGACGAATTATGCGGAGTGCAGCTGACATCAACGTTACGGCAACAAAAGCAGCTGCAAGGTAACAGCAAGCCCGTAAAGAATCTCCCTAATTCCAATGCGAAGCAGAGAGCCGGGGCCAGTGTTTCCACAAATGCCAACGAAAGCTTTGAATTGAGTTTTGATGGAAAGGCAATGGATAGATCTGATATATTTCGAATGGTAGATTCTTTTAGCATCGCCATTTCAGATGAAGATGAGGAAGATGAGGAGGAGGATAGCTTTCAGCAGAGAAGTGCGAACAACAGAATCCTCCCTGCGGAGATACTAAGTAATGAACCTTTGAAATGATACGGATTCTCTGTATTCTGTCTATAGTATTTATATACCAATACATTTTTCCGCACTTTGAAGTTTTGCATTTTACTTAATGTAGTTTATTATTAGTTGCCAAAACGAAACATTTAACATGTGAATTAAAAATACAAAAAAAAACCTATTAACGATCTAAATTTATGACAAAAGACATATAATTATTTTAATGATGCCTTTGTCACAACCGAACACAATATCTTTGAAAAGTGATCCAGCAATCGAATTCAGAATTCGTTGTGCCATTTTTGCCTTACGTTTGCGCCATTGTAATTTCTCTGTGCCGTCTTCTCTTCACTTTATTTCAATATTATCATGCAGTAAACAAGTTGCAGAATAATAAATAATATACGTACCAAATATGTGAACAACTCAGATACTATTCATTTGATATGTTAAAAGCCCTGCATTCCTCTCCCGACATTATATATAAAATGCTCAGCCACCCCTTCGTTGCACAGAAAAAAAGGATGACCTATAATACCAATATTCAATCACAATAGTTATACCAAACTAACACATGGTTGAAGCAGACTACTTACTATCGTGGAGTTAGCTCACTGAAAATTTAATATTTACCGCATTAAACAGTTTTTTCTTTTGTTTTGTCTCCTACATTAATTTCAATATGGATAGCCAAGTAGAAGGCAAAATATCCCCCTCACAGAAGGAGTCCTCCTCCACCTCAGGCCTCGTTTCACCTAGTGAAGATGGCCCAGCACATCAAAAAATACACAGAGACCAATTAAGTTTGGATCAAATCAAGAAAATCAGAGAAGAACGTGCTCAGAAGAGACAAGTACGTAGGAACTCTCTAATATCCCAAGGGAAGGACCCTGACTTCCCAACGCCTGACTTACAATTCATTGAAAGACCATTCCTCCCTATCAACCATGATAATTCGAAAGGTCTTACACCAGCGACCATACAAGTCACCCAAGATTCATTGGACGTTAAAATAATGACCTATAATACTCTAGCACAAACCTTGATTAGGAGAGATTTTTTCCCAGAAAGTGGACCAGCGTTAAAGTGGCATAAGAGATCAAAAGTTTTGGTCCACGAATTGAAAAAGTACAGGCCTGATGTAGTATCGTTGCAGGAGGTCGATTACAATGAACTCAACTTCTGGCAGGAGAATTTCCATAAGTTAGGGTTTGATATGATTTTCAAAAGGCATGAAGGGAAAACTCATGGACTACTAGTTGCATGGAACAATAAAAAATTCCAGTTAGATAATGATTGGATGCTGGACTACGATAATATATTGGCGGGAAATGTCATTTCAGCAAGAACAAGGACTAAAAATATTGCCCTTATTATATCGCTATATTTCAAGGGTATAACAGATTCATCATCAAGAGGAATTATCGTCGCAAATACACACCTATTTTGGCATCCCTTTGGGGTATTTGAAAGATTAAGGCAATCTTACTTGGTTTTACAAAAGATCCAGGAAATTAAAGCATGTTCCAAATATAATGGCTGGCATAGCCTACTGATGGGTGATTTCAATACCGAACCTGAAGAACCACCTTACTTGGCCATAACGAAAAGACCACTGATATTAAAAGGCCCAATAAGAGCTATGGTGGAATGCTCACTAGCGTATCGGTATTCAAAAAAAAGGAATGGTGAAGAAAGTGACCAGGATGATGAAGAGTGTGATGAAAAGTCTAGGGGCGAAGGCCATTCAGATCAACCACAAAACCCAAAACCAGAGAGCTTTACAGCCACAAAGGAAGAAAAGGCTCTGGTGAATCAATTAGTTGCGTTGCATAATTCACTACATGTGAAAGGAGTATCTTTGTATGGGATTGGCTACGGTAAAGTGCATCCTGAAAATGCTAACGGAAGCCACGGCGAACCGGGACTCTCAAACTGGGCCAATACATGGTGTGGATTATTAGACTACATATTTTATATCGAGGGTGATCATAATCAGGACACGCGTCAGAAAGAGCCTCTGAATGCCTTTGAAGGAAATAACAACGTAAAAATAATCGGATATCTGAGGATGCCGTGTGCACAAGAAATGCCCAAACACTCCCAACCTTTCGAGGGAGAATATGCTAGTGATCACATTTCCCTAATGTGCCAAATACGCTTGTTTTTTGGGGGGGGGGAAAAGTACATAGCTTAAAATAAAGAAACAATATATATAAACTAACCTACATTTGTGTTTGAAAGACAGTAATCAACGCTTCGATGGTCACTGGGATTTTTCTTTCAATTTAGCGTCACTTTCACCTTATTCACAGCTTTTACGTGCTATTTTTGGTCACCCTTCCCCTTTCGTTGCGCCTCAACGGGCTAAAAAAAAAAAAATAAAATCAAGCATAGAAACACCACAACAAACCTGCCCTTTTTCCTTGTTTCAGGTTACGTGAAAAGCATCCAGAGAAGATATCCCAAAGACTGAAGAGGTGTAGTTGGCTCATTCACGTCGTTCGTTTATATTATCAAGGAAGGGGTTTTTGATCGGCTCGAACAAGACTCGCAAGAATCCGTTTTCTATTGTTTTTTTTGAGGATTCCAATATGTCAAATTCCAATTCAAAAAAACCTGTTGCGAATTACGCATACCGTCAACAGCAAGATTATAATGGGATGAACGCCATGGTGGGAAATCCAATGATGTATCATCCTGTTGATTTCGTAAACGGTGCCGGCCAATATGGTCCTTCTCAACACCCAGCATATTACACCAACTCACCATTACCTAATATTCCACCAACACCTTTTGATACTGCATACGGTGCCAGTCTTTTGCCATCTCACCTATTGATGGGATCTCCATTTGTTTCCTCGCCTAACATGCAAAGTGGCTATAATTCTGCAAGATCATCTAATCTCAAAAGAAAGGCTTATTCGAGGCCCGTTTCTAATCATAACGGTTACAACGGAAACAGTAACAGTAACCAAAACAATACTAATAACGGAATGGTAACACCCTCGAACTATTATAGAGTGGGGAGAAATTCTTTCCCGAGGAACAACAACAGTACGAGGAATGTTACTCACAACAACAATAAGGGGTGCGACACCCGGAACAACAGTGGAAGAAGAACATTCACAAGGAATAACATTTTCGACGACATAAATCCAGAAATGCTTTTACAAAGACCCTTTTGTATTAATTACAAGGTTCTACCGACTGGTGATGATGCTTATAGAACTAGGTCGCTGCTTATTGAAAATGTGGATCATTCTATTGATTTACACTCTATAGTCAAAAATTTTGTCAAATCCAATACTCTGGAAAGTGCCTACTTAATTGAAGGAGGGAAGAGCGATGATTCAAAAGATGTAGAGACTAAAAATCTATCCATTCTAATAAGCTTTCTAACCAAAGGCGACTGTTTGAACTTTTACAATAACATTTTACAAAGGTTATCTGAATTCAAAACATTTTTGAAATCTGAAGCACTAAATCTGAAATTTGTTTGTCTAAACTATGATCCCAAATGCCTCCCTACCTTTATTGAGAGTGAAGCGTTAACAGAAAACGCTGAAGAAGCCGACATTACCAATGGTTCAACAATGATCAGTGCTTCGCTGCATCATAATATAGCGAACAAAGATGCTACAAGGTCGATTATAATTGAATTCAAAAGCCCCGTGGAGAAAAGCGATTTATTCAAAAAGAAATTACAATTTTTGGACAGGTCAAAAAACAAAAGATACATTTTGGAATCTATCGATTTAGTGAACACAGATGTACCTTCCAATCAATTTCCTGAAAATTACGCCGTTTTAACCTTTTTGAATATCTCTATGGCTATTGAAGTTCTCGATTATTTGAAAAAATACTCCAAAAACTTAGGCATTTCTAAATGTTTTTACGTATCCCTAGCCCCGTTGGTAGTTAGCTCAGCCAGATCTTCGGTTGCTAATATTTACGAGGGTAAAACGAGCACACATCGTTTATCGGTGCCTTCTGTTACTGCTGGGAACAATAACGATAGCAACAACAACGGAAACAATAATAAAAGTAATATGAGTGGTATCACCACACTCAATAATAATAGTAGTATTGGTGTTTCCGTATACGGTCACTCTAATATGAGTTTAACCAGTCTGTCATCATCTGTATCTTTAAATGAAGAGATTGATATGCTTGCGACGAAACTTCAAGGGGTAGAACTTGATGGGACTTATTTAGAAATCAACTATCGCGACTATCAAACACCAACTATTGAAGAACACTCTACTCACTTGAGCAATGTCAAAATTTCAAAGACAACAGAAAACTCTAGGCAATTTTCTCAAGATATCCCATCACCTTTGCCATTAAATGAACATATGTTTATGAATGATTCTAATCAGTCCAATGGAGCGATAATACCTCAACAGTTAATAGCCACACCTTCTCCGGTATCCCCCAATTTGCAAATGAATCAAAGGGTGTTGCCGAATCCAATAACTCAAAGTTTGGAGCAAAATTTCAACGTTTCGGCCAAAGTGGCATCATCCATGGGTTCAGACATAGGCAATAGAACAATTTATATAGGAAACATTAATCCAAGATCAAAGGCGGAGGATATCTGTAATGTCGTGCGTGGAGGAATCCTTCAGAGCATTAAGTACATACCGGAGAAGAAGATATGCTTTGTTACTTTCATCGAAGCTCCATCCGCTGTACAGTTCTATGCAAATTCATTTATTGATCCAATAGTGTTACATGGGAATATGTTGAGAGTTGGATGGGGGCATTATTCTGGTCCATTACCGAAATCAATCTCGTTGGCTGTTACGATCGGGGCAAGTAGGAATGTCTACGTAAGCCTACCAGAGTTTGCATTTAAGGAAAAGTTTATTCACGACCCTCAGTACAAAAAATTGCATGAAACACTATCTTTACCAGATGCGGAACAACTAAGAGAGGACTTTAGTACCTATGGTGATATTGAGCAGATTAACTATTTGAGTGATAGCCATTGCTGTTGGATAAATTTCATGAATATATCTTCTGCGATTAGTCTTGTTGAAGAAATGAATAAGGAATCCACAGTACAAAATGAATCCGGTGAAGTGACGCTTAAAAGGGCGACTGAGGAAAAATTCGGTGGCCGTTATAAGGGCCTTCTGATAAACTACGGCAAAGATCGTTGTGGCAATATAAACAAAAATTTGATAGCAGGTAAAAATTCAAGATTCTATAAGAAAGTTAAAAGACCGAGCTATAATATACGTTTGAGTAAGTTGGAAGAAAAGAGGAGGCAGAATGAAATCGATGAAAAGGAAAAGGCTTTTGATAAACCCTTGAACTTGGAATCCCTAGGAATTAGTCTGGACGCACATAAGGACAACGGCGGTGGTGAAACAGGAACTGCAAATAATACTGGGCACGAAAATGAAAGTGAACTAGAGGCTGAAAATGAAAACGGTAATGAGACTGGAAGTTTCGGTGGACTGGGTCTCGCTGTGGCGAGCTCTGACGTCAAACGTGCGACATCGGATGAAACTGATTATGAAGATATATTTAACAAGTCATCGGGATCTTCCGACTCGTCATCAGACGTCGAGGTCATTATGCACTCCCCGAGCGATCCTGAATACGCTTTAAAATCACAAACTCTAAGAAGCTCGAGTCAGACCGTCATTAATAGTAAGAGACCAGTAAAGATAGAAGACGAGGAAGAAGCCGTAGGAATGTCACAGCTCAATTATAGGTCGTCATTAAGACAAGCTCCTCCAAGAGCTCCCTCAACTTTGTCATATAATCACTCGAAGAACAACGAAACGCCAATGCAAGATATTCTCACAAATGGCGAAACAGCAAATAACAGAAAGAAGAAGAGAGGATCTTTTCCAAGGCATAGAACGATACCAGGATCTGACGTCATGGCCCAATACCTTGCACAAGTGCAACATTCGACATTTATGTATGCAGCCAATATTTTGGGTGCCTCTGCGGAAGACAACACGCATCCTGACGAGTAATATAGCTGTGCTGAGCCTGAAGTATAATGCATATCCATCGGACTATTTAGACAAAGCCCAAGGAAGCCTAAGGCGGCCTGCCAAGGTGTTTCTCCCTTTTTTTCTCCGATTTCTTTGTATAAACTAAATAATATAGTGATTACTAATGGTCTCCGATTTCTTTGTATAAACTAAATAATATAGTGATTACTAATGGAATGGCGGTATTATGCACCTAACCTGTTCATTCTGCCACGGATTACGTTAGCGATTTATTGCCGGCACTTGTTGTCTTAATGACCGAGTCATCAATGTGGTACGATAATTTTCTCTGACTCAAACCTGATAATTTTTTTCTACTTCGTTTCGTTAGCGACGACGTCAAGCCGCAGGATCCGGTCTGCCTTGACCTCTTCTCTACCTTCAGAACTTACACTTTTCAGGTAAGATGACCTTTATATAAAATTTGACACTATTACAGTTGTTTATAAATGTCTGAAGAATGGGACGTTTTTATAAAATGAATAAAATGCATATTCTACGTTTAAAACAACATTTTCAAAGTGTACGATTGTAAAAAGAGAGGCAATTAGAGAATCTCAAACAGGTAATAATAATGGGCAATCAGTCATTAGTTGTGCTTACGGAAAGTAAGGGTGAGTATGAGAATGAGACAGAACTAACTGTTAAAAAATCGTCACGAGATAATAATATCGGAGAATCTTTAACAGCAACAGCTTTTACGCAGTCTGAAGATGAAATGGTAGATAGCAATCAGAAATGGCAGAACCCAAACTATTTTAAATATGCATGGCAAGAATATCTTTTTATATTCACATGCATGATAAGTCAGCTTCTAAATCAAGCAGGCACTACACAGACTCTTTCGATCATGAATATTCTTTCGGACAGTTTTGGCTCAGAAGGAAACTCAAAGTCATGGCTGATGGCATCTTTTCCGCTAGTTTCAGGCTCATTTATTTTGATTAGTGGCAGACTAGGTGACATATACGGATTAAAAAAAATGTTGTTAGTAGGATATGTTCTGGTTATTATATGGTCTTTGATTTGTGGGATTACCAAGTATTCTGGTAGCGATACTTTTTTTATTATTAGTAGAGCCTTCCAAGGGCTAGGGATTGCATTTGTTTTACCTAATGTGCTGGGAATAATTGGTAATATATATGTAGGTGGTACTTTTCGTAAAAACATCGTGATTAGTTTTGTTGGTGCGATGGCCCCTATTGGAGCAACTTTAGGTTGTCTTTTTGCAGGACTGATCGGTACCGAGGACCCAAAACAATGGCCATGGGCATTCTACGCGTATAGCATAGCCGCTTTCATTAATTTTGTGCTCTCCATATATGCCATTCCGAGTACTATACCAACAAATATTCATCATTTTTCTATGGATTGGATTGGTTCTGTTTTGGGCGTGATAGGTCTCATTTTATTAAATTTTGTGTGGAACCAAGCTCCTATATCGGGTTGGAACCAGGCTTACATCATCGTAATTTTAATCATTTCTGTGATTTTTCTTGTCGTTTTCATCATTTATGAGATTCGATTTGCCAAGACTCCACTATTGCCGCGCGCAGTTATAAAGGATCGTCATATGATTCAAATTATGCTGGCTTTATTCTTTGGATGGGGCTCTTTTGGCATCTTCACGTTTTATTATTTCCAATTTCAATTAAATATAAGGCAGTACACGGCATTATGGGCTGGTGGAACTTACTTTATGTTTTTAATTTGGGGTATTATTGCCGCCTTACTGGTAGGATTTACTATCAAGAATGTGTCTCCATCAGTGTTTTTGTTCTTTTCTATGGTAGCATTCAATGTGGGCTCAATAATGGCAAGCGTTACACCGGTTCACGAGACATACTTTCGTACTCAGTTAGGAACGATGATAATTTTAAGTTTTGGGATGGATCTTTCATTTCCTGCTTCTTCCATTATCTTTAGTGATAATTTACCGATGGAGTACCAAGGCATGGCTGGGTCATTGGTGAATACTGTTGTCAATTACTCCATGTCCTTGTGTCTCGGTATGGGTGCCACAGTAGAGACACAGGTCAATTCAGACGGAAAGCATCTTTTGAAAGGCTATAGAGGTGCTCAGTACCTTGGGATAGGATTGGCAAGTTTAGCATGCATGATTAGCGGGCTTTACATGGTCGAAAGCTTCATAAAAGGCCGCAGGGCAAGAGCTGCTGCAGAATACGATTGCACTGTGGCTTAGCGGAAAGCGGTTATTAAGGTAAATAGATAGAAACACACCGCTGTCATGCGATTATATAGACATAGGGCATTTAGACACTGAAAGTCTTCATATCTCAACATGCAACTAGTAATAGTACAATTTTTAGTACCCTTTAATCTTTATTGTTCGCTTCCTAATAACGAAGCCTTGAACTGTAACCAGATCCCAGGTTACCCCTTATCCTTAAGAAGTCTTTTATTTACTCTACATAATATATATTTTTCAATCCATTGAAGAGGATGAAAAGAAGAAAAATCAATACCGAACAAAAAAACAAAACGAAATAAAACAAAACAAAAAATTAAATTAAATTAAATTAATATTAAATGTCATCATGATTCTTACTCTGATTGTCTTCTCTTCTCTCTTTCCCTTGACGCAATTTCCTTCAAATCGTCATCGCTCGGTTCATAAATATGCCAAATAGTATAATGCGGTAAACCACCAACCCTGTACCCCATTTTCTTTGCCATTTTACCAAATGCTTCTGTTTCTGCATGATTTTCAAAAGTAAATGCAGGAAACTGTACACCGTTTCTAAATATTTTGGCCTTCGCCAAGATAGAAACTCCCCCTACACCGTCCAAGTCCACCGCTTCATTTGGATCACCTTCTGCATCTCTGATATAGGCTAAGTGAACCCTCCACGTAGGATATTCTGCATAACCTTCTACAATAACATCATCTTCGTCAAGAGTCTTTGCCAATGCTAGTGCCTCCTGAGATTCCATCCAAGAATTCAAATCATATGGTTGTTCAGTTCCCAAAAATGTAGGTAGTGGTCTCCAAACGTTAGGGACGATAACATCGTAGTTTTTGCTCATCAAATCTTGAATGACTGAACCAGGGCACAGCTCTACATCAGCATCTCTCCAATAAACCCATGAGTGGTAAGGTTTCAAAGCATTGGCAGTTAACCAATTTCTTGCCCTCCCCATTAGTTTTCGTCTTATACCTTGAACCTTAACGGCATGTCTGTCACTAAAACCTTGTCCAATTACTTGGCCAAAATCCTTTTGGAAAATTTGTACTGATCTAAATGGCTTGTCATAATTTTCATGGAATGGTGGTGAAAATGCCTGGTGGACACGGTTGATATAACCTTCGTCCATATATTTAAGATATAATTTATCGGTGCCTTTTGTTTGCGAATCAATGACAGCGTCAATCTCTTGAAAAATCTGAGACAACGTGCCATTTTGTAATTGCCTAGAATACGCTATTAAAGCATCCAACGTAGTGTCACCTTCTGAGCAATCACTGACTAAAAAGGCCAGATCAATCAGCTCGTGTGGATAGGTTAGGTTCATTAAATGCTTGAACATTAATGGCAATACATCCGCAGCGTTTCTTAGTGGAATGCATAAAAGAATGTGATCACGTGTTTCCAATCCATTCGGAGCACCTTCAAAATTCGACAGGTCGTACTCCTCAACAGTGGAATCAAAAAGCATGTTGAGTTCCCTTTGGTATTTTTCATCATCCTTGGGAGTCAACACTTCTGAACCAAATTGTGATATTAGATAATGTTGCACACCATCATCAAATTTTGAAATCACTTCAGGATCGATATCCTCAAAATCATAGTCGTAATATTCTTCATCTTCTAGGTCGATAGTCTTGTAATTTTCGGAGGATTTTGAGGAACCCAACAACGACCTACCATTTTGCGTGGATACACCAATGCCCATTCCGGAGAGAAATGATATAAAGAGATATAACGACAGAACGGCGATAATAATAAGAGATGTGATACTCACCGTAAGCTGGAATTTAGACGGTGTGGAGCGCGGCTGGTACCTGTATTTGCCCTTTAATGAGTTGGAGTTATGCTCTGAGCGTTTGTCCTTGATGTTGTTCGAGCTACCGTTCCTTGAAATGGGCAGGCTTAGTCCATTGTCCATGGCTTTCTTCTTTATATTTGACCTTAAATTAAAAAACATGCCCATTTTTTTGTGTTAATTGGTAGGTCAACAAGCTCAAATGACTGTTACTGCACCCTTACGTCTACTTCTTTCACGTTACCATTTACTAATTTACAAGACGTAAACTTTCTTTGATTCTAAATATTTCAAGCCTTGTTTCGGTATAGTCGCCGAAGAACGAAAAAAAAAAAAAAAAAATTCCTCTCCGGAGATAAATTGAATACGTATTATTATATTAGGGACAAACACTGGTTCACTGAAAGCAGTTGTTTACATAGTTATATCGTGATCTGTGGCTATATCTGCAGGAGGAGATGTCGGGGCGTTTTCATTAGGCGTCGAATGAGGAGAGTGGCTTGTAGTGGCATCGATATTGGTTGTGTTATGTGCTACAGGTGTAGTATTTGTAGTATCTTGCGCTGTGATTGTTGGCGGTTCCGATTCCGCGACCAGGTTCTCCGCAGGCATACTCGACATTTCATTCTCATCTTCACTGCTCCCTAAGATGCCAAATAAGTTTATGTCATCGTCCTCATCCTCGGCGTTTGTGTTGATAACTATGGTAGAGTTGTTTAATGCATTAGGGGTGGTCGTGTCGTCTGCAGCGTCCCTTGCGTGCTCGTTATTTAGTAGAAGCTCAAGATCATGGCCTTCATCTTGTTCCCTCTTTGTTCGTTGTGAAATAAGCTCTTCTTGCCGACGTTTTAGCGATTTTGCTCTTTCTTCCTTGGCCATTCGTATTTTTTCCTTCTTCAACTTCTGGACCTTAGGTAAATTGTGCATGAATAGTGTCATAGACTTACGAAATTGCAATTCTATGGTTTTTTGTATGGTTTTGTGAGACTGGTGAGGACTCTCTGGAAGGTAGAGAGTTTCAGAAATTTTCAAGAATGGATTTTTTGTTCTTTTCAACTGATTCACTTCAAATTTCGTGACACGTTCTCTCGCCAATTCCACTCTATACTTCGCATACTGCTCGATATTGTTTTCATTGAAGGACTTTTCAGTTATGGTTGGTTTCCTTTCTTCCAGCGCGTTGCCCCAAATCTCCAATTGTTGCTCGATAGCGTCCTCATCGTCTAAACCCGGCGGTTGCGGGGTATTTGACGCTGATGATATGTGGGAGAGACTTTTGTTCAAGTTCAATAGTGCCTTTTCAGACTCTTGGCTTTCTTTTACTATTTCTTTCTTGATGGTTTTTAGATCAGTAATTGGATGGTTGAACTCAGGTGTAAACTTATAGGTATGGTCAGGCGGAAAGTTGGGCAGCCAACTCGGTATCTGTTTTTCCAGTGGGTTAGAGGGAGGCAGCAAAACGTTGATTTCGTTCTGTTGCTCCTCGATATTATTCAATTCGTCCTCTTCATCTTCTTCGTTATGCGGTAAAGCAGCAGGAGACGACCAGCTCATCAATTTTTCATATTCCGTGGAATGCTTCGATTTGATGAATTCTGAGGCCTGAAACTGCTGATAAAGGGAGGGCGCATCCAGGTTAAACTCTCGAAGCAACAATTTCAAATCTGCTTGAGAAGCTTGCGACCTTCTTTGTAAAAGTGTTAAATTGTGCAGGTTCCGAAACATACCGTCCATTTGGACGGTCACGAGGTTGACCAGCTCATCCAATGCAAAGTTTGAAATGCAGATGTTCAACGAATTCAACTGGAAAAGTACTGTTTTCTTTAGAATTTCAACTACGGGAGCATCTATTTCCAAGTGACTAATTTCCGTCAAATCCGGTAGGTTCCTCAGCTGAACTATGGTACTTTGGGTACCGGTACCACTTTCTGACGTTTTGGAAGTCATTGCCCTTTATGAGTCCCTCAATTACACGTTTGTTTGCTTGCTTGCCTCTCTCTCCATTGCTTTTACTCTCTTTTTTAAAGAGTTCAAGATTTTCTACATAAAAGCATCGGGTAACACTCCCATATACACCATTTGTGCTTAAGCTGGCTTCTACCAGTCGCGTTTCAAGCGACTTTATTGATCGCATCAGCGTAGAACAAGAACAGAACTATGTATGCAAACAGGACTAATCATCTTCAGTTATCTTACTTTAGTTTGCAACTATTTATATCATGTTTTCTTTTCAACTTCTTTTTTTTTTTTCGTTTATGAAGCCGATGCTAATGCATCAATTTTTTTTTTTTTTGGTGATGAGTTTTGAAAGAAAATGAAAAAAAAAAAATTTCTATTATTGTCAGTGGAGTTTTTGAACAGATCACCTTGTGAATCTACAAACTGTCCTAAAGTATATTGGAGCAGGACATTGGGTGATGGCGAAAACTTTGGCACAAGGAAGGAAACCTGGAAGCGGCAGAAAGCCCGGAAAAGGGAAGACGTTGAGAGAGGGAAGAAAGCCTGGCAGTGGTAGGAGGAGGAGGCAAGATACTGGGGGTAAAGAGACCGACGGGTCTCAGCAAGATCAGGAGTCGCGTCTTATTAGTTCCAGGGACATGGAAGCTGTGGACGCACTGAGAGAGTTGACGCACAGCCCGTCGTCTCACTCAGCTCATAACTCATCAGCAGCACCACCGCCGCATGCAGCAGCGGCGTCAACTTCATTGCCTCCATCTCTGGATTATACCCATCAGTCATTCATGGATCAACAACAACAACAGCAGCAGCAACAACTACTACAGCAACAGAGAGTGGACGTCGTTCCGCCCAAGCCGTTTATCACCCACAAGATCCTGTTATCTTCAACGGGAAACTCTGGCGGCCATGTGAATTCAAATTACAACGCCGACCACAGCATTAATCATAATTCAAACCACAACCTTAACAGCAACGTGAACGTGAACATGAACTTTACTATAAATGGGAGCAATCAAGACCCGTCATCTTCTTTCCTGATGGGGCCCTACAACTACTTACAGCGGCCTTTCATTGTGAAACCATATCTTGATCTGTCCACAAGCACAGCAGCATCAAATCAGCCACGGACGCAACCATCGCCGGCAGCACATATCACTAAGAATTCCGATTCTACAGAGAAAAACGCAACCATATGACATTCATTTCCAGCATACCACTAAAACATTCGTATATGCCACATAATAACTAGTTGAGAAAACCATAGATATTTATATTTATATGTATTTGTACTTCTTTGAGCAATGTATATTTAAGACTGATCTCAACTTCAGCAACTGTTCAAATTCACTGTTTTTCCTAATTAAGCACAACATGAAAAACTAGAATTTTAGAAAGAAAAGGAAAAAGAATACCAGATGGTAGTTAATTTCTCACAAAAGCACTGCCAGGTAAAGGTATACAGCAAGGATGGACTCTCTTGAAGCTAGATTACAATTCATTCAGGTCCTGAAGAACCTGCAAAAGACGCTGCACAAGACCAGAGACTCTATCACATCATCGTCGACCACCACACCACCGTCATCGCAACAAAAGCTGAACAATGACCCTATACAGTTCTACTTGAGAAACTACAGACATCACTACGAGGACTTCCACCAATGTTTGTTCGATACAACCATGAAGATGGACCCACTAGATAGACTGGACGTAGTGATATACTATGTTAGAATAATAAGAAACTTATATCCGCATAGCCATTCCAATACCAATGTTACAAAAGTGTTAAACGAAGTGCTACTCATGGACATAGACTTGGTTTTTGAGCTTTGTCTGCCCTGCCAGGACTGGAAATCCCTCACGAATCAAGCCACCTGTAAAGAGCTATTCCTTGACTTATCCAAACTAATCCATTACGACGCCACCAGCGTCACGCACACACCATCAGACACCACACTCATAGACGCTACTACCTGGTACAGTGTCAAGACAGAGAGGACTACAAAGGACTATAAAGAATCATTGCAACGAACGGAGTCTCTGCTTAAGGACAGAGACTTGAAGAAATTGGCTTTCTTTCAGCAGTTCAATTCCGATACAACTGCGATCAACCCGGACTTACAGACGCAGCCAACCAATGCAAACATTTTGTTGCACAGGATGGAAGCAGACAGGGAACTGCACAAGAGGTCGAAAGAGACAAGTTGGTACATCGAAAGGCCCTCCAACGATATACTGGATGAATCCGAATTTAAAAGCTTGTGGACGCATTTTGAAACTACTGATTCCGGATTTGATAAGGACGATTACAAAAACATCAAGGCTTTAAATGACATTGCGAAGGCATCTTACATGTATTAGTACCATGACGTTATATATATATCTGTGAAGAGAATCCGTATCTGTATTATATATATATATATGTATATACGTATCAATGCGCGTGCAAAATGAACTTATCTTTTTCTTATCTCGATTTCAGGAAAAACAAACTATTCAAAGTGAAACGGCGGCTAATTTTCCTCTAAGTTACTTTTATTGTAGTCCTCAACATGTGCAGACGAATAAACTTAACACGGTTTGCAGAGTGTGTTGTTGAGTATAAAACAGTCAATTTCTGTGGATCTGGCCGTAGCCTATTACTGAAAACACACAAAAGAGGAGTTTGAGGAGACCTAAAACAAGCCAAGGAAAATACCATGTTAGACTACTCCCTTCATTCGATGGTTTTACGCCGCATTTCTGCACAAATGAATTTACATTCGGGCTGATATGGTTGCTACATAAGCGAATTTAAAATTTGAGAAGGTTCATTGTTGCCTTGTGGTTCGAGCTTAAAGATCATAAAGAACCGCGGGGAATTTGTCTAGTTACAAGCTGGAAAGGACTGAGCAGAGGAAGAGCATTCGTTCACAGAGAGGTCCACGATAGAAAAGTGCCAAGAATATTACTTCTTTCACATCAAAAATGTGTGACGGTTCCTTTGCACGTTGAAGCGTTATCATTTTTTTATGTATATACGGCACCGGTTTTTCGCCTTTTCCTGTTCGTATATTTATAGTCGCCCCGCCATTGCTCGCCCTGTTCCTGGTAGTCTAGGCTCTTTGCATTTCTCTTTTGGTGATTTTTATTTTTTATCTGCCGTTACCAATTAAGAAAAATTTCTGAAATTGTCCAACAGATATGCGTAAAGCAAATATTGCAATTATCATTTTGTGCATAACTTACCAATAATTGATTTCTGTTTCTGTAGGATTTCTCGACAAGAATCTCAACTTCTTACCCGTTTTGGCCAAGGACTTTGCAACTGAAGCAGCAGATTTGAGATATATTCTGGGGAACAAAAGAAGTATTAATGACTTTTACATTCTCCACTTCATCAAGGAAAAATGGGAGACCTCCTTTAAAATCAGTTTCTACGGAAGATAACATTCATCTATTGAGGAAGCGGCGTCAACAGCAGCTGTCAAGTAATTCTACAGATAATTCGCTGCATCCAAATAGTGGGCAGACTCCACGTGCAAGTGACAGCCAGGACGATGACATACGCAGCGCTTCAACAACCAATTTAGACCGTTTACGACAAGAACGAGAGGAAAATTCACTGGAAATGGACTGCACACAGTCAAGATTATCTCATAGAGCAAATATGCTAGTGGATGTCCTACCATCTTTTGAGATGTATAATGCCTTGCACAGACACATACCTCAAGGAAACGTTGATCCCGATAGACATGATTTCCCCCCTTCTTATCAAGAAGTTCGCACTCAAAGAATGACTATATTGCCCAGCAATGATAATTCCGTGGAAAGGTCACAATTGACAGCAGTGCCAGGGTCCGAAAACGCATGTAATAATGCGACTGCCCATTCTCTTACCAACCTACATCCTCTACAAACACAACATCTTACAATAAACAGTACAAGAAGTGGTGGACAGTCGCTCCATTCTTCATCAGACACCAATATCAGTCAAATACCGTTCGAAGATGATCTAAACGACTCGGATAACATTTTTATAGACAAGTTATACACCTTACCCAAGTTATCCACTCCTATCGAAATTGATATAAGAATAACGAAAACTGCATCAATACCTCATGAGCGTCCTGAGGAACAGTCAATATTGAAGGAATACACCTCGGGTGATATTATTCATGGTTATTGTTTAATTGAAAATCGGTCCTCTCAACCACTGAAATTTGAAATGTTTTATGTCACTTTAGAAGCGTACATATCTGTAATTGACCGTCAGAAAGGGAAAAGAACGTTAAAGAGATTTTTAAGAATGGTCGATTTGAGCGCATCTTGGTCTTATACAAACATAACCCCAAGTACGGGTATTAATATTGTCCCCGGTGAAAGGGATTTTGACGATGCCATCATTGGTCTTTCAAACAGCAGAGAATTGAAGCCGAACACAAAGTATAAGAAATTCTTCATGTTCAAGCTTCCTACACAGTTATTGGACGTGACTTGCAAACAAGAGCAATTCTCACACTGCCTTCTGCCTCCCAGCTTTGGTATCGACAAGTATAAAAATAATTGTAAATACTCTGGCATAAAAGTAAATAGTGTCCTTGGCTGTGGGCATTTAGGTACAAAAGGTTCACCCATTCTGACACTTGACATGGCAGATGATAATTTATCAATAAATTATACAATTGATGCCAAAATTGTCGGTAAAGATAAAAGAACATCTAAGCTGAATATTATGAAAGAAAAAGAATATAACTTGAGAGTTATGCCCTTCCCCTTTGCTGGTGTCACTAATCAACAAAACGAGAAAACGTGTTTGAGACAACTGAAAAATTTGGAAAGCTTGATTGAAGATAGATTTGAAGCTTTGAACAAGATTTTCAAGAAACTGGAATTAAATGAGGCCATTTCGAATGTAGATATTCATGACACAGATATAAGCGGGACTTTGGACGGTAATGAAGATTTGGATTCCGATGAGATATTAAGACGTAAGCTAGATCAACTGCACATCAATAACAGGATTGATGATACCGCCAGCCAATCACCATCCTATGACTCCAAAAATATGGCTCCAAAGGAAAACCTAGTCGAGACTGAGTTACGCTATAAGTTTAAAAATAAGAATAAATCAAATTCAAGTTTATTTTCTCATTTTTTGAGTTCATCAGAAACGGGGTCATCTTCAACTGGTCCACATGTATATAATTCCGGATTGATTGTATTATCAGTTAAAAAACCGCAATCTGCATTACCTTATTGGTCACCATCATTGTTGAGAAAAACCAACAAATTTGAAGCAAAGAGTGAACAAGAAAAGGAAAACTGGCAAAGGTTAATGGGCATGCTTCCAGAAGGAGTGAAAACCCCACTGACCAAGTTAGATGTACATTTGACTTGTATCCAATCTAATAATAGTGCAGGACATAAGCCGCCAGAAATTAGCTCTGTAACGACAGAATTTGTGGTCATCACAGCAAAGTCTGATAATTCGATTCCTATCAAATTCTGCACTGAACTGTTGATGAATGAGAATAGATTAAACAAACTAAAGACAAAATTTTTGACGTATCAGAAAAAAGTTCATGAATATCGTAAAAAATTTGAAGAAAACCATGCGAAGCTAAACGAGCTTTATAATAGAAATAGAGATCATTTCACTCCAAAAGAGCTTTTGTTCACAAATTTCATATCTGATCAAATAAACAATGATATTGACAGTTTAGCTGGATTAAAAGTTAACATTATTGATTTACATGATATCTTCAAAAAGCAAATACATACTTTTGAAGAAGAAAACGAGGATATTATTTCGAAGAAAGGAAGTTCCAATCCTCCTTCCGCGTCATCCAGTAATAATAATTTCTTACAAGCAACATTTAGCAATGGTGCATCCACCGCTACTAAGTTTACTCAGCAAATTGTGCATGAATGGGAAAAAGTTAAGCCATTACAGTATACGAGGGATGTTACAGTTAATTTGAAGCTCAACCCCAACATTAAAGAAACGTTAGTGCCCAATTTTGAAACGTGTTTGTGTTGTAGATTTTATTGTGTTCGAGTAAACATCAAATTTGATAACCACTTGGGTTCTATGAAAGTTGATATTCCGGTTGATGTGAAAAAGTTACAAATTTAGACCATACCACACCAACAGTAATCTCGCAGTTTTACAAATAATTGATAAAAGCAGGACTATTTTCTAACCATTTAATATACCTATTACTATTAATATCATTAATATTATTATATTATGTACAGTCACTTATTTCTTTTTTTTTTTTTTTTTCTTTCTTTCTTTCGTTCTATTTCCCCCTAGTATATACGAATTCTGCATATCACAGCAAAATATATGGCTATCACATGGCACAGGTATTACTAAAGAAGAAGAGAGACAGAAATAGTATAGGCATGTTTTACTAGCTTCGATTTTCTTGACAAAAAAAAAAGGAAATTTGTTCTATTTACTTTAAACTTTAATGCCCCAATGGATGGCACATATACCAAAAGTTAAACTTTCGTAGCCAGCAGATTTGAATCCTGCCTTTTCAATCATGGATTTGAACGTTTCTTGGTCAGGAAATCTTTCGATAGACTCCACCAAATACTGGTAAGAGTCGTAGTCATTAGCAATCATCGAGCCCATTACAGGTAGGACCTTAGCCCACTGTTGGTAAGCAAAGTCCATTAGGGGATTCTCAATTTTGGAAAATTCTAGACAATAAAAAATACCGCCCGGTTTCAAAACTCTATAAGCAGTGTTTAAACCCTTTTGAATATCGGTGAAATTTCTGATACCGAAGGAGACTGTGTAGATGTCCTTGGAATCAGAATCAATCTCCTCTAGTTTCTCACCATTAGAAACCAAAAATCTCACACGAGGATCCTTGAAATATTTTCCTTGTTCCATGGCTCTCTTCTCACCTTCTTTAAGCATGTCAGGGTTGATATCAACAATATCCATTGTAGACTCAGTGTCACCAAATTTCGACTCAGCATGGTCTAGTAATCCGAAAGCAATATCACCGGATCCCCCAGCCACATCTATGAAGTTCAAAGGAGTCGTAGAGTTTGGCCTTTTTCCCGCATCTAGTTTATTGATAAAATGGTCCTTCCACAATCTATGAATTCCTAATGACATAACATCATTCATCAAGTCATACCGATTGGCCACGGAAGAAAAGACATCACCAACTAACTTCTGCTTGGTAGACTTCAATACAGTCTTCGAACCAAAATGCGTATACTTCTGCTCTGGCTGTTCAGCTGTGGATGATAAAGGACTATTAACTTCTTCTTCTTTGCATGCTCTGTGAGCTTGCGTAAAAAACCTAGATAATCTTAGCGGGACATTTACCAGCGAGCTTCGAACGATCCGTGAAGAAATCAACATGATATCTTTCTTGCTGCGATCTGTACTATTCCCTTTGCAATTGTAACAGCAGCTGTATAAGGAGTGAAGGTGGCAGATATCCTTATAGTTTCTTGTGTGATCCTTTTTTTTCCACTTTTTCAGTTTTTGCCAAATGCGGAAGCTAGTTTCCATATTAGGGAAGAGCAGGCAACAGGGCAGAATCCTTTACGGAAAGACTTTCATTTAATGATACATTTGCCAAATAACTGTGTTCCAATATCGAGAACAGAACTATCGGATACCTTGATATTTGCTCAATGGTGTCACTTCCCGTTTTTGATATGTACTCTTCCCAATTCAGAAAAATTCTCGCACTTTTCCCACAGAGAAAACCGCAAAACTCAGAAATTTAGGCTGTGTATCGCCGATAGTATCACGGCCGTTTTATGCTTGATTTGGCTGCAAAATGGTCACATTGGACCTAGAAGTGGCCTTTTGTAGCTAATTATAAGTGCATAATTATTGTGACCAGTAACATTTGCTGACGCGTTGTGCGGGTAGCACACGCCGCGTCTTATTTTTGTTTTCATCTCATCTTCGTTAGATCATAATAATATGATTGAAAACTGGAGTAAAACGCTAAAGAACAGTGTCAAGGTTAGTAGTATCGTATACTTTACGTTGATCACGTTTGCACTATAGACTGAATTTAAATTAGAATTTTATGGTACTGATGGAAGATGTGCAAAACAAAGATGGCCATAATACTGTAGAAAACAGTAGTGGTGGTACGGACAGTAATAATAATATTCAAATGAGGCGAATGAGGAAGACGCAGCTGTCCAAGAAGGAGCTTTTTGAGAAGAGGAAATCTGACGTGTTAATTGCTGCCAAGTCTTTAGATACTGAAATTCAGAATGTGAAAAATTTGAAGCGATTGTCGATTGGTTCAATGGATTTGGTAATTGACCCTGAGCTAGAGTTCAAAGTGAACAGTAGAAACTCATATTCTTCAGATTCCTCAAAGGAATCCCTACAAGAATCGCTCCATGAAGAGAACATTATACGATCAGAACAAAAGGAAGAACAAGGGAGCGAAGACAATGATGCATATGAAGAGGGCGATGCTACTAATGTCGACGACAGTATAGATATCACTCAAACAGAGTATTTGCATGATGAAGAAACATTGGAGAAGGAAAAAATCATCCGTAATGCTTCTTCATCCACTTCATCTTCAGCAAGAGTAACGTCGAGGAACAGAAGGCTCAGTGGAGTAAAGACATTGGCTCACGATGTTGTATTGGATGTGGAGAACGACCACGATTCAAAAATGGTTGATTTAACTCAAAACCTTTTGTGGGTGCCCGCTGACCAACATCCTAACGTTAAGCCCGAAAACTATTTGGAATTGATCCAAGACACTTTACAAAACATTCAAATAAGCACAAATCAAGACATTGATGAAAACAAATTAGAACTGGGTAACAATCATGTAATTTCGAATAGAAAACGCACGGGCTCTGTAGTTAGAAGGCCTTCTCGGTTGAAGACATCTTATACCAAATTTGATGACGAGCCTCCCCTTGCAGACAAACCACAAGAAGGAGAAATACAAGTGGATAAGCGAATATCCTCATCTGACATCAAAACCATAAGATCTGTATCTTTGAAAGAAATTACTGAAGAGCTTACTAAGATTTCCAATAATGCCGGTTTAACGGACTCAGATGCGGTGACTTTAGCCAGAAGCTTGAGCATGTCAGGGTCATTTACCAACGAAAGTCTTCATTTGAACGGCAATCACACTGAAAATGATAACGAATTTGCATCAAATATGTTTAATGAAACTGGACTTACCATACCAGAGAGATCTTCTCTAAGGAGGTCTAAATTCAACACATATAAGATCAGACTAGAGGGTAGTAGCCTTCCACAGGCGGTAAAACTCAATAGCCTAATGAATATACAAACTAATGACAATCGCAGAAGTGCATCATCGCCTGCCTCATACACACAAGTGCCTCAGGAGCAAGCATCATTGAATGATTTTCACGAGATTTTCGACCATTACAGAAGAACAAGTACTGATTGGAGTACCGAAAATGAGAAATACGTTGATAGCACCAACTACTACTCGGATGAAGAAGATTTGACGCATGCATCTATTTCTCAAGAGAGCAGTCTTTTATCTACAGATAGTTCTAACAACAGCGTTTTAATAAAGCCGCATAACACTGGTTCGATGATTTCTGAAAAATTGGATCAGCACGTTAGCTCGAGTGAAAAATCAAATACCAATAACAGCGAACCAAATCATGGCTGGTCATGGTTGAATTCTAGCAATGGAAGTTTGAACGGTAATGAACAAACTTATCAACAGCTTACAGATGATGAAGACGATGAAGAATGTGTGGACAATGAAAAAGCTGACTTTGTTAACTTGAGTGTATCGAGGAGAGCGAAATCTACCAAACGTGCCTCTGAAAGAATAAACCATTCCAAAAATAGACATTCGCCAATTTTCCAGATACATTCTGAAGAAGCAAAATCCGTGGTAATCACTCCTTCAGTCGTTTCTTCATCTGAATCCCAGCCATCTAAGCCTACTGCACCAGCAGCCGTGGAGAAAAAGGTAGAACTGCCTACTGACACCCAAGCCAGTACACATAAGAAAAATTCCTTGGAGAAAAGGCTTGCCAAATTATTCAAAAGAAAACAACATAGTGGTACCTGCAAATCAGATGTGAAAGTAATCAAAAAAAGTGTTAAAAAAGAACTGAAAAAGAAGGCTTCGCATTCGAGTTTATCAAAATTCAGGAAAAGTCCCAAGAAAAAGCCCCAAGAAGCGGAAGTGAACTGTGAACGCCCTTCATCCCCCACCAAAACAATTACCGAAGATATAGATACAGAAAGCGTCATTGAACCGGAAGTGAGAAGTTCAAATGCTTCCACCCTTCTTCCTGACAGCCATACTAGCCACAGTTCTGAATTTGTGGTGGAAACTATAAGCGAGTTAGACGGCGACGATTCATTTGATATTAGTGGTGGTGATGTAAACTACGACGTGGAAGTGCATTCTAGTATCAGTAGAGATACGACAGCTGGACTAGAAGAGGATATAGGAGCAGAGAGAGAAGACAACACTTCACCTACTGCCCCTCAAATCTCAACTTTGCCTCCAAGAAAATTGACATTTGAAGATGTCGTTAAACCAGATTACCCAAACGCTCCAATAAAATTCACAGACAGTGCTTTTGGATTCCCATTACCAATGATCACCAACTCTACAGTGATTATGTTTGACCATCGTCTAGGAATTAATGTTGAAAGGGCTATTTACAGACTCAGCCATCTGAAGCTTAGCGATCCCGGGAGGGAATTAAGACAACAAGTATTGCTAAGTAACTTCATGTACTCCTACTTGAATTTAGTCAATCATACCTTATACATGGAGCAGGTGGGCACTGGAGATATAGCCTTCAATGGTGATTCTGCCTTGGGAATGATGGACAAAAATGATTCTGATGGCACAATCTTAATTCCAGACATTTAACTCATAACTGTTTACAAGATTGATAGATACCTATATAAGGCCACATATTTCAAGTATTGTAAGGATGCCCTTTTAGTGTCAAACTTCTTATTATCACGAAAAACGTCCTCTTTTCATACAAGGAAGGACTACAGTATATACATATAAATATATATTTATGTAATTATTTTTTTCTTTTTTTTTTAAATTTTCTAGTGAGAATGAAGAAAAGCCGACCTCATCTCATCCTATTTGGAACAAATTCGAATGATCTGTCCAATACAGCAAGGCTACCTTGCGGTTGAATTCTATCTCGTACTACACTAAGACGAAAGAGAAAAACGAAATGTCCAAGAGTAATACTTATAGGATGCTCGTCTTACTAGAAGACGACACCAAGATAAATAAAGAAGATGAAAAATTTTTGAAAGGTAAGCCGGGAAAAATGCATGAATTTGTTGACGAGTTGGTACTTCCATTTAATGTTGACGAACTGGACGAATTAAATACCTGGTTTGATAAGTTCGATGCCGAAATATGTATACCGAACGAAGGTCATATCAAATACGAAATTAGTAGCGATGGTTTAATTGTACTTATGCTAGATAAGGAAATTGAAGAGGTTGTCGAAAAAGTAAAGAAATTCGTCGACGAGAATAACTGAAATAATGATGTTGCTTCGGTTTTTTGCATGAATATAACGTGGCTGTTGCGTATGCATATGTGCACGTAATTTAAAGAGAGAGTGACAGAATCTGCGCATCAGCATGGGGGCATATACAAGCATATGAGAATTTGGATAATGTATTACATCTAATTTATAAAGTTTGTAGAACAGCCTCTAATTTATTTAGTCTTTCTCCCACGCCCAATTTCGTTATTAGTTTGTCCTCCTTGCCGATTAACTCCAGCGACATTGTGGGCAACAACTCTTTGTTGTAATACCGACACCATAGAGCGTGTCCGTTAAATTCTGTATATTCTAACTTCTTCAGGGATGCTCGATGAAAGCAAGCCGTGCATTGAACCAGATCATCCTTCTGGAATTTCGTGTAGCCGAGAAGCAACAGACCTACGAGAGAATAGTCTTTACAATCGAAAAAAAATGCCAGTTTTTGTATTTCTTTCTCAGACAGGTAATGAAATATACGGGAAGAGTTTCTTTTAAGGCTAAATTCATTTGATCCGGAAACAATTCTGTCAATTTCTGTATGAATTCTTTCAATTTCCCTTATAAGGTTTTGTGAGCTTAAATAATACTCTTTGTTTAAATCAACCTGATTTTCCCTCCACGGACACTTTTGAAGATGATTTCCAATTATATTGCAATTCCAGATTTTTTCATTCAATTTCATGTTGTAATCGGCGACATCATCGCCATTTTTTAATAAAGGAATTGTCATAATGGCATGGCAACAACAGCACTTAAATGGCACTTGCGACTGGGATGCACTTTGGTACGGCTCCCAGCCCTTGGATGCTAGAGTCAGTGGATTGACCCATCGAACGTCCCATTCAATGAGCACATGCCTTGTGTAGTTTTGAATGGAGCATATTCTTTTCAACAAGGCCCGAAGATCGTGTAATCGGAAACCAACAAAATGTTTAGAGCTTTCTTGTACCAAATCATCATACAATTGCACGTGGCTCTTACATTTTTCAGGCAACATTGAACTGCCATTATGGGATTTCTTCTTGTACCTCCATTTGGTAATAAGTCGCTCTCCTAGAGTATTCCTATATTTTCCCGGTAAAAGTTTGGTATTCTTGTCCAGCGAATGTCTGATAGACTTCAGTCTAACCTCCAATGCGTCCTTTTCCATTAGTAACTGCCCTACTTTCCTCTCAATTCCTGGGGAATAATGTTTTATTTCTCCTTTACCATAGATTTCAAGATGACAGTTACTTTCGTTCCAAATGACCAGCGCTTGAAAATTTTTCAAACATTTTCCATATTCAATAAGCAAAACAAAGAGCATTTTGATTTGATAACAATTGTTTGGTAGTTTGATCTCATCATCAATCAGAGGTTTTTAACAAATTTATTTTTTGAATACATTTCAAAAGGAAATTGCATTTTGTCTTTTTTTTTTTGGGAGAATTTTGTGGGGTATTTCAATCATTGTTCCAACTTTACGTTCCTTTTTTGAATAAAGACACTTCTTATTATTAACAGGCTTTTATTTGTCAAATAAGATTCATTCAAAATTTCCATAAAGCATTACTTCTGCGATATACTACTAACGGAATTTTGGTTGCGTATTATTGTGTCTGACATTGTATGAAGGATACACAAAAAAAATAAAGATTAAGAAAGTTATTCAAAATGCCTATTATGTTGGAAGACTACCAAAAGAACTTTCTAGAGTTGGCCATCGAATGCCAGGCTCTAAGATTTGGTTCATTCAAGTTGAAATCAGGTAGAGAATCGCCATATTTCTTTAATTTGGGATTGTTCAATACTGGTAAATTGCTTTCCAATTTGGCTACTGCGTATGCAATTGCCATCATACAATCTGATTTGAAATTTGATGTGATTTTCGGTCCTGCCTACAAAGGTATCCCACTTGCTGCTATTGTTTGTGTGAAATTGGCGGAGATTGGTGGCTCTAAATTTCAAAACATTCAGTACGCTTTTAACAGAAAGGAAGCCAAAGATCATGGTGAAGGTGGTATCATTGTCGGATCTGCCCTAGAAAACAAGAGAATATTAATCATCGACGACGTCATGACTGCTGGTACTGCCATTAACGAGGCCTTTGAGATCATCAGTAACGCCAAGGGTCAGGTAGTTGGCTCCATAATTGCTCTTGATAGACAGGAAGTTGTGAGTACTGACGATAAAGAAGGACTCAGCGCCACTCAAACTGTTAGCAAAAAATACGGTATCCCAGTCTTGAGCATTGTCTCCTTAATTCACATAATTACCTATTTGGAAGGCAGAATAACAGCAGAAGAGAAAAGCAAGATCGAACAATACCTTCAAACCTACGGTGCCTCCGCTTAAAAATCAGTTTTTTAATTAAATGATTTATTTATCTCTTTTAAGAACTATTAATCTTAGTTACTACGATACATGCACGCCGCTCATCTATATATGTGTATAAATAGCGTATATTCACACACATATATATAGAGCGAGAGAGTTTTCTTGTTACTTTTTTCTGTGTTTCGGTACCTCTTGCCTGTAGCTGCTTCAAAACTCTTGGCTTATTGAACTCTGTTTCAACTACAGACGAAATAATACGAATAATTGATTTGTCTTGATGTAAAAATTTAAAAGCTGATACAACAAGTCATTTAGCACTTGATCTGAACAAACATCATATTCTTATAGTTCTGCTATTATAATCTATTAATATATTAATATATTAATCTCAATATACATATACATATACATAAATGGGTAAAGGAGACAATCATCTTCTAACTACTTTGTACTTATTTTTTGGTGGCTTGAACGACTTTTCTGCCGCTGTAATCTTAGGAGTTTCGTAAACAGATTTTGTCATTGGGTGGCCCATCAAGAACGGACTATGCAGCGGAACAATCTCATTCATTTTGAATCCCTTTACACGTGGAATCTTTTTGAATTCAATATTGTCGAAATCAGGGCCATATGGAATCTCCCTTAAAGATTCAATAGTAGTTGGATGTCTTTTCATATACTCCCCAACAGCTTTCATTAATTGCCTCTTTCCACCTTTGAATTTAGTGGCTGCGCCAATTAATTGTCCATTTTCTTTGAAAAGTACACGAATTCTACCAGGATTACCAAAATCTTGTGGGTGACATTTTTCACCTTCAAAAATGCATAATATTCCCAATTCACGGACAGCATCTGCCATAGTTTTAGCCAAAGGATTTTCAACAGCCAACTCCTTAGGAACCCTTCTCCCTTCCTTATGTGATCTGTTTATGTCAAAGTAACATGGATAGAGTACTTGGAATCTTTTGACTTCTTCTAAATCTTTCTTCGAAATAGCCTCCGAACGTTCAACCTTACCAGTTTTTGGGTTAATAAAACTCAACTGCTCTTTTTCGTTGCTACTATTGTTGTTGCTATTACTGTTGTTATTCGTGCCAGGTAAAAATGCAGGGTTCTCTTGGTCCTGGCTCCTTACAACCTTAGGCGTTATCTTGGGAGCGATCGGCGTCCTCAAAGATGGATCTAACTCGGCCAATTCCATATCAAGGTCGTCGATATCATTGAAATCGTCAATCTCTTCTAATCTAGGCATGTTGACTTTATGATACTATAGCTTATGGCTTATTTTATTTCTTTTGATTTCGTTAGTTGCTAGCCTGTTGAATATCATTGATATTTTTTTTTTTTCAGATTACAAAAGCGTGAAAAATAAATACTTCCCAATTGTTTTAAGAAGAAGTACACAATTTTGAAAGCGGCTGAAGAAGTGTACCAATTTATTTGCTATTGTGACAATTACACTTTTTTTTTAGATTGTTCGGTACTTAGTCAAGTTTTATTTTCAGTCATTACATATTATGTCCAATAAAATTGCATCAAGAGCTTCCAACAGTAAGCTGGCATTTAAATACGGATTCTGTAGCATGGCATGGACCCGGCCAGCAGCTTCATGAGAATCTCTTAGACCAACTACACGACCACAAGTGTCTGCGAAGAGTCTTTGCAAACTGGTTAAAGCGAGTTGTTCCGTCCGTAACTTTTCACCTTCGCTTCTTGTTGCCTCTGCCGTTTCATTTCTTTTTCTTTCGAACAGACCGTTATCACCCCATAGCATATTCTTGAATGTAACTATTGCTTCAAATACTTGATCCTCTGATCTCAATTTTTGAATGCTGACCTTTATATACTTTTCAATAGTGCTCCCAAGAAGCTGTTGTAAAACGGTAATTATAGCCCTTCCTCTTAACCAACCCGCGTTGGCCTTATTTAAAGCAAAGAGCGAAATAAATAAGTCACATATCTGTTTAACAAAAGATTTATTTTGCGAATAAAAAGGATAGCCAGAATCGGTGAAAAAATGTCTTTCATCTTCATAGAAATTCAATTCGCCGCCGTCTTCAGAGCTTTGTAAATCAACAACAGAACTGCTATTACTTGTGCTATTACTACTACCAATAGGTTCATGAAGTGGCTCCTCCAGAATATCATCATGCATATATTCCTTGTTCAGTTTGAATGGGGTAGGATCTATCAAAAATCTTCTGAAAATGTTATCTTCGCATATTTCAGAAATAGATAATAGTTCTCGCAAGTACTTTTCAAGTTTTTGCTTTCGTTCCTCATAAAGCAATGTTTTTGTAACATGATATTTCAATGACATTTTCACTTTTGACGGGAATAAATCTTGCAACTGCCTCATCAGATCCCTAAAATTCTTTTTCAAATATGTATTTAATTCAAAAAATTCATTATATCTCCTTGCCATATCCCAAGAACTTACCTGCCCATTGTTAAAATGATGGATATTGATGATATAATAAGTTATTTCTTTTAGGCCATTACTAGAATTCTCACTGAAGTACGACCTAATGTATATCTTAGTTTTTCTGAACAAACTATTACCATTTTCTCGTACCATATATTGCTGTTTCAACAGTTCCTTCATTTCTAGTTCCTTTAATAGGGTTCTTTGTGACTTTTTTAAAATTTTCAACTGCATTTGATTGTTGGTCAGATCTGCCTTCAAAATCAAATGCCTTAAAAGTTCAAGCTCTTTCTCAATCTGATCAATTGAAATAGTCAAGGATGCTATATTATCCCTAAAGTTGTTTGACCCATAAAATTGGCTAGGATTTAGGCCTGAATTCCCGCTGGAAACACTTACTTTCTCCATATTACGTGGGTGATCCAACTGATCCTCGACAACAGAAATTTCTGAGGTATTATCGTTTTCATCGTCGAAGAGTTTATCTTTGAAAATGTTGTCATTTTCTGAACCAAAGAGCTGAGAATAACGGGGATTTGAGCTTATTCTTGATTTATCCGGCTTGGATTCCGATCCATTCACTATATTATCTAAAGCATCTGTGATGCCGGGGTTTGCGAATATTCTGACAGGATTCATAAAATCAGTCTTCACATTATCTTTTATTATTTTGTTTTGTTCTGGATTGTTAACACCACCGATTCTACTCAGAAAGTGAGCATATATATCAGTCGAAATGATGTGGGATGTTGAAAGCATTTTGAGAAATGAAGGTGTTTTCTTGAAAAGAGGTAAAAATCTATCATCGAGATACTTTATAGCCTCTGTCTGTAGTAGTAAAACGCTTTTCCGAGCTAGGATAAATGTGTCTTCATCGTTATTGATTTGAAAGGAATTTCTGAAAAGTATTATATTTTTCACTAAACCTTCATCCAGCAATTTCATATTTTGCAAGTTATTGTTATGAAAAAACTTTGAAGAAATCTCTTGCAGTTGCATTGTGCTAATTCCTGAATAACCAGAAATTATATCTTCAGATGTAGCATCTTCCAAGGGATTTTTAAATGATTCAATTGTTTGCGAATACTCTAAAAATGTTGAACCCTGTGTTTCAGGAACACTGCCTAAAAATGATTCAAAAAAAGGAAGAAACTCGCTATCGTCTACAATGTCCTTCAATGTGATGGAGGTAAGAAATGAAGCCATTTCCTTCAATACTATTCCATTATCCATATTTAAATCGGGATAATTAGCCTCTCTTGCAAGCTTTTTGCTTGCCGTATCGATTTCCGAGCCAGGGACCGATAACTTTGATTCAATCAAATTTAAGGAAAGCAGTAATCGTTTCTTATACTTCAAATTTTCCTTGGTCAAATGTTCATTTTCTTTCAATTGGTATATTTTGAGGGCCAATGAATACGCAACATATTTGATATCACTTAAATCCAACAAGGAGTCCAACTGGTTGAGATAATGCTCGAATTGTTTTCCAGTATATTCAGCGTTAAGCTCCAATTTTTCACTTGAGAGTTCTCCAACATCTTTGTTCGCTACGTCATTCATCACTTTTTTATGATCTTGTAACTCTTTACTCAACATTCTTCTTATCTTGTGAACTTTGTGTTTTTCCTCGAAATAATTTTGTGAAAGGCTTACAATTCTTAAATTCCAACTATCTGGATCAGTAAATTTGAAAATTAATGGAGAAATAATGCACGTAGTGAGAACTTCCGTCATTAATGTGAAAACAAGCAATGAATCTAACTCATCATTATCAAAAAGGTGAGGAAGGAGCCCGATCACAGTTTTCCTTATGGATTTTTCAATTTCTTTCTGAAGAGCATTCGGCTTCAATGATAATGATTTATGTATTTTGTAGTTTTTATTAAACTCAACGGCAATTTGTAGATCGATGTTGGCTGATTTATGCCTTTCAAGAGTCAAATCGCTTAGCACAGCTTCTCTGGCATCACAAAATGTGCTGAAATGTTTGTTAAATATAGGCAACAGCTTCAGAACAATCAAGCTGGCACTATCATTCTTCATCAACTTGTCCTTCACCACTAGGAGCGTTTGTAATAATCTCCACTTTATTACTTTGAGGAACTCTGCGTCACTATTCTTATCGATTTTTGTGAACCAAGGCTCAACAAAATCTTTAATAATTAAATTAACAATACTCTCTAATTCTTTCCCAATTTGCGCGTTCCCATCTTGTATTAAACCCTCGACAGACTTCAATTCTTTATCAACATCCACAGTATTCGAACTTTCCGGTACGATATCAACAAATCTTGGCTGAGGTTTCGGTAAATCAGGCAAGGATTTGAAGAATACGAAGTACGCAAAGATGCAGACATTAAGAAAGAACCCCAGCGAAAAAGTGATTACCGACCATTGTATCATTGATATTAAGTAAAACAAAACTAAAATCAATCGAAACTGTGGAAACTTAGGCATACGATATCATATCAGAAGGCAAAAACACGCGCACTTATGGCGCTTTCAAAGCATGAGAGTCTTCGGTTAATTTACTTATCTTATTGTTTACATATTTTTGAAGTTCGTAAGGCGATGAAAAAAAAAAAGTACACAATGGATAGAACTGGGATGGAAAAAGCTCATACAGTCGCAGTCCGCAGTATAGCAACCAAGGGCCACCCTTGCACTTGCACTGTTCATTATTATATTATGTAGCTTTACATAACTTACAAAATAAGTTAAACGTCCTTGAATAGTGAATCTTGTAATGCTTTAATGTCTCTGCTTATACCCTTGACGAACTCCAATCTGCTTGATTCATCCTCCAACTGCTGTTGCTCTTCTAAAGTTGTAGGTATTATTCTTGAATTCAAGTATTTTGGATGTGTTAGAAACTTGCTTAATGCAGCGCTTAACCTTTTTTTATCATGTTCAGAATCTAGACCAATAACCAATTCTACAGCTTCTTGTTGATCATCAGAGTTTTTAGGCTGAATAAACAATTCTTGGTAATTTAGCAAGTTTAGCATTTTTTGCAATAAAACCAATTGATTCGTTTCCTTTATCAACGAACTTGACACTGCTAACTTGTTGTCACCCCAGTTATATATTGTAGATTTTATTTGTTTTCCAAAATATGAAACAAATAGGCATGTCTCAGGTAAAACCTTGATACCGAACTGACTTAATAGTAGTAGAACAATGGATAACAAACCATTGCTCCAAATGTTGTGCAATCTAGGCGAAAATTCAGGTTTTATATCACCTTGCTGTATTGCAACAGATAGTGGACTTTCCAATAGAACGCTATACAATCCACTGTTGATGAGTTTTGCAGCAATTGGCTCAATAGAACACAATTCGGAGATAAAGGTCAGAGTAATTTGCCCAAGAATTGGTTCATCGTTAATCCTTATCAAATGCGCGCTTGAATATAGGTTCAGTATAACTTTCAAAGTTCCAACTTCGTTTAGGGATGATGCTAGAATAACATTGAAGTTTTTAGAGGGATTCAAATTGGTGATCTTCTTGAAGAGTGATAATAATAACAATAAATCCTGAGTATTATCCTCCAAGTTGACAATTTGGGTGGTGTGATCGGTGCTTAAACCCCTCGTGGAGCATTTATTAATCTGACATAATATCTCAGACAGTATCAAATAAACACCCTTACTAAACACTAATTCAAAAAATTCCAGTAGTTGATCAGATATTAATTCGATGAAACGATCTCCTGACGAGACTAACTCGAGAAGAACTAAGACAGATCTCAAAAGAGGTCTATAAAAGTTATTTTTTAGTGACTTACCAATATTTTTAATAAAGTCAATCTCACCAGATTTGAAAATTGTAAAAATCTTGTTCATCAATTCAATTATCTTTTCTTCCTTCAACAATTTTCCCGACAACTTGAACGAATATAAAATGTAAAACGACAACTCAATTCTTTCCAGATATATTTGGGTAAACATTTGTTTATCTGAACCAAAATCAATATTTAACTTGAGGAAATGCTCTACCAAGTCGACAAAACCATCATTTAACGGAACAGTGCTCCTCTTTACAAACGTGGTGATTAGTGCGCCCCATGCTTTTGCGGTAGAAATTTCGTAATTGACATACTGCAAATTTAATGAAGCGTCTGTTATTTCCTCCTTAAAATTTGTCTGACTCTTACTTGGTTCGTTCCAACTACGGTCAGCTTTTAAAACTATATCTAATAACGGAATATCATAACCGAAATTCTCATTTTCGTTTATTCTGGATAATGGAATTTTTTGGAACGACTGAAGCTCTAAACTGGGCCATTTCTCTTTAAATTTTAAGTTTAATTCATCATGAAAAGTTTTATTGAACCCATCAATTTGGAAGAAATGATGAACTAATTCAAACAAGTCTTCCTGATTCAAAAAATTTAAAATTTCCGAGTTTGAATCAGTGGAGTTGTAAATACACAACGCAAATATTTCTACAATCCTTGAGATCAATTTGTATTTCTTAATCAAAGAAACAGTTTCGTCACGAGTCAAATTTTCCTTTTTCTGAAATAATTTTTTTGAGTCCTTCAACTTAGCCAATAAGGAATTCACAAATTTAGGATCTTTTATGAATATTTTAGAATTTGTCCAAGTGTTTAAAACATATGTTATCGTTTCTAATAACTTGCAACTTACTTCTTCAGGCGTTGAATCTAATAGTAAAGAATTCTTTTGCAAAACAGTTAATATAGAACTCTTTTTGTCTATGGAGGATTCGTCATTAATTTTTTTATTGGAGGCAAATTGACCTGTTAAGAAGAGGATAGATAACCCATCTTGTTTACTTTCTAATAGGGTAGTAAAAAAAATGTACAAACTTCGGAGAAGGTTCCAATCTTGCACGGGAGAGCTCAGGTCCGACAGGACTTCTTTCAAAAATGCCATTGACTTTGCTTCACCAAGGAAAGATAACAGAAATGGATAGTCGTCATTCCAAGGAGCCTCTACTAAATAGCTTAACAACTCTATGATCTGCACTTTGAAATGAACATAACTTGGTAGGGTATAAACGTCAACCAATTTTGATGAATTTATGAAAAGCAATTTTTCCAGGTTGCTTGGCTTTAAATCACGATTGCTACCTCGAATAGAGATCAAAAGCGTGCACAGCTTGAAGGAGTTATTCATTACCTTGCTATATAAATTACCCAAAATTTTGTCGCCTAAAATTTTTGTTGTGGTATTCAATGGTGAAATCAGAATATTCGTCAAAGTATTTGGAGCCAAATCAATGGAATCCATGGGAGTCAAAAATAACTGCAACAATTTGTTTGCTGACGAGGAAATGATTAACTGATCCTTTTGATGTGGATTTATGGTGAAAACGTCATGAAGTACATCATAAAAAATTAATGTCAAATGGAAGGCAATTTCGAATTTTTGTAAGAAGTTGTTGTACTTCCAGTTGTAATAACTCTCAAAGATATGAATTGCATGTAGAATCAACTTATTAATAATATCAATTTTACTTCTCTTGGAAATATGGATATTTTTCAATGAGAGAGATTCTCGAATAAAGACTTTTGTTAGCTTAAGCAATTGGATAGTGAATGTGTAATCCCCCGTAGATAATTCAACCGAACCGAGTATCATATTGGAAAGACCAGTCTTACCATATTTGTCTAACAAATCCGATTTGTTCAAGTAAGAAGAAACAAGATGAAGGTAATTCGGTGTCAGCATAGTCATAAATTCACAACATTGTACAATTGAGGTATAATCTTTTCTTTGTAGTGATATTTCAAAAATCTCGAAAATTACTTGGATAATCGACGCTCCATTTATGGTGCTGGCTGAAGTATCCAGAGAATTTGATAAATATGACAGAATTTCACTAGATTTCTCGATCGAGGTTTTCGGATCGACAACGTTAGTGACTAACTTTATTATGGATATCATCAATTCATGTTGTAATTCATCCAGTTGTGTACCCTTTTCCATATATGAATGTAATAGATTTTGCAATATTCTACCCACCAAAGACCAACCATTGAATTTGTAAAGGAAAATAATCAAATTGGAAGTAGTTGGCGGCTGTTGTCCATTCTGTTGTTGTTGTTGTTGTTGTTTGATAGTAAGAATTTTTCCCTTTGTTGATTTTGGTATTGACAAGAGACAATTAGAGTTTTCGTTTTCTAAGGGTGGCGCCACTAGTAAATCAGACTTCAACTCTATCAAATCAGGCACTATAATATCGGAGGATGAAGAAGAGTTTGTTATTGTATCAGCAATTAAGTCATAATCCAAATCGTTCAAACTACTTTTGGTAACAGCAAATGAACATATATCTTTTAATTCAAAATTGGCAAACTCGGTATCAATTAAGGCTAAATTAATTAGCGGGATCAGTGATTCGTTCAATAGGGGCAATTTAGCCTTTATGATGCTCAATTTTTTCTCAAAAGTGTCATTAGTTAAGAAATTCTCAATGAACTGCTCTGGTGCCTTTGAAATTATCTTGGCGAAAACCCGGGAAGTAGATGCAGTTATAGGAATAAAATTTAAAGAAAACTCCAAAAATACTGTTATTACTGTGGTGTAAACAGGATCAAAGGATAGAATTTCTGAGAGAGTATTCAATTTTTGAAGAACATCATGTGATTCAGCAAACAGAGCAAATTTCGTTATGTCTGAATCATCAAATGATTCCGACGATTGTAATGCTCGCCTATAATAAAGTATAAATGACCAGGAGTAATGAATCATTGGATGGAAAATGGGGTCCTCGTTGACGATATTGGTTGCTACATCATTCTCTAGAGCGCTATTGACGGTGTCGAAAGTTTCTGTATCCATGTACAAAGGTGACTGAATATCAAATTGCGCGATTGAAGTGTTCAGTCCAAGTATCAATATAGTTGTGATAGTAAATAAAGATGAAATCCTGGAAATAAGCGTTTCTGAGAGGTAACTGAGGTCTTGGAAATTCTGAAAGTTGTACAATTGTAGTGACGAGGTATCTATACTCTTGTCTGTTGAATTTATATTTCTGCAAAATTCAACAAATTGATTTTGATACTGTAGAAACCATTGATTGACGATATCTACTGGTACTTTTGTGTTGAGGATCATTAAATTCAAAATTTGTAATATCTGCAAGATAAACTTCAAATCAGAAAATTTTTTTAACTGCACCAATGAGACAATTGTGAACATGTCTTGATCGTTATTATAATCATGTGCTAAAGATGAAGCTGTAATAATGTCGTAGTTCTGGATTACAGATGATATTATAGAAATCAATTTCCCCACTACATTGAATCTATCGTTGTCAATAAATGAATATGTCTCGAGGTCGATGTCAGGGTTAACGAGAAGTGAGTATACTATATGAAGTCTAGATGATCTCTCAGACATAAAGAATTCTACAGCATGAGAAAGGTCCTCAGATTGAGCAAAGAATGGATCATTATCGACGTTTATTTGCAATAAGTTTGCAATTGTAGAGCGTAACTTGTTATGATCGCCGGAAGAAGTTACATTCTGCCTTATTGTGTTCAGACTCTCGATAAGATTTGTCTTGTTAGCCTTCAAAAACTGTCTTATTTGGGCCAATTGCTTGGCATCCACAGCGGATACATCAGCAGCAGCATCGTTCATAAAATTAGCAACATGAGTGAAGGTCAATTGTGGAGAGGAATTGCCAAATGAAGGTGTAGCCATGGCTGATGGGGTCCTTTTTTTAGCGGTGGAAAGGGTTATCTCTTTATTTGTGTTTCTGTTCGAATATTAAAGATGTCTCAAAGTATTCATTTCAAGAAGAAAATTTTTGGTATTACAAAATATTCTTACCCGGAATATATACATATATACCTTAACTACAAGCAGGAGCCGGCTTTCTGGCAAGGAGGGAGAAGACATAGATTGTTTGCGTATATATGTGGGAATAGCGTCCAAGCACGCCCGTGGCTGAGGGAGCACCACGATCGTTCGGTATACTTGACACCTCTATATGGTATGTTCTTCCCTGATATTGATATCAGCACAATTACGGCTCTAAGAAACGATGAATATAAAAAACGTTAATTAGGAATTTGACATATGTGCTAGTATTCGGGCCCCTGAGCAAGTTTGTGCGCACGACGCCTGTCCGTTGCTGCACATGCTTGCGTGGGGCCTTTTTGTCGTGTTTTTATTTAGGGACTGTTATCGAAGGAATAGATTTCTGTGGTGAAAAGTAGAAAACTACTAGCTTTTATAGACGGTGGGGGAGAAAAAGGAAAATTGGAATTGAAAAAAATTTGAAAAAATATGAAAATGTGAAAAGGACGCCTTATTTCCTTGGGTTGCCCGGCGAACACGTTAGTTAACTCGCTGTCTAACTGATGGGCTATTATTATAGCGTTATAGTACGTATCAGAATTTAAAAGAAGGAGGCAGAAAAGCTTAGAGCAAAGGGGCAGGACAATGGAAGCTTCACATTTGCAAATCTACTGGCATGATTCACAACCCGTTTACTCGCTCACATTCCAAAAGAACAGTGCGAACGACAAGCTTTTCACCGCTGGTGGTGATAACAAGGTTAGGATATGGAAGTTGAACAGAGATGAAAACGGACAAAATGGGGGGGTGCGTAAGATTGAAAGCCTTGACTTTCTTGGCTCGCTGACGCATCACGAACAGGCCATAAATGTAATCCGATTCAACTCGAAGGGTGACGTACTGGCGTCTGCGGGCGATGACGGCCAAGTGCTGCTATGGAAGCAAGAAGATCCAAATACACAGCAAGAATCTGTGGTCAGACCATTCGGAATGGATGCGGAGACTAGTGAAGCAGACGAGAACAAGGAGAAATGGGTTGTGTGGAAACGGCTGCGTGGTGGTAGCGGTGCTACTGCGGCGGCAGAGATTTACGATCTAGCGTGGTCACCTGATAACAGGAACATAGTGGTGGCATGTATGGACAATTCGATACGACTGTTCGATGTTGGAGCTGGGACGCTGGTATGCGGCCAGTCGGATCATGGTCACTACGTCCAAGGTGTTGCATGGGACCCATTAAATCAGTTTATTCTCTCACAGTCTGCGGACCGGTCTCTGCATGTATATGGAGTCATTCTTTCATCTGCAGGAGTGGTTACAGGGCTGAAACTTAGAAGTAAGATTGCCAAGGCAGAACTGCCTTGTCCAGGTGATGTCCTGAGGACAAATTACCTTTTTCACAACGAGACGCTACCTTCATTCTTTAGGCGATGCAGCATATCGCCTTGTGGTGGTTTGGTGGTAGTTCCCAGTGGTGTGTATAAGGTGGCTGGTGATGAAGTCGCGAACTGCGTATACGTGTATACTAGATCTGGAATACTGAACAGCGCTGGTGGCGTTAAAAACCGGCCTGCGATTAGAATCCCATCTTTGAAGAAACCAGCGCTGATGGCGGCTTTCTCGCCCGTATTTTACGAAACGTGCCAGAAGAGTGTGCTTAAGCTGCCCTATAAGCTAGTATTTGCCATAGCAACGACTAACGAAGTACTCGTGTACGACACGGATGTATTGGAGCCGTTATGCGTTGTGGGAAATATACATTACTCACCCATAACTGATTTAGCATGGTCTGAGGATGGCTCGACCCTACTAATCTCATCAACAGACGGATTCTGTTCGTATGTATCGATCAACACAGAAACGCAATTCGGTTCAAGGATAGAGCCGCCAGCGATGCATGCAGAGCCACTAGACACTGACGAGAGCGCGGTAGCGGCTAAGAACCAGCGCGAGGCAGGTGGGATCGTGAACATGCTGCCGGTGAAGAAGATCCCCTGCAATAGTAGCGATAGTAAAAAGAGGCGCATACATCCTACGCCAGTCGATTTGTGATTTTTAATATATTTAATGCGGTACATAAGAATGCCTAATCTAGTTTGCCAGCGAAGATATTTTCCATTGTGTGCTCAATGGACCCTGTGTTCCTGAGATCTTGCACGACTTTTTCCTGAGGCACATGTGGCGCCATCGTCATCACGATTTCAACCATGTCACTATTAACGGCTCTCTTTCGATCACTACCATGTCTGTTTAACCGAGCAACGCGTTCCTCCGGAGCCGATGGTACTGGCTCCGGAGAAGGGTCGTTGGTGGCGACCGAGGGCGCCGGTTTGGCATCCTGTACGGTTCGCGAGGGTACTTGCTTGGCACCCCTGTGTTTCACGGTGTAAACAAACAAGCACACCATCGTCAGTATAAACACTATAGTCGATCCATCCATTTTTACTTTTGTGCGCGTGGGTAGCCGTGCCTCGTCTGTGTGTGTGGGAATGTATAAATGTGTCCCGAGTTATTGTTCTAAAGCGGGCACCATTGTAGTAACTTATTGCGAAATTTCTGCTCTTCTCGTCTCGCTCAAAAATCGCGTTCAGGGTAAAAGGGGCGAAACAGAGGGCCAGATAGAAATTTCGAGAAAAGCGGGTCACCCCCGCCCCTGCATTTTGATATGGCGTATTTGGGATTGCTTGCTCGAAAGTGTCTAAGTCCGGCTGGCGGGCCTGGCGCCCTCGCCGGAGGGAGATAGGAAGGGGCGGGGGTCCGGGCAGCGGCTATGGTGTCAGTTACCTAGGGAAGGAGAAGGGGGTAGAACCAAGGGGCTAGCACACTCACCCTGGGGCCCCCGTCTAGCCAAGCTTAAATATAAATACTAATGTAACTATAAATATAAGGATCTACCGTGTCATTGCACATCCACCCACCCGTCGATTAAAAAACCAAACAAAGCAAAGAATACAATAGCAACGCAAGATCAACACAATGGCTCTCATCGTGGCATCTTTGTTTTTGCCCTACCAACCACAATTCGAGCTTGACACCTCTCTCCCTGAGAACTCGCAGGTGGACTCATCTCTCGTGAACATCCAGGCTATGGCCAATGACCAACAGCAACAACGTGCGCTTTCTAACAACATCTCACAGGAATCATTGGTCGCGCCAGCACCAGAACAAGGTGTCCCCCCAGCAATCTCAAGGAGTGCCACCAGGTCACCCAGTGCTTTCAACTGCGCCTCGTCTACGACAAATACTGCCACTTTAGATGATCTTGTCTCTTCGGACATATTCATGGAAAACTTGACTGCGAATGCAACTACCTCACATACGCCAACAAGCAAGACTATGCTTAAACCCCGGAAAAATGGTTCCGTGGAACGATTCTTCTCCCCTTCTTCCAATATTCCCACGGATCGCATCGCATCGCCAATCCAGCATGAGCATGACTCCGGTTCGAGAATTGCTTCGCCAATCCAACAGCAACAGCAGGACCCCACGGCCAACTTATTAAAGAACGTCAACAAGTCATTGTTAGTGCACTCACTGTTGAACAACACCTCACAAACTAGCCTAGAAGGACCCAACAACCACATTGTTACCCCGAAATCGAGGGCGGGCAACAGGCCTACTTCGGCGGCTACTTCTTTAGTTAATAGGACCAAACAAGGTTCGGCCTCCTCTGGATCTTCTGGGTCTTCTGCGCCACCTTCCATTAAAAGGATTACGCCCCACTTGACTGCGTCCGCTGCAAAACAGCGCCCCTTATTGGCTAAACAGCCTTCTAATCTGAAATATTCGGAGTTAGCAGATATTTCGTCGAGTGAGACGTCTTCGCAGCATAATGAGTCGGACCCGGATGATCTAACTACTGCCCCTGACGAGGAATATGTTTCTGATTTGGAAATGGATGACGCGAAGCAGGACTACAAGGTTCCAAAGTTCGGCGGCTATTCCAATAAATCTAAACTTAAGAAATATGCGCTGTTAAGGTCATCTCAGGAGCTGTTTAGCCGTCTTCCATGGTCGATCGTTCCCTCTATCAAAGGTAATGGCGCCATGAAGAACGCCATAAACACTGCAGTCTTGGAGAATATCATTCCGCACCGTCATGTTAAGTGGGTCGGTACCGTCGGAATCCCAACGGATGAGATTCCGGAAAATATCCTTGCGAACATCTCTGACTCTTTAAAAGACAAGTACGACTCCTATCCTGTCCTTACGGACGACGTCACCTTCAAAGCCGCATACAAAAACTACTGTAAACAAATCTTGTGGCCTACGCTGCATTACCAGATTCCAGACAATCCGAACTCGAAGGCTTTTGAAGATCACTCTTGGAAGTTCTATAGAAACTTAAACCAAAGGTTTGCGGACGCGATCGTTAAAATCTATAAGAAAGGTGACACCATCTGGATTCATGATTACCATTTAATGCTGGTTCCGCAGATGGTGAGAGACGTCTTGCCTTTTGCCAAAATAGGATTTACCTTACATGTCTCGTTCCCCAGTAGTGAAGTGTTTAGGTGTCTGGCTCAGCGTGAGAAGATCTTAGAAGGCTTGACCGGTGCAGACTTTGTCGGCTTCCAGACGAGGGAGTATGCAAGACATTTCTTACAGACGTCTAACCGTCTGCTAATGGCGGACGTGGTACATGATGAAGAGCTAAAGTATAACGGCAGAGTCGTTTCTGTGAGGTTCACCCCAGTTGGTATAGACGCCTTTGATTTGCAATCGCAATTGAAGGATGGAAGTGTCATGCAATGGCGTCAATTGATTCGTGAAAGATGGCAAGGGAAAAAACTAATTGTGTGTCGTGATCAATTCGATAGAATTAGAGGTATTCACAAGAAATTGTTGGCTTATGAAAAATTCTTGGTCGAAAATCCGGAATACGTGGAAAAATCGACTTTAATTCAAATCTGTATTGGAAGCAGTAAGGATGTAGAACTGGAGCGCCAGATCATGATTGTCGTGGATAGAATCAACTCGCTATCCACCAATATTAGTATTTCTCAACCTGTGGTGTTTTTGCATCAAGATCTAGATTTTTCTCAGTATTTAGCTTTGAGTTCAGAGGCAGATTTGTTCGTAGTCAGCTCTCTAAGGGAAGGTATGAACTTGACATGTCACGAATTTATCGTTTGTTCTGAGGACAAAAATGCTCCCCTACTGTTGTCAGAATTTACTGGTAGTGCATCTTTATTGAATGATGGCGCTATAATAATTAACCCATGGGATACCAAGAACTTCTCACAAGCCATTCTCAAGGGGTTGGAGATGCCATTCGATAAGAGAAGGCCACAGTGGAAGAAATTGATGAAAGACATTATCAACAACGACTCTACAAACTGGATCAAGACTTCTTTACAAGATATTCATATTTCGTGGCAATTCAATCAAGAAGGTTCCAAGATCTTCAAATTGAATACAAAAACACTGATGGAAGATTACCAGTCATCTAAAAAGCGTATGTTTGTTTTCAACATTGCTGAACCACCTTCATCGAGAATGATTTCCATACTGAATGACATGACTTCTAAGGGCAATATCGTTTACATCATGAACTCATTTCCAAAGCCCATTCTGGAAAATCTTTACAGTCGTGTGCAAAACATTGGGTTGATTGCCGAGAATGGTGCATACGTTAGTCTGAACGGTGTATGGTACAACATTGTTGATCAAGTCGATTGGCGTAACGATGTAGCCAAAATTCTCGAGGACAAAGTGGAAAGATTACCTGGCTCGTACTACAAGATAAATGAGTCCATGATCAAGTTCCACACTGAAAATGCGGAAGATCAAGATCGTGTAGCTAGTGTTATCGGTGATGCCATCACACATATCAATACTGTTTTTGACCACAGAGGTATTCATGCCTACGTTTACAAAAACGTTGTTTCCGTACAACAAGTGGGACTTTCCTTATCGGCAGCTCAATTTCTTTTCAGATTCTATAATTCTGCTTCGGATCCACTGGATACGAGTTCCGGCCAAATCACAAATATTCAGACACCATCTCAACAAAATCCTTCAGATCAAGAACAACAACCTCCAGCCTCTCCCACTGTGTCGATGAACCATATTGATTTCGCATGTGTCTCTGGTTCATCGTCTCCTGTGCTTGAACCATTGTTCAAATTGGTCAATGATGAAGCAAGTGAAGGGCAAGTAAAAGCCGGACACGCCATTGTTTATGGTGATGCTACTTCTACTTATGCCAAAGAACATGTAAATGGGTTAAACGAACTTTTCACGATCATTTCAAGAATCATTGAAGATTAAATTTTACCATTTTAAAATTTTAATTTTCTTGGGTATGAACTTTTATTTTCAACTGCTTATTATATATCAATTTTATAAATTTTTTTCTTCTCTCTAACGACCAATTATAAAATTCATCCTCTTATTTATTACAGCATCTTATACATTATGTATATGGGTAGCTATTATTCATTTTTGCTTCGTAAGGTCTTTTTTTGTCAACTTTTTCATCCTAAGCGGCTAAAAGTGATTGGAGAGGAATGTCCAGGCGACTAATGATAAAAACGCTTTCTCTTGGAACAAGAAATAGGAGCAATTGACAGTTGTCGATGAACAGCGAAAATAGTAAGATAACCTTCAAGCCCAATATTCTAATTAAAGGCGTTTATATATTTGTACTTTATGGTATGTGCATATGTATTGTAAAGAATTATTTCAAGACACAGTTCTTCCAGCTACTGGCTCCGGCTATTCATGAAAAATCCAAAAATAACATATTTATGATAGCATCAGATTCATTTCCCAATCTTTATAAATAGAATACCAATTATCGCCCGGCTCATCCTCTTTCCGTCGCCTCCAAACTTCCAACATTACTTGCCTGGCTCCCCAATAGGAGCCCACTCCACTTTCAGCTAATTTGGCTGCCCATCTTCTAAACTCTTGCTGTCTGTTTTCATCTGTGCAAGCACATCCTGCCATGAAACCTTGCCAAATTAAAGGGACAATTTTTACTTTTTTTTGATCCACCAATTCTTCCATTGCATTTAAGTGATCTAATACTTTGGCAACATAGTTTTGTAGGAATTGGCAATTTAAACTTCTTGCCATTGTAAAATAATAAATAATTAAACTGAAATAAAAGCTCATTGTATGGTGATATAGTGCTTCAGCCGTTGAGTTTATGAAGCTTTTTCCCTCCGAATTTTCTTGATGGAAGTTCCATTCTGATTTCCATTTCAATAATCTTTTTTCGAAATTTAACGAGAGTTCATTAAATTTTCGGGGTACAGGTAGGTAAGTTAAATTATAATATTCATTATGTCTCACTATCCTAACACAGTCTGAAAATAGTAATATTAATGAATTAGGCAATCCATAGAGTGAATCTGTACCAATTATGTTTTCATCAGTCTTCGATACTAGATTAGATATATCAGATTTATTATAGTAACTTTCTGTTGCTATGTTGGTAAAAATTGGAGGAGTGGTCGAAGATGGAGTAGAGTCAGCAGATACGTTTGTGATAGGCTCCTTAACGAATTCAATATGTATTTTGCCGTCATTTTCATTGAGTGCCTCTCTAAATAAACCTTCCTGCACAACGTCAACTCTTGGCTCACTGCTACTGCTAGTAGCGTTAGATGTATCTAATGGTTTGTAATTATCATCTTCTTCACTTGGCAAAATAACAATTTCCTTTGCCCTGACTTTATCCAACGCAGTGCTATCTTGAATTAACTTCAGAAACGAGAAAATCCTGTGTAAGGTTTTTGCCTTTTCAGAAATATTAGGTCTTAGTTTCATTCTTGACTCAACGAAGTCTTCACAAAGAGCCAAGTGATCCTGGCAATCTGCCATCGTCCCCCATACAACATCAATAGAGTTCATAGATAAGATCGCAGTTAGTACGTCTTTATATTTCTCAGGTATGCTTGATTTTGTGTTCAAACATAGTCTTAGAAAGTTCGAGGCTTGATTTCTCAATTCGATACCTAGGCCCAGAAAGTATTTTTGTAGTTTGTAGTTCCTTGGGTACTTGCTTTGCAAGTGGAAGCAAGAGACAGCAAGAAGAGCATTCAACAACGCATTCCTCGAGTTGGAGGATTGTCCCAAACCCGCTAAATCGCCTAATGCCATCAAGGCTCTGGGGAAGTATAAAGTTTTCCATGGGTTCTTTTCGAGCACGACCACTGTCATTTTATCTGCAACATTATTAAAATAATGATTTAAAAGAAATCTCGCTAAACCATGTACGGTAAGGTCTGTTTTGGGTATAATATCTACCAATTCAGGTGGTAGGTCACTGGAATAGGATGTGAGTTCTAACATGGACTTAGGCATGCGTGATTCTTCATTTGGAGGAGCTAGAGTTATTTTATTCAGATCAGATGCGGGCAGAGATCTTGGTTCAATATTGACGAACACATCGTCGATCAATGCTTGAGGGTCTGGTTCCTCACTGTTCGAAGAGTTTTTCTGGAAGAGTAACTTCAAGTTTTGCTGGTAAAGTTTATCATTGGCACTGGCTGCTTTATTAGGTAAAGTTGATGAACCTTGATTATCAGTCTCAACGGCACATCCATGTTCTTTGGCATTCACTTGCTCTTCCCCACTCACGACGTTAGAGTTTTCCTCTAATGAGATTTCTTGTGGCTGTGTGTGTCCTAAGTGATGTCCCTGTAAGGTCACCGCTGACAATAATGCATCATCTCTGAGTTCACTCGAGATCCATTCATAACCTGTTATATTCAGATTGTTCCAGTCATAATCTAAAAGATTTGGTGTTGGTGGAACACCATCATTAGCAGAGAGAATACCTGTCTTTACATGCCCTTTATTTCTCAACTTGTCTTCAATATGTCTAATTGGAAAGGAAATAGTTGAAGAAGATGGTGAAGAGGATAACGAAATAGAAGCTGAGCTCTCCAAGCTTTTGGCAACTCTTTTCCTATTGCGCTTCTTCCTTGGAGCGTACTGCTTGTCGATCTTATCTGTTCCTTTAAACACCCCAAATTTCTTTATGATCCACGTCTTGTTATCGCTTATTTTCTCAATTGGGGGAGTATGCAGCATTGTTAGCTCATCATCCATATCTTCATGATACACGTATTCTTCATCATAGCGCACAAAATCGATGTTCCGTCGTTGGTATTGTGGTTCATCGACACTACCTGATAAGTTCGTAGTAGTTGCAGGAGAATTTTGTGGGATTGGGACACCGTACGGGTCAAATTGCATAGGCTTAGACCACCGGAGTTTGATATCATAACCGCCACAAGGCAAATTAGACTTTTCACATCGTTGGCAGTGGGGATGCCGAAGATCACACTTAACTTTTCTTCCTCTGCACGTCCAACACCCAGTAAACGTCTTTGCCCTTCCCATTTTTTTAGGGCGATTCTTGCTGGAAATTCCCATTATATCTGCAACTTAAAATTTTCGAGGTACTGATATCGGTAACTATTGCCCACTAAAGCATCAAATCTAAAAGAGATGCTTTTCGCAAGGTGTATATTTTTTTTCATTTATTTTTGAGTTCTAGCGGAAACCGCAGGCGAAGAGTCATTGATAACAAAGAAGGTTCATCAACAACTGCAACATGAAATCCAAAAGGTAACGGCAGGCGAGGGTGAGCTGGATAAGATATGTCTAGGAAGCTGAAAAAAACGAATCTGTTTAACAAGGATGTAAGTTCCTTGCTTTACGCTTACGGCGATGTGCCGCAGCCACTACAAGCTACTGTGCAGTGTTTGGATGAATTGGTATCTGGATATTTGGTGGATGTTTGTACTAACGCATTCCATACAGCCCAGAATTCTCAGCGCAATAAGCTCCGATTGGAAGATTTCAAGTTTGCCCTTCGTAAAGACCCGATAAAGCTTGGGAGAGCAGAAGAACTGATAGCTACTAATAAGTTGATTACGGAAGCTAAGAAGCAGTTCAATGAGACAGACAATCAAAATTCATTAAAGAGGTACAGAGAAGAGGATGAAGAGGGTGACGAGATGGAAGAGGATGAGGATGAGCAGCAGGTGACGGATGATGATGAGGAAGGAGTGGGCCGTAATAGCGCTAAACAATCAACAGATTCGAAGGCAACAAAGATTAGGAAGCAGGCGCCTAAAAACCTCAAGAAAACAAAAAAATGATATAGCTACTTGGCAGGCCCGTTTAAGTAGGCTTGATTCAGATATACGTAGTACATATGTCCCTTTGATTTATTAATTAGGCGTTTGCTCTATAAAAGGGGTTTTGAGGTTGCGTTGGTGCTGAACAAACACTTGTCATTACAATGGCACAATTTTGAATGTATTGTTTTCTTATTTATATATTTTTCCAAGTAAAATCTTAGGATGCAACTGGTACATTTATTTTTTTAGATTCAAAAACCCTGCTACATTAGTAACGGCAAACTCCTCCCTCTGATAGTTGTGTTGCAATACTCAGCTGTCAGCATTGGATAGTTAAGATGTGTTGCTGAGTCACCGCCTGAAACAGCAATTTAAGCTCCCTTCTGTGCTTAGGAAGGTACGTGCGCCTCCTAACCCATCTATTATTTGATTCTAAGTCACAACGAGCCTGTACTAACGAGTTTTAGAAGCGATCGTTATCAGTAAAAAATGTCTCCTGCGGTAAGTTATTTTTACTATTATATTTTTACAAATACATATTGCTAGGCTACTCTATACATGAAATATGTGCATGAGATCATTATTCTGACAGAGAAAGTAGAGCATCAACACAGGGCCCAATACGCGATTTTTTAGCAATACAAACATCCTCTATCAGGCTTGGGTCCATATCTGGAAACATATTCTGTAAAGTGTTCAACGTGTCCTTTCGTTCGTTCTCTTCAATTTTCTTAATTAACGAAGAAACGTCTTCTTCTTTATTGCTCTGTTCAGATTTCAATGCCTCTTCTTGTGTGGGCTCTCCAATTGGAGAAAACAGTTCATTGAATTTAGAAATTACAATATTGGTAACTTCGTCTAAGGGTTTCAGTAAAGTGCCGTTTGGCTGTAACTCATCCGGAACCTCTAGTTGTTTTTTCTTCTCTTCTTCCTCTTTTTCTTCTGCTAGTTGTTTCAAATTTCTTTGGTATGCCTCTTCAAAATCTTCGTGATCTTCGATAGTTAAAGAACGTTCAGTCAAGCTCATAATGAAGTTAAGAGCAGCCTGAAGGCTGCTCAAGTAATATTCCTCTTCGCCCCGGATAAAGTCTGGTGATCTGAATCTTTCGATGTAGTTCACATTCGAAACTAGATATCGTACTTGTCCTTTCAAAATACAGTATATTAGTACAGGTATAAAGCTGTCAGCGCCATTTTGTTCCAACTTGGTATGTTTTAGTAAACCAAATATAACCTTGCTTGCATTCAAAACGCAAACCATCTTGTCCCTTGGTGACTTAAACCTATTTATTTTGCCCAACTCTTTACTGGCCAAATGGACAAACTTATTCAGCCTGGCATTCGGCATAGTATCAGGAATATCTAACATAATGGGGCTTATGAATCTATAATGCCTAATCTTTTCTAGTAATGTGTCATCGTTGGTTAAATCTTTCATATGCTCATCGTCTAATGGTTTCTGCAGAATTTCATAAAGACTTGGTGAAAAACAGCGAGAATATAATTTCCCCATTATTAACTTTTCCATACCTTCCTTGGCATTTCTCATCTTGGAATTGTCAAGACTTCGGAAAGGCTCGTAAAGAGTGAATTTATCGTAAATGAAGGTCTTAAAGTCACTGATGAGTTTTATTTCTTCGCTGACCGTCCATAGAAGTCTTTGCGCCAAGAAGTTACGTAAGAATGATTTCGTATATTTAACCAGAGGATCTGCACCAGGAGTCTGAAGCTGCTTAATGAATATTTGAAAGTCATAAAATGGCTCCTCATCTCCTTTGTCCTGCGCGGATATGTCCCTATTAGTTTCTTCTGCCGCTGCCTTATTAGGATCATCCTTTTTAAACTTCACATCTTTATCTGGGTTGCCATTTGCCTGTTCCAATTGGCTGAAAGGATCAAATTCTTTCAATATCTCCCTCTTTTCATCATCAGTCATGGCTGTTGATTCCTGTTCTTTGCTGTTTGATGAAGAGAAACTCAAGCCCGTTGGATGTAGAACTTTTCAAGGTTATGTGTCATTACATCAAGCACCGGCAGCTTGATATAGCCCATTCGCGAAAAAAATAATAAAAAAGAAAGAAAAGTGAAAAAATATTGAGGCATCGGAAAGTTCCAGATTTAGTAAAGCCTTGAGCATCTGGCATTACTATGAGACATGTGCGGGATTCTATTGCATTATTGTCCAAACAATAACCACCTCAATGATGAGTTAATTGAATTTCCAGAAGGAACTGAATTTGGAGATACAACATGTACCAATGAATCGTCGATTTTCAACAAAATCATTCCGTACATAGCCGCAAGAGGTCCAAACTACTCCTCTCTTCGAGCTGTCAAAGCTTATCGAATAAGTTGGTTTTCTTCTGTTTTATCTTTGAGGCAGCCTTTCACGAAACAGAGTATTAATGTGGATGACAGATATTTCCTACAATTCAATGGTGAGTTATACAATAAAGAGATATCGCAAGGTGATAATGATAGTCTTTATATTGCTTCTATGTTGCAGAATTTGAAAGAGGGTATGGGCGTTATTGATGTCATAAAATCACTGGAAGGCGAGTATGCTTATACTATATATGACGTGAACTCATCCAAACTCTATTTCGGCAGAGATCCAATTGGCAGGCGAAGTTTGTCTTATTCGGTCACCCCAGACAACGAATTGTACGTCGCTAGTGTAACGGGGTCTGCTGGGTCCTTTCAAGATTGTATAGGTGGAGTTATTTATGAATATGATACACGAACTAAGTTGTTAAATTCCAATCAGAGGTCATATCTTCCATACGAAGTGACATCAGAGATAGATCTGAATTTCACATCATTGTCAGAGGTGTCTAAAAATTTATATGCTGTGCTACGTGATTCTGTAAAAAAAAGGGTAGAGTCCATACATCCCAGGCATATTGAAAACTCTCCTATTGCGGTACTATTCTCAGGAGGAATTGATTGTTCAGTAATAGTAGCGTTGATCTGCGAGGTGTTGCAAGAAAATGATTATAAATGTGGAAAACCAGTTATAGAGCTTCTAAATGTATCCTTCGAAAACCCCAGGACTGGTCTTTTTCCCCGTGATACACCTGATAGAAAACTGTCCATTAACAGTGCAAAGACTTTACAAAACTTATATCCTAATATTGATATCAAACTGGTTGAAGTTGACGTTCCTTATGATGAGTATTTAAAATGGAAGCCATTTGTTATCAATTTAATGTATCCTAAACAGACTGAAATGGACTTGTCTATAGCCATTGCTTTTTTTTTTGCGTCGAGAGGTAGAGGTTTCTTAACTTCTCCGAATGGGGAAAGAACACCATATCAACGCCATGGGATAGTGTTATTCAGCGGACTGGGAGCAGATGAACTCTACGGTGGATATCACAAGTTTGCCAACAAACCACCCCATGAACTTGTGGAGGAACTTACAAGGCAAATAAACAACATTTATGATCGCAACCTGAATCGTGATGATAAAGTAATAGCTCATAATGGTGTGGAGGTGAGATACCCATTTTTAGATGAATATGTTATAAAGTTATCTACAGCAGAAATTCCCATTAATTTCAAGGTTAACAAATTAATCCTTCGAAAAGTTGCCTCGCAATATTTGAAGTTGGATGGAATATCATCAGAACCAAAAAGGGCCATTCAATTCGGTGCTAAAAGCGCTAAAATGACAAAGGATGGTAATAAGCATGGAACAGATTTATTAAAAGAAAATAGGAATTGTTCATAAATTCAAATATTCAATATATTTTGCAGCTTGTTCAAAATTAAATGCTAAAAGTAGAGTAAATCCGTTGAACATACATAGTTTTGTAATGTCATTAAGGGTATCTTCAGAGTTGTTATCGTCTACTATGAATATCAGTATATTATTTTCGTTTCTAGATAAGGGCTGCATTCTCCTAGAGATATAATCGACATATAATTTGTGATAAGTCAAAGTTAAGAACAGTACACTTCTTCCACGAACTAGATAGTCGTAGTATATCATATTAATTCCTGTTGAAGATACATATCTCCAATTGGTGCTCTTTAAGTGGTTCAGGAGTGGATTTTCTTTTTGGGTAGTGTTCACTAGTACAGTTTTTCCCGGTCGAGTACTCCTGAAGGGTCTCTTTCGATTATAGTCATCTGTAGCCTTTGAGTCGGTCCATTCTTCCGGTTTTTGCTGATTGAAGGCGTTTATGACCTGGTTTGAATTTATGCGTCTTGATGTTTGCGGTTCCTGCTGCTGAAGTTTTGATGCATCTATTTCTAACGATTGAGATCCGGTAGTATCTGCACCACTCTTTTCCTTTCTCAATTTGGCCACACCAGCCAATATACTTTCAAATGAAGTAGGATCAGTATTGTTCATCTTCTAGGATAACCAACTTTGTTTATGCCCTTTTTTGTGTTGCGTGGCTGTCTCATAAGTTACAATTTTCTTTTTTGTTCTAACGATTTTAAATAGAAAAGTGTCTTAGATGAAAATCTTGCTGTGACCCAAACAAGAAAGAGCACTGTAAAAATCAAGCCATGTCCTCTCAAAAAAGTATGTAAATGAATAGTTCCTTCGTTGTTGCCACCGTACAGACACTTTACTAACTTTTAAGTTACTGCATGTTCGAAACTTAGTCGATTTAACTAAACTAAATCCCGAGCAGCTGAATGCTGTAAAACAGCAATTCGACCAAGAATTGCAGCATTTCACACAGTCCTTGCAAGCATTAACCATGGCTAAGGGCAAGTTCACAGAATGTATTGATGATATTAAAACAGTCTCCCAAGCAGGAAATGAAGGGCAAAAACTACTGGTTCCAGCATCTGCATCATTATACATCCCAGGTAAGATTGTAGACAATAAGAAATTCATGGTCGACATTGGTACAGGATATTACGTTGAAAAGAGCGCTGAAGCAGCAATCGCATTTTACCAAAAGAAAGTAGACAAGCTTAACAAAGAATCTGTACAGATCCAAGATATTATTAAGGAAAAGACCCAGTATTCCTTGTCCATCGAGGCCCAAATAAGACAAGCCGCTATTAGACAGCATGAAGCGATGAGTAAACAACAACAGCAGCAACAAAAAAAGGAGTCGTCTACAGCCTAGGTAACTCTTTTGCTTTTCCTACGATTTTTCATATCTCATTTGTAGCCATCTGATATACGTTTATCTATATGCAACGTAATTTTTTATTTATCGTCACTTTGTAGTTTTCCGGAAAAGGCCATTGAAAATTTTTCAAATTCCTATGGCGATGAGCTGAAAAAATTCATTAAGTGTGCATTCAATAACATCTTGTTATATACTAATAAAAGAGGCTTCAAGACAAAATAAGCTAACTTAAATATGGCAAAAAAGAAATCTAAGAGCAGATCCAAGAGTTCCAGAAGAGTTTTGGATGCTTTGCAACTTGCTGAGAGAGAAATTAATGGCGAATTCGATAACTCCAGCGACAATGACAAAAGACATGATGCTCGTCGTAATGGTACAGTTGTCAACTTGTTAAAAAGGTCAAAAGGTGACACTAACAGTGATGAAGATGATATCGATTCTGAGTCGTTTGAAGATGAGGAGTTGAACTCTGATGAAGCGTTGGGCTCTGATGATGACTATGACATTTTGAATTCCAAATTCTCACAAACTATTCGTGACAAGAAGGAAAATGCAAACTACAAAGAAGAAGAGGATGAAGGTGGGTATACTTCCATTGATGAAGAAGATTTGATGCCACTGTCTCAAGTGTGGGACATGGATGAGAAAACCGCACAGAGTAACGGCAATGATGACGAAGACGCTTCTCCACAATTAAAATTGCAAGATACAGATATAAGTTCCGAATCAAGCAGTTCCGAAGAAAGCGAATCGGAATCTGAAGATGATGAAGAGGAAGAGGATCCCTTCGACGAAATATCTGAAGATGAAGAAGACATCGAATTGAATACAATTACCTCAAAACTGATTGATGAAACCAAAAGTAAAGCTCCAAAGAGACTAGATACGTATGGCTCAGGTGAGGCCAATGAGTATGTTTTGCCCTCTGCAAATGCAGCTAGTGGAGCTTCTGGGAAATTGAGTTTGACGGATATGATGAACGTTATTGATGACAGGCAAGTTATCGAAAACGCTAACTTGCTTAAGGGTAAGTCGTCGACGTATGAAGTTCCGCTACCACAACGTATCCAACAAAGACACGATCGTAAGGCAGCATACGAGATCTCTAAGCAAGAAGTGAGTAAGTGGAATGATATCGTCCAACAGAACAGAAGGGCTGATCATTTAATCTTCCCGCTGAACAAACCCACCGAACATAACCATTCCTCGGCTTTCACTAGAACTCAAGATGTTCCTCAAACAGAATTACAGGAGAAGGTAGATCAAGTTCTTCAAGAGAGTAATTTAGCGAACCCAGAAAAAGACTCAAAGTTTGAAGAGTTAAGCACTGCTAAAATGACACCCGAGGAGATGAGAAAGAGGACTACCGAAATGAGACTGATGAGAGAATTGATGTTTAGAGAAGAAAGAAAAGCTAGGAGGTTGAAGAAAATAAAATCTAAGACATATCGTAAGATCAAGAAAAAGGAATTGATGAAAAATAGAGAGCTAGCTGCTGTTTCCAGCGACGAAGACAACGAAGATCATGATATCGCTAGGGCTAAAGAAAGAATGACTCTAAAACACAAGACAAATTCCAAGTGGGCTAAAGATATGATCAAACATGGTATGACAAATGACGCTGAAACCAGAGAAGAAATGGAAGAGATGCTAAGACAAGGTGAACGTTTAAAGGCAAAAATGTTGGATAGAAATTCTGATGATGAAGAGGATGGTCGTGTGCAAACATTAAGTGATGTTGAAAATGAGGAGAAAGAGAATATAGACTCAGAAGCATTGAAGAGTAAATTGGGTAAAACTGGCGTAATGAATATGGCCTTTATGAAGAATGGTGAAGCTAGAGAAAGAGAGGCGAATAAAGAAACCTTACGTCAATTAAGGGCCGTTGAAAATGGTGATGATATTAAGCTCTTCGAAAGTGACGAGGAAGAGACGAATGGAGAGAATATTCAAATAAATAAGGGCAGAAGAATATATACCCCAGGTTCCTTGGAATCCAACAAAGACATGAATGAACTAAATGACCACACTAGAAAAGAGCATAAAGTTGACGAATCAAGAAGTTTGGAAAACCGACTAAGGGCCAAGAATAGTGGGCAATCGAAAAATGCAAGAACTAACGCAGAAGGCGCAATAATTGTGGAGGAGGAAAGTGATGGTGAACCTCTTCAAGACGGTCAGAATAATCAACAGGATGAAGAAGCAAAAGATGTTAATCCTTGGTTAGCTAATGAAAGTGATGAAGAACACACTGTCAAGAAACAATCTTCCAAAGTTAACGTTATTGACAAAGACAGTTCTAAAAATGTTAAGGCCATGAACAAAATGGAGAAAGCAGAGCTAAAGCAAAAGAAAAAAAAGAAAGGTAAGTCAAACGATGATGAAGATCTCCTGTTGACGGCGGATGATTCTACACGGCTAAAGATAGTCGATCCATATGGTGGTTCTGATAACGAACAAGGGGATAATGTATTCATGTTCAAGCAGCAAGACGTCATTGCGGAAGCCTTTGCTGGCGACGACGTGGTAGCAGAATTTCAGGAGGAAAAGAAACGAGTCATTGATGATGAAGATGATAAAGAAGTTGATACCACTTTACCTGGTTGGGGTGAATGGGCCGGTGCAGGTTCTAAACCAAAAAATAAGAAGCGTAAATTCATCAAAAAGGTTAAGGGTGTTGTTAATAAAGACAAAAGAAGAGATAAGAATCTACAAAATGTGATCATAAATGAAAAAGTTAATAAGAAAAACTTGAAATACCAATCTTCAGCGGTACCATTCCCATTCGAAAATAGAGAACAATATGAAAGATCTTTACGTATGCCGATAGGTCAAGAATGGACATCCAGAGCATCTCATCAAGAGCTTATCAAACCGAGAATCATGACTAAGCCAGGCCAAGTTATTGATCCTTTGAAGGCACCATTTAAGTAACTGATATTTATTGGTGGTAAAAAAATGCATATGTGGCACATTCCACTTTTTATATCTATTTATTATGCATTGTGTAGAATAGTAATACTGGAATAATTAGAAAAAATCATTTAAAGGTTATGTAAGTTATATACACAATTGGCTTTCTTTTGGATAAGTTGAGTGAGATGGGTGATTGGCGGGGATAATTATAACATCATAATGCTTCTAATCTATCATTTATTTCTTGAGAAGTTAATTTTCTAAATCTAGGGCCTTTATCGGTTGGAATACCAGTGTAGCCTAGCAAGTCAGGGTTCTCATCGCCAATAATAGCCAGTTCAATGGTGTCACCATTGAATTCGCCCTCTACCGACTCCTTCAGCGTTAGTAAGGCAATATGAATGGCGTCTTCTAGTTCCAGTTCATCATTCCATCTTTTTTCTAAAAACGTTTTTGCCGCCACAGAACCTTTTCCTATAGCGGTGGCTTTCCAAGGGAAGTAGGAACCGGAAGGATCCACTTGATATAAACTAAACCCATTAAATTCGTCGTGGCCAGCAATCAACAGTGAAACACCAAAGGGTCTGACACCACCGGACTGTGTAGCCTCTTGCATTATTTTGGCTACTTCAGAAACCAGTAATTTGGTGGGAGGGTATTCACCATAAATTCGTTTATAACTAGTATGTGCTACCTTTCTTGATTTATCCACTAAAACTCTATAATCAGGCCCCATACCAGAATATACTGCACCAATGTCCGGTGTTAGTAAGGATACCTTCGAAAGTGTTTCTGACATGGCCAGTGGCGAGGACGACTTCTTTTCTGTGGCAATTACTACACCATTCGTAGCTTTTATACCCAATGAGGTGACACCTTGTTTTACTGCCGTCAAGGCGTAATCAATTTGACCCAATTTACCGCTGGGAGAAAAAGTGGTCAACGAAAAAGAATATCTGTCGGTCATAATTATAGAACTGTGTTGATTGGTGTCTTATGGTTGCTTGCTACTAATTGAAACTAAAAAATATAAAATGCTTCACCAATTCCACTCTCAGCTTATTGGGGCCGGGGACAATTTTGCCACCTTAATAAGCTATTATCGCTTTTCACGTCGAAAGGAAAAAATAAAAGTGTAAGCAATGGTGTAGATACTTCTTATATAGACGTTATTATTACTATTATTATTATTATTATTATTATTATTATTATTATTATTATTATTATTATT
>ERZ794947.49-NODE-49-length-76522-cov-133.644500_pt1 | contig 76522 bp, 45 predicted proteins | sample MGYA00511908_ERZ794947 | MGnify/ENA primary metagenome ERZ794947 (study PRJEB30137, sample SAMN04331400) | food metagenome | isolation source: control ferment replicate 2c | study: EMG produced TPA metagenomics assembly of the Comparison of meta-barcoding and...
CATTGGTAACTTTGTCCATTAAAGAACGCATTTGGTCAACAGTGAAAGCAACCATCTTGCAATTATGTTATAGTTTGTGTTTGTGGTCTTTGAGTCTGAATGCTAAACACCAAAAGGGCAATCGTGAAATGTAAGAGAATAATATGTATAATCTAAGATATCAAGAATATATAGAAAAGAAGAATAAGCTCACAAAATGAAAAAAAACTTTTAAGAAAAAATTTTTTTCTCTCTTCGTTTTGCTCACTCCAAAAGCCTACTGCATTGTAATACCTGAAGAGAACAAACCATAACCTGGAGGACAACAGCCCAGTGTGCAGGGAGATCTGAGAAAGAAAGGAACCACACGAGAGACCCGAGAGGAAAGACCAAATCCCTTTCCCAAACTAGTTGTGTTTTTGTCAGGTTAATGCGTCTGTGTATTTCTCAGAACGCTTACGTTCCAGGTATTTCGCACCCATTTTGAATTCTCCATATCGTTTTGCACGGAAAACCCATTTATCATCTATTCTGTATATAACCACAATAGGCATCTCATTTCTTGCTTTGAAATAGTAGGTACTTTTGTACGTAATTCTTCTGGTAAAAAAAAAAGAAAAAAAAGGAAGGAATTTGGGTCTCAATTTTCACCCTTTTGTATAACAGTAGCATTCTTGCATGTAATCTCCAATATTTGGCTTGTGATTGCCATCTCTATACTTCGTCAGCCATTACCTTTTCCCCTCCCCTTCCCCTCCCCTCTCCTATTGCCGCACCGCCGGCTACAAACATAACTCCAACCATAATCTCACCGCAGCTGGCATATCCTCCGGTTTTCCCTCTCCATCGCCCATTGTGTGCCAGACAAAAGACGCCGAAAAAAACCGGAACTGCCGCCGCTGGTCCTGAGAAGAGCAAGAACCATACGGAAGAGTCTCAGCAGGCGCTGCTCCAACTTGGCACACGGCAGAACCTGCACTACAATAGCGTTAGGAAGAAGCATCATTTTTTTCTACTGTTTTTTTTTTCTTGGGGAACCGCTCAGGGCCTAATGGAAACACCAATGGATTTGAGAATTTTAACGCTATTCACGATGACCGTGACTCAGAAGGAATATTTAAATAAAACAACTTTTTAGCAAATTGAATACTCATCGATGAGCTTCGCTTGATTGCCTAATATTCCCCCAGTTTTATAAACAGTTGGGTCACATATAACTGAATACATTCCCAGAAAGATTTAGTAAGAATAAAAAATAAAAATACTGGTTAAAATGACATCGTCTGCTTCTTCTCCACAGGATTTGGAAAAGGGTGTGAACACTCTAGAAAATATTGAGACGCTCCCCCAGCAGGGTTCGATTGCAGGCGTTTCGCAGGGCTTCCCTAATATTCAAGAGATATACTCCGACAGAGACTTCATTACTCTAGGATCCTCCACCTACAGGCGCAGAGATTTGCTCAATGCACTAGACAGAGGGGATGGGGAGGAAGGAAACTGTGCAAAGTATACTCCGCACCAGTTCGCTAATCCGGTTCCTTTGGGTCTCGCATCGTTTTCTCTGTCATGTCTAGTTCTGTCGCTAATTAATGCGAACGTTCGCGGCGTCACTGATGGTAAATGGGCGCTAAGTTTGTTTATGTTTTTTGGTGGTGCCATTGAATTGTTTGCCGGGTTATTGTGTTTTGTCATTGGGGACACATACGCCATGACTGTGTTCAGTTCTTTCGGCGGGTTCTGGATCTGCTACGGTTATGGGCTAACAGATACTGATAATTTGGTCAGCGGCTATACCGATCCCACAATGTTGAACAATGTCATTGGGTTCTTCCTTGCGGGCTGGACCGTTTTCACCTTCTTGATGTTGATGTGTACATTGAAGAGCACGTGGGGTTTGTTCTTACTATTGACGTTTTTGGATCTTACCTTCCTACTACTGTGTATCGGCACCTTCATTGACAACAACAATCTCAAAATGGCCGGTGGCTATTTTGGAATTTTGAGTAGTTGCTGCGGTTGGTATTCGCTATACTGTTCTGTGGTGAGTCCTTCAAATTCTTATTTAGCCTTCAGGGCGCACACAATGCCAAATGCTCCTTAAAGGGTATGAAATGAAAAACAAAACTTATAAAACATTAAAATGATTTAATAATAATGATAACGTTACGTTTAGACATAGTCTTTTTTTTTTTCTTGGCCAAGAGTTTTTATAAAAATTTATATATCATTTACCCACAATACTTAGCAAATTGTTCGAGACGAAATATTCTTTTTTTGAATTGTTACCAATGGATGCATTTGTTCGAAATAAGACCCAAGGCTTAGGCATTTTTTTTTTTTTTTTTCTGTAATATTTGGACTAAATATAAATCAAATTTCAAGAAGAAAGGGAAAAATCATAAAATAGTGAAGAATTCAGGCAATCAAGATTTAATTCGCATGTAAAATATCTCTTTCTCGTGAACAAAACTTTCGTTTGTACCTTTTGAGTACAGATATATTGCTTTGTTCAAAGGTGATATAAAAACGATGACGCGTCACAGGGGAAAAGAGGTAAATCTACATGCGAAGAAATATTTTTGGTAAATGTGCACAGAAACTAAAGCAACAATAGATTGTAGGAATAAGATGACAGACACATATAATAGCATATCCAATTTTATAGAAAATGAATTGACCGCACTGCTATCGAGTGATGACTACCTCATGGATGACCTAGCAGGCGAATTACCAAATGAAGTGTGCAGATTACTGAAGGCTCAAGTAATTGAAAAGAGAAAGGATGCCATGAGCAGGGGAAAACAAGACTTACTGAGCAAAGAGATATACGATAACGAGTCTGAATTGAGGGCCAGTCAATCGCAGCAGATAATGGAACTTGTTGGAGACATACCAAAGTACTCTCTTGGAAGTGAACTAAGAAATAGAGTTGAGGGTGAACCTCAGAGTACATCGATAGAGAGATTAATTGAAGATGTGTTGAAACTGCCGCAGATGGAAGTAGCAGACGAAGAGGAAGTTGAAGTGGAAAATGATCTCAAAGTTCTAAGCGAATATAGTAATTTAAGGAAAGATTTGATACTGAAATGTCAGGCTCTCCAAATAGGCGAAAGTAAATTATCAGATATTTTGAGCCAAACAAATTCTATAAATTCTTTAACAACTTCCATCAAAGAAGCTTCTGAAGATGATGATATCAGCGAGTACTTCGCCACTTACAATGGGAAACTAGTAGTTGCGTTGGAAGAAATGAAGCTATTATTGGAAGAGGCCGTGAAAACATTTGGCAATTCTCCGGAAAAGAGAGAAAAAATTAAAAAAATCCTAAGCGAGTTAAAGAAGTAATACTATTTTCAATTAATTGTCTATATAGAATCTTATACAGTAATTAATTATTTTTAAATCACAATGGAATCGAGGATTTACACCAGATTTTGTAAAATGAAGGAAAACAAGAAAATTGTTTATTAATTAAATTCCTTAATCGAATAAACCAAAACCCATGTCATCATCAGATTCTTCCTTAGCTTCTTCTTCCTTTTCTTCTTCAGCAGCATCACCACCGGCAGCAGCACCGGCAGCACCGGCAGCAGCAGAAGAAGCACCACCAGTTGGAACAGTAGCGAACTTCTTTTGACCTTCAGCGATGATTTCTTCCAAAGAGCCCTTACCTTCCAAAGAGGACAACAATTCGTTGATTCTGGCTTCATCGACTTCAGCACCGACAGATTCGACGACGGCCTTGATGTCAGCGGCGGATGGGGCAGCGTTACCACCTTGAACCAATAATAAGTAAGCAGCTAAGTATTTCATTTCTGTTGTTGATTAATAGATATTACTTTCTATATTTGAAATAATCAGTTTAAGCGGTAATAAATTCGCGGACTATTCCTTAACGATCTGTAACTGGAAGTTAAATCAAAGATACGTAAAGTAATAGTTTAGAGTAATTCCAAATATCATCTCTTAAATGAAAAATTTCAGATACCGAGAAAATTTGGAAAAAGAAAATTATTACAATTTTTCTGCTTGGTAACTTTACACGATCCATACTGTAATTTTCGCATTACCTGCGTAATGACTAGAATGGGCACGTGATCATAAAATTAGAGACGACAAGAGCTCTCCAGTATTCTTAAACGGTAGCCCTTGGTTGTGATACAGCCACATGAACAGATTCCCACTGCAGCCTTTTTTGTTGGGTTCGAATAGACAAGGTAAATAAGAGCAGTTACACTATATAATATATATATATATATATGTATATATTACATCACTGACCTCAAAGCATCACAAATGTGTCGCTTCCTTCTTCGCCTTTTAGTTGAAGACATCCTTTTCAATCTTCCTCCTTACAAACCCGAGCGTCCTGCTTGCATATAAAAAAATCAAGGCAGATGAAGAGATAAATATAGTAATATTTCATTCTTTGAGCCGTACTAAGTATACAATGTCAAATCCATTTCAAAATATAGGGTATGTGTAAAAGAAATAGGGAAACATCTATTCGTAAAGCCTAAACTAACATTGGATATCTTTTTCTATTTCCCGGACTTCTTTTTTGGTTATTTCCTTATTGGCCTATCCCTTGAAGCAGAGTTTGATTGCACCATATATATAACCAAAGTGAAGACGAAAGTAGGAAAACACTATTAATGCGATTTCAACAGTAAGAATTTACTATACATTTCTACAGCCGGGATTGCGTCTATTTATGTGGTCAAGACCATAGTGAAAGCTAGAAGAGATGCTAAATTTATACCAAAGGCGCGGGGAAACAATGGTGAAGTGAATGAAAAAAACTATTATGATAACCTTGCTCAAGTCAAACCAGGGTTCCCCATACCTAAAGATGGAGGAGACAACATTGATTGCTCTGAGGACCATCAATTAGTAAGAAAGAGTAAATATGAAGGTAGCGGGCTTAGTGCTGTAACAAGAAAAAGAGGTGACAAATTAGGTTTTTTAGATAGGAGGAGAAACGAGTAACACACGTTTAATCAACCTATCCATTTTTTCAATGCAGTATTATGTATATATATATTCATCGCACTGTAAATAGTGACATATTATGAGTCAAATATGCCGAATAAACTTTAAAAGTGAGAAAAGCCGTCACCGATGAGTAGGTTAGCGTCACCTAGTGGCGGTGGTAAATATTATTACATAAACATATCAAAGTTTTATTAATACATTTTTTAATCCTTTAAATTTTCTGGAAACTAATACATAATGAAACTCGGAAAAATTAAATTTAATAAAACCAAATTAAATCAAACAAAAAATTGACAATTAATTATTTCTTTTCGAAATAGTCCGCCATTTCCTTGTCCAGATCTTCAAGACTTTTCTTAGCAGGCTTTTCTCTCTTTGGTTTGTTTTGGGATTTTGCCATAGCAGCTTTTCTATTTGGACCCCTCTTTACTGGTCTTGGAGCGTTTCCGCCTTTTTGTGGCATAGCCTTGATCCTGTCGGCTAAACTTTTGACTGGGCGTTGGTTTGGATCAACGATTAGGTTAAGTCTCAATCTTGATCTGCCTCCATCGATTGGAGAGCCGTTAAATCTTTCAACAGCCCTTCTGGCCAATTCACCGTTTTTGAATGTGATGTTAGCCATACCAGTAGATTGGCCCCTTTCGTTATAACTCAACAAAACTCTTTGAACACCACCTACTTGAGATGCAAAAAATTCCTATAATAAAAAAAAAAAAGTTAGTCATATATCTCTATGATATAAAATCAAAGAAGGAAGGGACAATACACAAACAATCAAGGAGTTGAGAGTATTAAAAGTATACCATTGCGTAGGAAAAATAAACCCTCAAATAAACATGTACCACGATGGGTGAGTTCCTCTTTGGTTTCATTAGGTGTCTCAAATCAAATATTTTTGTAACTATCATAATAAAAAAATGAAGCGATGCACTCATATCTTTTCGAACGTTCATGAAAGACATGTTTCCCATAGCTATTTTTTGAAAATGGTGCCATTCGAAACTGAAAGCTACTCCCTCTTGAAAGGATACAAAATTAATTGATCCTTCCACAACTTCAGTATTGGATGATACGCTTATTAAAAATAGGAACTAACTATCACGGTCGAGGCGACACAATACGCCAGCTTAAAAATGTAAGATTGACAGATTAGCAGATAGTCAGATTGATTTGAGTTAACCCAGCCAATAAGAACAAACCCATTCTCAGTGGTAGCTGGTAATTCCAACCTTATAGGCCATGATTTGAAGTATTGAAAAAAATTGGTATGGTTGGCTTATGAAAACGATGCTCTTTTTGTATTTTCTCTAGCGAAGTATTTCGGACTCTTTCTTCATCTCTAAAAAGAGAATTCTTGATCAAAAGCGTGTGCCATATCCTTCCTTACAAAGAATATTTCTCGTATCCACACGAGACGATGCGAGTAACTAAACAAATAGCTCTCATTTCACGTATTAACATACTCTTACAGCATCCTGCTTAATGTCCCTTGGCAAACCTTCGACGTTGACCTTGACCTCTCTAGTGGTGTCCAAGAGCTTGGCAACTCTAGCGACTGCGTTTGGAGGTGCCCTAGTATTTTTTCTGATAGGGCCTCTTCTGTTTGGAAGGCTCCTACGTTGGCTACCAACTTGCTTACCAACTCTTCTTGGACCGTTACCACGAGTACCACCGACACGGGCTCTATTACTTCCTGCTTTGTTAGAGCCAATGATTTCGTCTAAGGATTTATCTAAGTTAGCAGACATTTAGCAGATGTAGGTATTTTCTTAATATGGATTTCTTAAAGTTTCAAATAGAACGAGGGAGATTTTTTTATCTATTTGTCTTCGATAGTTTTCGGATAAAACTTCTTCTAACAAAAAAACCTACTACTAAACACACGATAGGAATGACAGAAAAAAGCGAACGGAAGAAGTGAAAAAGGATAAATTTGGCGGCCTTTTATAGTTCTTCAAGTGGTGAGCCGAAAGCCGTGGAAAAACAACACGTCTCCCCGCCCCTGCCTCGTCGCGAAAAAAAAAATACTAGCAACTGGACAAAGAACTCTGTGGTAGTGGTAAAATAGCTTTAATATACGTATTTACTTTGTAAATATAGTTACATAAGGGTTTTTTATGTGTTAATGAACAGAAAACGAACAATTGGTAGCAGTGTTTTATAATTGCGCCCACAAGTTTCTATTTTTTATTTCTTTTAAGTGCCGCTGCTTCAACCATGCACTTTAGCTGTTCGGGGAAATCCAATTCGCCTAATTTGACTTCTAAAAGTTCTATCCCGCTTCTTTTGTTTGAATTCTTAAGCTCCTCCAATTTCAGTGCTAATTTAGAGGGACATTGAATGAGAGTGCTATTAGTATACTTTCCGTCGAAGTCTCCGAATGCTTCAAATAGTTTGGTCCATTTCCAAGACATAACGTCGTTATACGACCTGGTAGGGCCCATGATGGCTCTTTCAATAGTGTAGCCGTTATTGTTCCAAATGATAACTTCTAGTGGAATATTGCACTTCAGAATGGTGCTCAGTTCTTGGATTGTCATCTGTGCTGCACCGTCACCTTCAAACAAAATTAATCTTGGCTTATAGTCCTCTTTTACGTTGCCACCATTGATGTGAGCGTTTGAGTGGTCTTGCATGGCAATTCCAACACCTAGGGCGGCAGGAAGGGCCATGCCAATGGAAAGGAAAAATCCTTGCGATATATATTTTAACTGCGAAGGAAATGCGAAATCACGAACAGAGAATTGAAAAGAGCCTGTTTCACAAACGACAACATCACCAGGGTTCAAAAATTTAGGCATCGTCTTTTGTAAGTGAACTTGTGTAATAATGCTTGATTGTCCATTGGTAGGATCTTCTAACCGCATTGTTTCGTTCGTATATTGAGTTACATTTGAATCATATTGCAAAGAAAGTTTAGAAACGTCAATGCGCTTGTATAGTTCTTTTAAAATAGGGGCAAAATTGATTCCTTTGAACATTTGCTCATTGCCCTGCCTAGTGTCCACAAGGCGAATATAATTCGGATGAAATTGAATGATTTTAGCATTTGGTTTATAAGTAAAAGTATAATGCCCATTATTAATTTCATTGATGTCGACTCCAAAATGCAAGACCAAGTCGCACAGTTCAAAATGTTCATAGACTTGTTTTAAACCTTCTTTACCATTATATTGACCCATATAAGTTGGGTTTGACTCATCAATTACAGATTTTCCCATAACAGTGGAAAAATTCCAAATCCCAGTTTTGCAGATAAGCTTGTTCAAAAAGTTACTCACACCATACCTATCAGTCAGTACGTCTCCAAGGATCGCAGGTGTTTTACTGGAATATATCCAACTAGTAATCTTGTTGATTATGTCAGACAATTGGTTTTCAGAAGGGTATACTATACAATCTTGTTGAGATATACGTGGAACATTAACCAAATTATCACATGTAACAGACATATCCGCAAAATCTGCAGGAACAAAAATATAACCAGGTTTAGAATACTTGTAAATATCGCGGATAACATTATCGACTTGGTCACATGCAGTTTCAATATCCTCCAAGTAGGCTACCGAGCAAGCGACTCTATCTTTTACCATATCATGATATACTTTATGATTTGGCCCTTTAAAATTTGAATCATGTAGCTGTGGGACCAAATGATGTAGGTTCCGATCACTAAAGTTACTTGAACGCGAATCTATGGACTTGGCCACACCAACAATGTGCAAAACTTTGACATTTTCAGCGAACGAACCGGCTATACCGTTCAAGGCGCTTAATTCACCAACGCCATACGTGGTTATTAAACAGCCAATCTTATTAGAGTAACGGGAATATCCGTCGGCCGCATAAGCGGCGTTCAGTTCATTACACGTGCCGACCCATCTTAGGCCAGCTGATTCAACACTAGGTGAATAGAGATATTCTAATAGAGATAAGTTGAAGTCACCAGGAACACCGAAAACTGATTTCGTATCGATGGACAACAATCTTTTAAATATGTATTCACCAAACGGAATTGTTGCTGATCGGTTGGAAACAAGGTGTCGTTCTTCTTGATTTACGAACTTTTCAATTGTAACAGGTGCCATGCTTAAGGGAGTTTCTTTGTTATCTTGTAAATAAACTTTACAGAAGTCGCGTCAACTTGTTTTGAGTATCAAGTTGAGAGGGTTGATCAGTTAAATATGTTTTATATCAGATTTTATGTAGTATTAATAAACGCAGAAAAAAAATGAAAGTGAGCTGCCGCTGTAGTGACGATGCAAACTAGCCCAGTTTATATCTTAAACTTTACTCAACACAATAAATAAGATGCCACTAACCTATTACATACCGACACTTACCGAAGGTATCAAAGCTCCGCCGCACAAAAGTACGACAAATGCTCAGCATGACCTCGGCAATTTTCGGTAAATGACGGCTATCCGCGGTTATCCCTCCCGGTAGGTAACCGACACTTTGGAGAGGATTCGCAAAGGCTCAAAGTAATATATGACGGCTTTTTCAAAAAATAGCCTAAGCCTACTACCAAATGTTAATAAGGAAGCTACATGAGGTGTACAAGCATCGAATTTTGGATTATCTTTTTCGCTAAGACGTTGTTGTACGCTTTCAATCCTGCTTTTTTAAATTTCGGTGGACGAACCAATCTAAAATGTAGTAAAACTGGTAGATGTTAATTAATTAACCTTGCAAAGCCGAAGAAAAAAAGGGGTTCGCCAAATTATTCTTAACAAAGATAATGTAGCTTAAACACACAAGAAGAAGAGGAGACGCAATACCAAGAGCATGCCTAAGAGATTAAGTGGGTTACAAAAAGAAGTCTTACACCTGTATAGGGCTTCCATACGAACGGCTCATACAAAACCAAAGGAAAACCAAGTTAATTTTGTGAATTATATTCATGAAGAATTTGGGAAGTATAGAAATTTGCCAAGAAAAGACTTCACCACCATTGAACACTTGTTACGGGTCGGAAACAAAAAAATTGCCACCTTTTCACACCCTGAACTGACGAATATACATTGAACTATTTTCTTACTTTATTCTTTTTTCATATGATTTCTTATTTAATCTATCCTATGTTTATTTAACTTTTGCAAATCTGTATTATGCTTGCTTAAATATGTCTCTATAGTTTCCAAGTATAAATTCCACGATATAATTCCTCTCCTTCATGTCCACAATATCTTTCTCGCCGTCAAAATCGTGGATAAGACTCGGTGCAAAGACCAACGACAAGTTATGTAAGTTCATTAAATTTCTTTCACTGCACCTTCGAACTTTGCCGATATGTGCTGCCAATACTTTCAATACTTCCTGATGCTCTACGGGTAAAATTTTGAAAATTTCAAGTAGGCTTTTGAGCACCATTTCATAAATAGTCACTTTTTGTGGTGAATCCAAAAACTTGTCGTTGTTTAATGGTAGCCTCTCAATTAGTTGGTTATTTCTAACTAGATCTATCAAGGCATCGTATATGGAAAATGATAAAACTGGATCTGGTAGTTTTCTCAAATATCGTTTTAATACGCTAGCCACTGCATGAATATCTTGATTCAGTAAAGCATTCAGTTTGGGACTTAATGTATCACTATGCAACGAATTATTCTGAGCGAATTCATTTTCGATCTCCTCAACCAAAGTCTGTGAGCCCGACTTTCTGTATAAGCCTTCCATGTTCAGGCCTATATCATCTTTTTCAATGCGATCAATGCAGCACCTGATAATTATTGGAACAGTACTTTTTTCATACGCACATCGAGCTTGTAGCGAAGATCCATATAAATGGGAACCATCAGGCGTATAATCTAATCTCTTTGGACTTGGCGACAGTGGTACTTTGCCTGGAGAAGGAAGCTCATCGTGTACTCGAATTAATTTCGGTGATGATATTTCTTTCTGTGCTATATTTGTCGTTCCGCCTGAAGATGAATTTGGCGAACGTTGCTGTGATTCTAGATCGCCTACCTGGTGATCCTTAGCACTTGAAAATATTTTCCAGAAGCGTGGTTTAGGACTGGCATTAGATATGCTCCCTTTTCTGTCGGAATTTGAACTTGGTGACTTTACAGTGATTGATGTTGCAATGTTTTCTTTTTGTTCTAAGGACTCCCGGGAAGATGCAGATTGCTTATCCTTTTCTCTTGTTAAATTGTCAACATCATTTAACAGCCTCTCTTTCGCTAATCTTAGATTTTCAACATCTTGTAATAATTTTTTCTTCGTACCTTCTAGTTCCCTCACATCTAATTTTAACTTCCTTAAAGTCAACTCAGTAAAGTAAAAGTCCTTTTCCAAGCTTGTAGCGCTTTCATCAGTAGCATCCACTTTCGTGGAATCGTCTTCCAACAATGCATTAGTGGATCTAGACGTCTGTAAGCTAGAAGATCTGTGGTGTGCGGACTCAGATGACAGAGATGGCCTCTTAAATAATGGCCCTGATTCCAAAGGCGGCGTACGGAACATTGCTATATGATGCCCCGAGCTTGAACTTGTAAATGAACCATTTATGCGTCTATTAGTGGCTGTATCATTAGAATTTTGCTTTTTGGATATACTGCCAAGGCTGCTTTGCGCTTTTTTGTGATTAAACTCCGGTACTGTAAAATTTCCATGTTGTGGTAGAGTATTGTATATTGTACTGTCACTTTGGCCTCTTGATACAGGATTTTTTTTGGCTTTTGATTTTCTTATATTTGTATGAGTAGAGGAAACACCCCAGCCAGAATGAGTGTCTGATTCCTGTATAGAAGTGCTGTGATGGGGATGCTTTGGGTCCAGCATTTCCGAAGTTTTACTTTTCAGGTTGTGAACAAAATTTTTGGACTTCAAAGAAAACGATCTTGAAAGTTTTTTGTTTGGAGAGGGTGCTACTTTTTTATGCGGCAATAAGTTATCTGCTGTTTGAGGCCTGCTGAAACTTCCATTATCAGACAAACGTAATGCCGATGAAGAGGTTGATGTTTTCATTTCTACGGTATCGGTTCTTGTAATCGGGGAGACATGATTCATAGATTTGGAAGTTGACGTTTGAATACCTTGAGATGATTTGTTATTTTCTTTCGTAGCTTCTGATAAAGTTAATGCCAGTCCATGCGGAGGTTCGACCTCTTCGTTCATTTGTACAGCCATAGGGCTGTTCAAAGGACTTGTAATTTTATCAGTGCTATTTCTGGGTGTGTTGACGATGATTTCATTCTCTTTGTTGTCTGTATCATCTTTGTCTGTCTCTTCTTTATCATAAATTGAAAAGAATCTATTCGCGTTCGAGTTCGAATTTGGGATCCTCGGATCCTTTACCACTATGGAATCTCGATTTGCTCTTTGTGGTTTTAATAGCCTATAGGTTACGTCTTCACCCATTTTGTTGATGTAGTCCTCATTATCCACCAAACTCTGCTCTTCAATGCTATTACTATCGTGTTCCAAAGTAGAGTTCAGAATGTCGTCAATAGAAACCGTCCTTGCGTGAGAAGATGTTTCCTCCCTGTCCTTGCTGTTATCATTATCATTATTGTCATTCAACGATGATTCATCTCTTTCTTGTGATACTAAAACTTGTGGAGTGAGCTGTTGATCCTCATTCGAGCTTACAAGGTTCTTACTTATTGCGGTGTTGTTTGTACTGACATCTGACTTACCATTTATTCTGGTGGGTGACAAGGGCCTTTTGACTGATCTTTCAGGAAGTTTTATGGGAAAATCTTCTTTCGATGAATTTTTTGTTTGATTTTCCAGTAATAGTTGTTTTTTTCTCAACAATTTCTCGTGACAATCCATACAACATAGTCCTCGTTTTGTCTTTGCATACTTTAAGTTCTTTATACGGTTGCTGCACCGACAGCATCTGAAACAATTGGAACAATAGGCCTCATTTGAGGAAGGCAGTATAATTGCTGTGTCGTCTATTTTATCGCCACAATTTGTACATTTATCTGAGCAGTCGTAACAAATTAATGTACCTATATCCAGAACCAAAAAGTCTGAATCTGCGTTCAATTTTTTGTCACATTTGTAGCATGTAAAGCACTGGTCATGCCATTTTTTGCTTTCTAATTCGTATACCTGGCTAGACGCGATTGATTTATTGCACCTCACACATAAAGACGATTGGTCATTAATAGGGTCAGCTGACATATTTTTTTCATCAAAATCTCCTTGCTCTTGAGATGCTACGTTATATTTCACTTTATTAAAAGTACAATGAACTCTTGGTAATAAAAGATAAGGATTAGAAACGCCAAGTATGCAAAGATGAAATGTTAATCAATAGGGGAGTCGACTGATCGATCTTCTGGCTAACATTCTCCAAGGAATGCCAATTTTCATATCTCGACCTGATACTGTTTACCCGAATGGGAAACTAAATTGACGTGCATTATCATTACAATTAAAAGTTACTGAAGCGATGCAACGATTTAAGCACAATTGAAGCGGCATAAATCGAATATCACTGTGGCTAATTAACTGGGTTATGTGTAGGAAATAAATGTTATTACGACTATAGGCCTTTCTTTTAGCCGTTTAATGTAAGATATTTCTATTATTAAAACATTTTACCCGGGGGCAGCTGTTCGTGTACAATGCCAAATAAGCAACGTCGCAGCAACCCATTCAATAATGCACAAGACGCCATATTAACGAGAAAATATGGCATTGCACAGTATAAGCAAAACAAGCAGAGATTATTAGTGATGTCCGGAAAAGCTTCTACAGAGGGTAGCGTTACTACGGAGTTTCTCTCTGATATCATTGGTAAGACAGTGAACGTCAAACTTGCCTCGGGTTTACTCTACAGCGGAAGATTGGAATCCATTGATGGTTTTATGAATGTTGCACTATCGAGTGCCACTGAACACTACGAGAGTAATAACAATAAGCTTCTAAATAAGTTCAATAGTGATGTCTTTTTGAGGGGCACGCAGGTCATGTATATCAGTGAACAAAAAATATAGACTTATCTCCTCTAATGGATTAATATGTAGGAATGAGCAAGTTGGTTTGACATAAAGTTGCATTTGCGAGTTTAGCACGGATACACACAAACACACCCATATCTATATACATATATATATATATATGTGTGTGTATATCGAATAGGATCGAACAGTTTTATTTTAATGAATTTTTATGAATATATATTGTAAAGTTTACTCTCCGTCTCATTATTTTTATGCTTTACTAAAGAAAAAATGAATAGAGCCAGAAAGTGACGGAGTTTCCTTATAGACATATGAAAACAACGAAATTTTGTTCTATCACTTATGTACTCCTTTCAATTTCGCTCAAAAATTATTTGGATTTACCAAAAAGTTTTTCTTCTCTTTGCATGTTTGGTTTAAAAAGGCTTAAAATAAAGAATTTTCTACAAAAGTAAAACTCCACGTTCAATGCTCTTCCGCACCTTTATGATGTCTCAAATGAAAATAATATTCCATGGAATAGCCAAAGGCAATTATACCTAGAGCAAAATGCCACAATGGTTTACCACTAGCATTATCCCCATCAAAGTACTTGGCTTTGTATCTGGCCAATCTAGTGTTAGCCTTGATGGCTGGTGCTGGTCCTTGAGGCAAAGACTTATAAAAGTGAACAACATTAGCAATGCGCTTGGCATTTGGTGCCGAACCTATATTCTTGGAAGACACAACTTTTGGAGGAATCAATGTAGATACTGCACGTTTAAAAATCATTATTTCTTTTTGACGTCCACTCCTTTCACGAAAGACTTTAAATGAAAGTTTCTGGAACAATTTCAACAATGTCTTTTCTTGCCCTAGAAAATAATGCCTTTCTTTATAATCAAAATGGGGAAGCCAAGCACTCACTTTCTTGCTATCAAGTACTTGAAGTTTCTCGTTCTATTTCCCCGAGGACCACGCGCGGGATACTTACTATTGAGAAATCCTTCGATATGATTGGTTCTCTCCGTAATAAGATCAACCCTTTTAAAATATTTACATTTACAAGAAGATGTTAGAAATATATTAACGATCTATTTTATATGCCTTCTACACCGTTCCACAACTCTTCAAAAGTTAAAAACTTTGACCGAGTTTTGTGTTCCTTTTTGCCCCGAAGCAATTCCTTCTTGTTGATTCTTTCCCAATCCTTCCATGTGGTGTGCTTGATATTAGAGAGGTCGATAGAATTCTCTAAGGATAGCGCTCCGCTGACCACCAAGTCTTGTATTACTCTGTCTCCAACTTCAAAAGCATCTTGCATTGTCGAGGCAATAACGCCCTGGCTGCCCTTACGGATCCAACCAGATGCATATAAATGTGGGAATATTTCTCCGCTGGAAGTTAAAACACGACCCTGTTTATTAGCTATATGATCTTTGTCAAATCCAATAGACAACTTAGAGAATTCAGGCATGGGAACGCCTGCATATCCCAATGAAGTAATCAGCAAATCCACTTTATATGTCATAATATTATTGACGTCCTTCAAGGGTTGCAAACTGTTATCTTCATTTAATCGATTGTTACATAAACTCAAAGAGTTGATTGCACCAAAATCGTCTCTATTAATTTTCAAGGGAGTCTTCAAATAATCTAACTCCCAGAATTTGTCATATCCGCTGCTTGGAGGAGGAGCCTTTTTATAGTTTTTCTTCGAACGTTCATTAAATGGCTTGAGATACTCACTACACATCTCTACTCGTCTATTGAATGCACGATCGTACTTAGATGGGTCAAACATTTCTTTCTGGAAAAATTTAGGATCAATACGGCCACGTATGCCATACTTTTCTAACTCCCATAGTTCTCTTAATTCTTTGTTGGTGAATTTGGAATGAACGAAATCCCTTCGTGCAATTAGCTTAACGTCCTTTACAGGTGCCCTTCTTAGCAAATTTAGTGCAAGAGATGAGATGTCCGTATTTTCCCATATTTCATCAATTTGATTAGAAATAAGTACACGCGTAATATCAAGAGCAACGTTACCGTTTCCTATAATACCAACTTTCGAAACTTTGCTCCAGTCAAAATCGGTAAATCGCTTATCCTTTGCGAAATCAGGATGACCATTGTACCAATTGACAAATTCTCTACTGCTAAACACCCCTTTTGTTCCGAGTTCGCCAGGGATATTCAGCTTTCTGTCCCCTGTACAACCATAACTTAAAATAACAGCATCTTGATTATCCAGCAATTCCTTCAACAATATTTCTTTTCCAATGGTTATACCACCAACAAAGGAAAATTTATGCTTTTGGTTTGTAGGGGAAGAAAACTCTTCTGCACATGTGGTAAACGTTTCTTCACAATTTTTGACTTCTGGATGATCAGGTGCCACACCATATCTACTTAAACCAAAAGGAACAGGTAACTTTTCCCATATAGTAACATTTAATGGAATCGGTGACTTCTTGAGTAAATGGTACGCTGTATAAAAGCCGGAAGGCCCCGATCCAACAATGGATACAGTCTTACGGTTTATTTGTGAAGAAATGTGCCTTATTTGAACAAAGCTCATTTTCACAAGTAATGAGCTAAAAAAGGAAGAAGAAAGAGTGAGAAACTTTCTAAATGAATGAATGAGGCGTTGTGGCCAAGAACTATAGCAAGCAAAAAACTTTCTGTTACGTTCGAGCTATAGTTTACTGCTCTTCGAATTATATCTCGATTGAGTTACCCTTAAAGAGTGCCGAAAAATCGATGTAAATAGTATAAGTAAAGATTTCCACTCTTCTATATTTGCAACGCAGTAGACGTACCAAGGGACGATTTGAAAAAAAATGAAGTGTGCCCTCAATCTACCATGTCGGATAAGCCGATTGACATACAATATGATAAACAGGCTACTCCAAATCTGAGTGGTGTAATTACTCCGCCAACAAATGAAACTGGTAATGACTCAGTCCGGGAAAAACTTTCAAAACTAGTTGGCGATGCTATGTCAAACAATCCCTATTTTGCCGCCGGCGGTGGTCTTATGATCCTTGGTACAGGTTTAGCTGTAGCTAGATCCGGTATAATAAAAGCCAGCAGGGTCCTATACCGACAAATGATTGTCGACTTAGAGATTCAGTCGAAGGACAAATCATACGCCTGGTTTCTAACATGGATGGCCAAACATCCTCAAAGGGTATCTAGACACTTATCCGTTAGGACAAACTACATACAACATGACAATGGATCAGTTAGTACAAAATTTTCGCTGGTTCCGGGTCCGGGAAATCATTGGATTCGTTATAAGGGTGCTTTTATCCTGATTAAAAGAGAAAGGTCCGCAAAAATGATAGATATCGCAAACGGGTCACCATTTGAGACCGTAACCTTAACTACACTGTACCGTGACAAACATTTGTTCGATGACATTTTGAACGAGGCTAAAGACATAGCCCTGAAGACTACTGAGGGCAAGACTGTTATTTACACTTCTTTCGGCCCTGAATGGAGAAAGTTTGGTCAACCAAAAGCTAAAAGGATGCTGCCCTCCGTCATTTTGGACAGTGGCATCAAAGAGGGTATTCTCGATGACGTTTATGATTTTATGAAGAACGGCAAATGGTACTCTGACAGGGGTATCCCATATCGCAGGGGATATTTACTCTATGGCCCTCCCGGATCTGGTAAGACTAGCTTTATCCAGGCTTTAGCGGGCGAATTAGACTACAACATTTGTATTTTAAACCTCTCCGAAAATAATTTAACAGATGACAGATTAAACCACTTAATGAATAACATGCCAGAAAGGAGCATACTATTACTGGAAGATATTGACGCGGCGTTCAACAAAAGAAGTCAAACTGGTGAACAAGGTTTTCATTCTAGCGTAACATTTAGCGGTTTACTGAATGCCCTGGATGGCGTCACATCTTCTGAAGAAACTATTACATTCATGACTACCAATCATCCTGAAAAGCTAGACGCGGCTATAATGAGACCAGGTCGTATTGACTACAAAGTCTTCGTTGGTAACGCAACTCCATACCAGGTAGAAAAAATGTTTATGAAATTTTACCCAGGTGAGACTGATATATGCAAAAAGTTTGTAAATAGTGTTAAAGAATTGGATATCACCGTAAGTACCGCCCAGTTGCAAGGACTTTTCGTTATGAATAAAGATGCACCACACGATGCGTTGAAAATGGTCTCCAGCTTACGGAACGCTAATCATATTTTCTAGGTGCTAAGTGGCGCCTTACTACATAACTTGTATATAATAAAAATTCAGAAGATGCTTTAACTTTTTCTCGTTAATAAGACCGAGTTATTTGCTATTACGAACAAAAGAGTATATGATAAAGAGGCTTAAAAATACCCCTTCATTGACTATCCAGAAAAGCCTGCGTTGCAGCTTCAATATGATAAGGATATACTTCCCTCAAACCTTCTGCAGTTGCCCTTGTTCTAGCATCCAGCAGAATTTTTCTTAAAATGGCCTGAAATCCACATGCCAATAATAATTTCTTGTTATATTCTTGACTAGACTCTTGATCTTCATTTTGCCGTTGGAGAAGATCTTCTAGCTTATTCTCCTCCGCATCTAAACTAAGCTGCCGTAGCAAATAATTGGCCAATGCTTCCGTATCCATGGAAGAATGTTAGGAACTGTTGCTATTGTTGTACTTTGGTTATACGACAGTAAGTAACGTTGACTTGGTGACCGAAAATAGACACGAAATCGCTACCCGTTTCCCCAGAATATCACTCCTCACGATGTACCTCGGCGGCTAATCTTTTTGGTAGCCTTTTGTGATATATATATAAATAAATAAGTATACATACATATATATATATATATATTTATACAGCTACATTGTTTTCCTCCAAAATTTTCTGTTGGTTATGAATCGCAAAAGAAGTTTTCAGATTGTGTCCTCTGTTACTATTTCGTTAAGAAAGGAAGATATCGTCTACGGCTGGTGTGACGTAAGTATTGCGTTGTGCTCTAAAAATGAATCAAATCTGGTCTACAGGTCCCCCAAATTTTTACTTCAACTCTGAATGGAAAGAAAATAAGAGAAATGACAGGACAATTGAAGACTCTTTAAGAGAACTAGATGGGTTGATCCATTCCTTGGAGAGAACTCATATTGAAGTACAAACAAACCCAAAGCTAAAGAACGATGTCACAGCTTTAAATGATATTAACAAGAAAGAAAATAAAGAAGAGATCACTCATGAAAACTATACACACCAGATTAATAGTATTCCATTGACAAGCTCAAATTTAAATCGGCATTTCTCCTTTTCTAGAGACTACAACCAATCTGATAATAGCAATAATAATTATTACAGGGAATATTTATCCAAACCAAGGTATTTGCAGCAGTCAACTAAAGAACAAACTTTCAATGAAATTAATAAAAGAAAAAGTGCTGCAATTATTCCCCCTTGGTTAAATATTCCAGAAAACTCAAGATTTTTTGTAATAAAGTCCTCGTCTTTGAAGCATGTCAAAAGGTCGTTTTACAACGGAATTTGGTCGTCTACTCATTTCGGCAACAAAAGGCTATCTGAGGCATATAAAAAGCTTAATTCGGGAGCCAAAGTGTTTTTATTTTTTTCAATCAACACATCAGGAAGATTCTGTGGCGTTGCAGAAATGGTATCGGATTTGAAAATGGATTTGGACACCAGTATATGGGAAGATGAACAAAAATATGGCAAAGCCTTTAAAGTAAGATGGGTGATCGTGCGTGATATAAATAACAGATCGTTAAAAAGGTTTTTGATACCATCCAATGAAATGAAACCGATAACACATTCCAGAGATACTCAAGAAATTCCATATTCGATTGGAATTTCAATAATTAATCTATTTAAAACTCAAGATTCTGATATTTTCTCCTTCTTGGATGAGACGTATGAATAGACCTTATCCCTCATTTATCAACATTTTATTCTCATTTATTATTAGTATTATTATTATTTTTAATATTATTTTTATTTAAAATTATCCTAAAATTACTTCTACTGTTATAACATCCAATCCATAAGAAGCAAAAACAAAGTTTTCATATTAAGCCATCGTAAAGGTTTAAGGCACCAATAATAGAGGGATCGACTTTAGAACCTTCTCTGAATTCGTCCAGCGTAATGTAACCATCTTCGTTCTTATCCATCAACTTGAAGATCTTCTTTACCCTCATTTCGGGCGTTGCCTCATCCTCATTAAGTGTAACCATAGACCCCATCATTTTATAAACACTCGCCACAATGGTTAGCATTTCATCAAATGTAATATATCCATCATGGTTCAAATCATAAAGTTCGAAAGCCCAGCTCAGTTTTTCCTCCAAAGTTCCTCTGGACGTTGTACTCAAAACTGTGATAAACTCTTCAAAATGTATGAATCCATTGTTGTCTTTATCAAAAACTGTAAAAAGGTGATTAGCAAAATCTTCAGGAGAACCAAATGGAAAAAACTGTTTGTATATCTTAACAAAATCTTCCCTAGCTAGTTGGCCACTAGGGCAATCCCTCAAAAATCCTTTATGCCATTGCTGGATTTCTCTTCTATCAAAATAGGTGGATTGTTTCAAACATGTCAGGTCATCTTTGGAAAGCTTTGACGTCTTGGCTCCCATTTTTTTTTTGAATCAAAAACAGTTTTCAAGCACAAAATAACTCTCGCCGATTCTTAAACTAGCAACAATTATAAAACAGGAGGTAATATCCCTAGTTCATCAGTTCAATCGTTGACAAATTAAACATTATTTCAGTACTCTATGGTATAATAATAAAAAATACACCGAAGAGTTACCCTTTTTTCGTTTTTAATGATCAATTCTGGCTCATTTTTTTACTTCCTGAGCAGTCAACTACTACTGAAAAAAAGAGGCTAATGGGTACGCATTTACCTAAAAACAATTAGATCCCTGCCTTGGATCGTAATCTTGTTTATCTATCCTTTTTGGACATTGACATCTATTTGTGTCGCAGTTAATTGCTTTCTGGGTACGTTGACTTTTTCAGTTCTATATCGGCCCGTTGCTTACTCTGTTCAACTCACTTATTCTTTTGTTTCGGTTTGGGCTGCTGCATTTATAGATTAAAAATAAATTTCAAATTTCCACGCTAACAAATAGAGCTAAATTAGCAGTTTCATTGTTGGCTATATTTTCATTACAACTTTTGATCTGATAACGTAAAAGAATTCAAACAAAAACTATCTAAAAAAATACAAAGCAAAAATCATGTCTACTTTACAACGTCGTAGAGTCAATAGGGCGGATTCTGGAGATACTTCCTCCATTCATTCTTCTGCTAACAATACCAAAGGAGACAAAATCGCAAATATTGCTGTTGACGGGGATGATGACAATGGAACAAACAAAAAGATTGCATATGACCCAGAAGAATCGAAATTGAGAGACAACATCAATATCCCTACGTTAACGTTGATGGAAGAAGTCTTATTGATGGGCTTAAGAGATAGAGAAGGATATTTGTCGTTTTGGAATGATAGTATTTCATATGCTTTGCGTGGTTGTATAATTATAGAATTAGCGTTAAGAGGTAAAATCAGAATCTTAGATGATTCCGCCAGGAAAAGGTTCGATCTTTCCGAAAGGTTGATTGAAGTTATTGACAGTTCCAAAACTGGGGAAGTTTTACTGGATGAAACTTTGCAATTGATGAAAAACGACGAACCTTTGTCAATTTCTAACTGGATTGATCTTTTAAGTGGTGAAACATGGAACCTTTTAAAGATCAACTATCAATTGAAACAAGTAAGGGAAAGATTGGCAAAAGGTTTGGTCGATAAAGGTGTATTGAGAACAGAAATGAAAAATTTCTTTTTGTTTGACATGGCGACACACCCCATTGCAGACGCCAGCTGCAAAGAAGCCATTAAGCGCAGAGTACTTTCTGTACTCGTATCGAGGAACATGGAATTAAGTTACAATGAATATTTTCCGGAGACAACATCTTTCAAAATCATTAGAACTTTAGCTTTAATATGTGGATCATATGGGGCAAACGTATTGGAGAATGTCCTGACTACGTTGGAATATGAGAAGAGAGATAAGGCAATTAGTAGAGCTGAAGAAATAATGGCACAATTTTCGCAATACCCATTTGATTTAGAAAAGGAAACTGAGTTAGGTGTCTCCGTTAATTTAAACAAGGAAGTTAAAGAAGAGATAGAAAACAATCCTGGTCATGATTTACAATTGGAAGTTATTGCTGGTGTATTTGAAGTCTTTTCAAGAATGGATATGCTATTATGAAAATAACAACAAAAATCCTCTCTTTGAAACATAAGGAAAAGTCAAGCTTTTTTTTATAAGCCTCTAACATTAATAAACGAAATTTGTATATATGTATATACATATACGGAGTGGATAATAAATAGACCAAACTTTTTGTTATTATATACGCCCACATTCGTATTCATTGCTTTCTTGAATCCAAATGCTTTAAATATGGAGATAAAAATCCGCCATCGCCATATTTATTCAAGTAATATTTTTTAACTCTCACATCTTGAAATATTGATGGTTTTGATGACACATTAAAGTGCAAGCCTTCATTAAATGCGTTTATCAACGACCTTGACTCATTTGCATAAGCTTCACCACATGACTCCCACCAAAAGCCTCCGCCTAAATTGTTATGTGTCACATATTCAGCCTTAGTTTTGACTGATTTAGTGTTATCATAACTGATAAATATTGAATTTTTTTCATCAAAGCAATATGCTGAAACATATTTTGGATCGTATTGTTCTATTGTACCAATCTTTGGTAAATTTTTGTAAGGCCAGATGCCCTCCTTGCCATCAGCTTTATCTATTTCTTTAGTGGGCTTGCCCACTCCTTTGAAAATTTTGTTAATTAATACAGTATTTTGATTGAATGGTTCGAATTTGTTATCTTTGATATGGAAACTTCTTCCGTAGGCGGCCATTCCCAGTACTAATTTTCTAGAATTGACGCCAAATCTATCGATCATATAATGCATGGCAAAGTTTCCATTCAATTCCGTCTCACTGAATAGATTGCTGTGATATCCTGTTGTTTCTGACCACGAGCCATAATAATCGTACGTCATCATATTCCAGTAGTCAACATATTGATCAATTTCTGTGATTGGCAAGTAAAATAATTTATCCTTGAATGCAGGTGCCGCAATAGATAATTGAAAATGATCTTCAGTACGTTTCCCAAATATTTGGGATTCGAGGCTGTTTAGTTTTAATCGCAGCATTCTGACCAGTTTCAGATATCCGCGAGGTTCTGATTCATTGTTACCAGGGAACTCCCAGTCTAGATCAATGCCATCAAATCCTAATCTGAACATTGTTTCCACCGACGAATCAACAAAATTTTGTAAGAGTTTATCATCTTTAATTATGATTTTGAAATTTTCACTATCAGACCAGCCCCCAATTGACATGATAACTTTAAATTTCTTATCAGAACAGGTATTCTTCAAATAAAATAGTTCACCAATGCAACCTAAGGGTAGGATGTTTTGGACACTATTGTTCGAGCTTTCTTTAATTAGTTCTGAATTTTTAATTGCCAGCGATTTATACAAATTCATTTCTAGATCAGACCAACTATCCGTGTTTTCTATACCACCAGTTCTAGAGTTTATTTTGAAAAATGCATAGTAAATGTGAGACACTTGCTTCAAGTTTATGTCGTGAGGGAAATGAAACCTCGGTTTGTATGGGGACCAATTGGAATAATAGACCCCTGATATAAAGGCTTCGTCTCTTATATGGGTTCCATGATTTTGGACATTACTGGGAACTCGATGTCCGCCATTGTTAAAGTTGTCTCTAATATCATCCGACCTTTGGTTCTTAAAAATTTTATTATATAAACACATTTCAATAATAATCGTTATAAAGATAAGTAGTATTAGTAGGTGAGACACTAAGCTGCTTTTTGATCTGTGCTGAGCTGAGTGTCCTACCATATGATCACTCTTGTATCGTCTACTTATAGAGGTTGTTAGTACCAACCTGCAAATACAATTGTTGGACCATACTACCACAAAAGGTTCTTTTCGTTGGTGTATCCTCACAAATAATGATTATTCCACCAAAATCACCAAATTATTGTGTCAAACTAACTGGGATTACCCCACTATTGATTTTTCCAGTTTTTCCGCAATTTTCGCAGCATGTTTTACTTTTATAATGGCATTGTTGCATTACAGCGCCAGTTGTAGGTATCGATGATTTTATGTCAAAGTTTTCTTTCTAGCCAAACTCAGTTATGTCAACTGAACAAGATGCTGTTCTTGGATTGGCCAAAGATTTAGAAGGTATAAATTTGCTTACTGTGCCCAATCTCGAGAGAGGACACCAAAGTAAATTATGCAAAGAGAAAACTACTTCTGATTCATCTTCGTCAAGGAAGCCTTCACAACAGAGAGACAATTATAGAAAGAGACGTCCGAAACTTATATGTATCCCATATACGTCTTTTCTGCATACTGGTATGCACAATTTTTTGACGAAACCACCAAGAGATATATTTCATGAAAGTAAAGAAGTAGCTCTGTTTACCAATGGCCGGGCTTATACAATCCTACGCAAAGACCTTATACCAAATTTGAAAGAAAGTATTGCTGAATTGTATGAAAGCTCGCTTCTTGAGGCAAAAAAGCGGAAAGTCCCGTATTTAGGCCATGACTTATTTGCTAATATTGATGAGTTCGTTCCCATGACAATATCCGAATTAGATAGTGTATCACCGTGTTTTTCATACATTGAGAACTGGATACTAGATAATCCTGGTAAGGATTTTAAGATCGGCAAGAAATTTACTGTTGTAACCACAAGACATCATATCGTAGATTTGACTATGCATCTCTTTAACAGGCGAAATAGACAAACGTCACTAATTGTAACTTATATGGGGGCGGGCCTTCTTTCATTTTGCAGAAATGTAAAAAAAGATTCTCAAATGTCCAAAGAGGGCATTTATTCAAATGATCCAAATATGAAGAAAATTTGCTATTCAGGATTTGAATTTGAAAATTGGGTAACCGAAAATTCCAAAGTCGCTGATTTAACTGGCTCTAAATGTCCTATTTTTTCTCTTGTAGAGAGTAAACTTTCAGAAGAAATTGGTCTTTTAATTCGCTGCGAAATGGATGCATTCAATCCTGTTTCGGAGACAAACACAGAACTAAAGTGTTTTGCCCCATTATCAATGCACAATTCCAATCATAGGAGAAAACTTCTGAAAACGTGGGTACAGACGGGTTTATTACCGAACTCAGATATCATGATAGGTTTGAGGGACAGTCATAGCGGTCAATTACTAGACATTCAATGGTACTCAAGGGACTTATTATGTAAGAAATTCAATCACCCAGGTCTACCTACAAATAAAAAGGAACTTAACTATAATGCCCAAATTGCGGTAGAATGGTGTCATTATTGTATTGAAGCAATTTGTAAGCTGGTGGAGGCAAATATCTCTGACTATAGCAGTACAAAACCAGAATCATTTGAAATCGGTATAGATACTAACAACGCCATCGTCATCACTAAACTTAAGACTACTCCAAGAAACGTAGAATTATTTGGAATGTAGAGACGTGTATAATATATAATACTTTTCCGAGAAATATTTCATTTTCATTTTCGTAAAGTTGTTAACTACGCTAAATATTAGTACTTTTCTTAAATTTATATGGGGAGCCCTTTTTTTCTATGAAAAGCAATGCGTAAACCAAATAAGCAGAATTTTGTAATAGATGAGCAACAATACTGAGAAGGTGATAACTATAAATTTATGTGGGTAGTACGATACCAGAATACATTGGAAGATGGCTCTATTAGCTTTATATCATGTTGTCTTCAGGCCTTCAAAACTTATAGTATAGGTAGATCAAGTAAAAACCCACTGATAATTAAAAATGATAAAAGTATTTCCAGACAGCATATCACATTCAAATGGGAAATCAATAATAGTTCGGATCTGAAACACAGTAGCCTGTGTTTAGTTAACAAGGGTAAATTGACATCATTAAATAAAAAATTCATGAAAGTTGGCGAAACATTTACTATTAATGCCTCGGACGTTTTAAAGTCCACAATAATTGAACTGGGTACAACTCCTATTCGTATAGAGTTCGAATGGATAAATGAAGTCTGGAACATTCCTCCTCATTTGACACAATTCAGGACGATGCTTTCTGAATATGGTATCTCCACTGAGATTTCTATTAATGATATTCCCGCTAATCTGATGATTAGCGATTACCCAAAGAGCGAGGACAACAGCATACGGGAATTGTATGCCCTTGTTAGTACTATACCCATGAAAAAATCACGGTTTCTGGTGGAATTGTGTAATACTCTTCTTCCCACATCTAAAACTAATTTAAAATTTGATGAAATGTGGAACGATATGATTAGTAATCCGGAGTACAATGTTTTTGATTTTGATCCAAATATTTTGCTTTCGAAGTTTATGAGGCTGAATAATATCAGAGTGTTAACTACTATCAAAAGTGAACCACGTCTATCATCTCTCCTGCGGACGTTCAATATAAATTTATTTGCATTTGACAACATTGATAGTTTATATAAATATGTTGACAGCTTGGAAGCATCAACAGAATACCTGATTTTGACAACTACAGATAAGAAAGAAAATGGGAAAATTCTATGTACTATCAAAACGATGTTAACATCAATAATAGATGGCACCTTAAGCGCAGTGATTAATATGAAGGGTGCATCTTCAAGAACTCTAGATAACGGTAAATTTGATCAAATTTCTGAAGGAATGTCTACTATTTTGAAAACATCTCGTGCACCTGAAGTTGAAGCTAGTCCAGTAGTCTCGAAGAAGCGAAAATTAAATAGACGTAGAGTACTACCACTCGATAGTCTTGATTTTTTTGCTGGAGGTTTGAGTACTAAGACTCTATCAGAAAATAGGTCTTTAACTGACGCTAAGAGACTTAATTGTGGCGCAGAATCAAAGACTGTCATTTCAAGTCCCAACATTGCAGAGGCAGATGAAAAGCACGCCCCATTTCTTCAAAACGCACTAAAGCCGACTGAAGATATTGGAAAGAAAAGTGGTCACAGTAGCCCTGGTGCTATAATTGTCAGTAGCCCCAACTTAGGTACTGTGAACACGAGTGAGGATTCGTTGGATAAGTCGCTACAGTCACATAAGTTACCACAGCCGTCATTGCCGGAGGTAGCAGGGATTGGCTCTCAAACCATATCTTCGAACTCCGCTGACTATGAAACAGCTGCTGTGAATTCGATGGATGATGCTGAAGTTACTAAGAATTTTAGGGTGAATCATCACCAGAATATAGAGCAACCCTCTAAAAACATCCGTAAACTTTCTAATTATTCACGAGAAATTTCATCTCCATTACAAGAAAATTGTAAGTCACCTGTAAAAGAGTTATCTATTAAAGAGAAATCTGGTACGCCGCACGCATTTGTTGAAGCTATTCAAGAAACTAAAAATAGAGAGGTCAAAAGAGTTAAGTCAACCATTGTTGAATTGAAGGATGAGGAGTTGAGCGAGGAAGCTATTAATCAGCTAAAAAATTTGGCTATTGTAGAACCTAGTAACAATTTACTGAGGAAATCATTTGATAGTGAGGGAAACAAAACAAGCAGAACAACTGAAAAATGGGAAAATAGCCTAATGGAGCCAGAATGGCATAAACGCAAGAATTTCAAGACTTTTGTCAAGGTACGTCCAAAATCAAAGGCGCACAAAGAAGAGGGTAAAAATAACACTCAAAGCTCAGATTTTATACGAAATGCAGCCTTTTTAATCACTAGAAATTATGTTCCGTTAAAAAAATACTCCAAAAAGGATACAACTACAAAATGGGGCACAGAAGAAAACGAAGATATGTTTGCTTTGACGGAGATGGAAAGATTTGGATCGAATACATTTATGTCCGATAATATAAACTCAAACACTATCCAGAAAAGATCTCAAGCTCTAAACAGATTCACGAATGAGGATAGTTCAAATGAAGGAGAAGAAGATTCGTTTTCTTTTTCTCGTTGTTCAGGTACTGCAGCCAGCGTTCAACCACTAAAAAACAAAATTTTTATTACTGATGAAGATGATCTGGGTGATATTGATGATAAAAGCGATAGACTAAATCACAGAGAAAATAATCGTAATCTTTTTGTGGTGAAGGAAATGAACTTACGGCCAAACTTGTCAGAAGAATGTTCCAAGCAAAGTAGACACAGTAGAAGCGCAACTAGTAGATCACGTGGCTCTTTTGGGGCTTCTAATAACGGTGATGGCGACGACGACGATGACGACGGTCCGAAGTTTACGTTCAAAAGAAGAAAAGGATAATGATAAATTTTCCGAGTATTTCCAATTTCATTAAATTATATTTTGCATTATCATTCGATATATGTGTATATATTATATGAAAATTAGTAAAATCAATGTTTGTTTCAGCTGTATCGGATCGGTTTAAAGAAGCACTACAGGTTGCTGGAGGCATTAACTGTAATGTAGCGCGCTCATTGGAAAATTGGGAAGGATCCCCACTTCATATCAACGACTCTCTTTGTACCATGCACTTTGGATAGGTTACTAATAGTCTTGAAATCATCCTCAGGCAGAGTGAAAATCTTAAAATTGGATACAATTCTTTCAGGATTAACCGATTTGGCCAGAACAACGTAGCCTCTTTGAATACTCCAACTGATAATAAGCTGTGCTGGCTCAACGCCGTGCTTTTTAGCCATATCAATAATTGCTTGCTCTTTTAGTAAAGGAGCATTAGCACTCCCAAATGGTGAGTAGGCTTCAACAACAATACCCTTTTCCTTACAAAAGGCAATCAATTCGTCTTGTGGTAGCAATGGATGAATTTCAATTTGATTAGTAGCTGGTACCACCTTGTTATTTGGAGATTCTAATAATTCTTTAATGTTGTTAATAGAAAAATTAGAGACACCAACGGCTTTAGTTTTGCCCGTCTTTGGCAACTCTTGCATCAACTCCCACGTCTTGATAAAATTCCATTCCTTAGTATCGATGTCAACAGTGCCATCTTCTAATGTTGGAATGCACAGAACGTTACCATCAGTAACTCTGTCGGTTTTCAAAGGCACTGGCCAATGCATCAGATATAGGTCAACATAATCCAAGCCTAGTCTTTTCAAAGACTTGTTTAGAGCAGCTTCCGGATCACGTTGTTCCGTACCCCAAAGCTTAGTAGTAATAAAAATTTCCTCACGAGGGACTCCGGAATCTTTAATAGCCCTGCCAACTTCTTCTTCATTCAAATAGATAGCCGCAGCATCAATGTGTCTGTATCCAGCTTTCAAAGCTGCAATTACAGAATGGTAACCGTTATTGTCAACGGAACGCCAAGTGCCGAAACCCAACACTGGAATGGAGGCACCAGTATTTAGTTTTAATGTAGCAGAAGAATTCTTTAACGTAGCAGGCATGGTAGATTATTATCTGTGGGTATATTTGCGACCTGATTATATTGCAAAGTTACTTTATTATCACTTTAGAAAAGAAAAGGGTTTCATGGAATTGAATTGCAACCAAATAGGGAATTGCGTGCTATATAGTTTCCTTTTTCCTTTTTTTTTCAAAATTACGTAAGAGCTACTTAAATACACACGTGATGAAAAGTGACAATAGCATCAGTGAGAATGATTTTATGATGTCAGAATAGAAACATTTCTTCATCAGTGTAAAACGCTATAACGCTAGGGCTTTATTTTACTATTTACTCTAACAAATTCTTACATAGCTTATAACAACCTTTTTGGCTCTTAGCCCACAGTCTTTTCCAAATAGGCTTGTTTTTCAAGTTTTGTTCTACGTCATCCCTATCAACTAAATATTTGGGGTGGTGTAACAATTCTTGAACAAAAGATGCCAAAATGAAGTTAAAGTAGAACCTGAATATCAATGACACCAACGTAATTAAAATAGTCATGGTATATTCGTAGCTTTCAGTTGCACTTTGTTTACTTATATCAATACCACGTTCTGTCAGCTTACCTGTCGATATTGGGTTACTTTGTAGTGCATTATTTCCATCAATATTAGCAGTGTCTTCCAAGGTGAACCATTGCGTGGTAAACCATAGAGTAAAAAAACAAGTGGAAATGGTATCGATTGTATAAAGTACGCAGATTTGCGAAAATACCAGCAAGTTTGGCTTATGAATCAAATACAGCCCTTGTGAGAATACGATTAATGTAAATACCGACCAAAGATATGCTATCCATTGCATAAAATCCAACGGATGACCCGTGAACAATGCTAAAATACCATAAGCACCACTGCATTTGTTTAGAATGGAAATACCTAAGACAATCTCAACTGCAAGGTATAGCGGCATAAACCCCAAAAAAGACTATGAAAAAAAAATATGTTTGAGAACAGGTTAGTAAAATTGTGCTTTGCTTCGAATCCTTACAAGTTAACAAAAATTTATAGCGTTTGCCGGAAACATACTTTTGGAAGGGTTAGAAGAGATGATCTCATAACTAAGGTTAATGGTTACAATTGGTAGTTCCTCCCTGGTATTATTTCTTTTCTTCGTAGTTTTTGTACAGATCACTTATACAGCTTTACACAGATTTTCCCGCTTGTTGTGCACTTTTTTTTCGAAGATTATTGAAGAGGGATGCGTTTGGTACAATAAAAAACATAGGTTCCCAAACCTATATAAATATATATATGTATATGTATATATACTACATATATGCTTCAACAATCTCGGAAGCATCGCTCAGAAGCGCAAATACAACTCTGTGTCTACTATGCCAAGAGAGGACGATTGAAATCTGCTAATAGCCCTATATCCAAAGATTAGCAATATGAGCCGGGCCAAATATCCCAGATGAGGCTACCGATCATTATTGACGTTCCGAAATTTTTCAGTTACAGAAAAAATTTCATCTCATCTCATCTCAAATTCATCATTAGCATAATGGTACAAATAATAAATATCACATAACTGTGGGTCCGGAATATTTTTCAAGACATTTCAGCGGATCGTATAAGGTTGCGAGAAAAATTGAAGATGGCTGGAGAGAACCCAAAGAAGGAAGGTGTAGATGCTAGGTTTGCCGGGATCTACAGCGATCCTAAATTTAAGAACACGAAAACCAAAGATCATAAGATCAAGTTAGATTCTAGGTTCAGTAAGAAGGATCTGGAGGTCCAGCATAAATCTAAGGTTGACAAGTATGGTAGAAAGATCAAAAATGCGCAGAATAACAGGGAATTGGAAGATTTCGACAAATATTTCGAAAAGGAAGCAGAAAATGATGAAGATTCAGAAGTTAATGCGAAAACAGTAGTGGACCGTGCCCGTGGTGAAGTTCCTGATGATTATGTTAGCTCTTCTGATGAATTCACTTCTTCTGATTCTGAATCGTCCGGAGAAAGTGAAGTTGAAAGCGAAGAAGAAAATGAAGTAGAAATTGAAAATGCCAAACCAGAATCTGGTGACATCTCTAAGAATTTGGCCGTCGTAAATTTAGATTGGGACCATGTTAAATCTGAGGATTTGATGATTACCTTTTCCAGTTTCGTTCCTAAAGGTGGTAAAATTGAAAGAGTTGCTATTTATCCAAGTGAATTTGGTAAAGAAAGAATGCAACGCGAGGAAGTTGAAGGACCTCCAAAGGAACTTTTCCAAAAGAAAAATAAGAACAAAACCTCCAAAAAGAAGAAAACTGATGACTCTGATTCTGATATGGACATCGGTATTAAGGATCTTTATGAAGAGGGAGATGCTGACAAGGACGTGGATTCCAGAGCTTTACGTCAATACCAGTTGGACAGATTAAGATATTATTACGCAATAGTTTATTGTAGTGATACAACCACCTCCAAAGCTATCTATGATAACTGTGATGGTACCGAATATGAGTCAACCGCTAATATGTTCGATTTAAGGTATGTTCCTGATGGTATGACTTTTGATGATGATGTAAGAGATGAATGCAGTATATTGCCTAAGAACTATAGGCCACACCAGTTTAGCACAGATGCTCTACAACATTCAAGCGTCAAATTGACCTGGGATGAAACGCCAGCTGATAGGGTCGAAGTTGCTAAGAGGGCCTTTACCCAAAAGGAAATTGATGATATGGACTTTAAGGCTTACTTGGCGTCAGATAGTGATGAATCGGATGGGCAGGTCGATGAAGAGGCGAAAAATAAACTAAAGTCGTTGGTTGGTGACTTTGGGTTTAATTCCAAGAAAGAAACCCCTAACGATGAAGATGAAGAAGTTGATATGGAAATTACATTTACTCCAGCCTTGGAAGGAGGAAACGAGAAATCGTCGGAAGACAAAGAAGAAACGACTATAGAGAAAATAAGAAGAAAAGAGAAGGAACGTCGTAAAGCAAGAAAGCAGAAAGTAAAGGAATTGAAACAGCAGTCGGAGAAGGATAAGAAAAGCAAGTTGAAATCTGTTAATAAAAAGCATACTAACGATGAAGAGGAGATCGAAAAGAATGCCAAATCAAAGGCTGAATTGGAGCTTTTAATGGATGATGATGATGATACCGAAACTCAGGGCACAATAAATAACAAAGCACATTTCAACATGAACGAAATCTTAAGATCAGAAAAAGAAAAACACAAGAAAGGCCGGTATCAAAAGAAAGAGAGAATTGTTGAAGACACCTTTACACCTGATTTAGAAGATCCTAGATTTAAAGAAGTCTTCGAAGATCACGATTTTGCTATCGACCCGACCCAGCCTGAATTCAAAGGTACACAAGCTATGAGTAAAATCCTAAAAGAACGTAGTAAACGTGTTAAGAATAAGAAAAGAAAACTTGGCGGTAGTGAAAACAATATGACCAATAACGCAGATGATAATGAAGATATTGGTAACTTGGTAAACAAGTTGAAAAAGAAAAGCAAATCATCCAAGAAGGTAAAGGTTTAAAGCAGTCAATGAAATAGTATTTAAATGAAACTTGAATACAAATAGATATGTACAATTATAAAGAATGCATCATTGGATTTGTAGTTGATACCAATTATCGTAATGTTTCTCTGACCGGTTCTTGTAATACCATTTCTTTGAATTTTCTTTTTTGTATTTTGTCTTATTTACGAGGGAGTACTGTGTCCTTGCTAGAGATGAGGTAAAAAAAAAATCTTGAAATTTTTCCTTTATTTTTGGCCAAATAGTGCAACAAACACGGCATGTACTTTGAAGAGCAGATGAAATGGGTTTAGTAGACGGTTATGACACAAGCTCAGACTCTGATTTGAACTTCGACGAAGGCAAATCTGTTCATGAAAAGAAAAATGGTAATTTGCATGAAGATACTTCGTATGAACCTTCTTCAAATAATATTCATAAGAGAAAATCACATTTTACAAAGTCAGAACTAAAAAGAAGACGGAAAACTCGCAAAGGAGATGGGCCGTGGGGCAGTTGGTCAAGTAGTGACGATGAAACTTCACAAGCCAGCGAAACTCAGAAAGAAGATCAGGATATCTTCGTGCACGCGCTGGCTGAGGACAACCTAGATTCGGAACAGATAGAGGTAGAGGAAGTCTCCCATTTTTATGGTAAATCAGAAAAGGACTATCAAGGCAGAGGATATTTATATCCACCAAATGACGTCGATGTTGATCTTCGTGAGGAAAGGATATCCTTTCGGTGTTACTTACCAAAAAAAGTTATACGTAATTATCCGGGGCATCCAGAAGGAACCACTGCCCTGAAATTCTTACCTAAAACTGGACACTTAATTCTCTCTGGTGGTAATGATCATACTATAAAAATTTGGGATTTCTACCATGACTATGAATGCCTACGAGATTTTCAAGGTCATAACAAGCCTATTAAAGCATTACGATTCACCGAAGACTGTCAATCTTTTTTGAGCTCTTCCTTTGATAGAAGCGTTAAAATTTGGGATACTGAAACTGGTAAAGTGAAAACCAGGTTGCACCTTAATTCAACGCCTGCAGATGTTGAATCTCGGCCCACTAACCCACATGAGTTCATTGTAGGTTTATCGAATTCGAAAATATTACATTATGATGATCGTGTTTCAGAAAATCAAGGTCTTGTGCAGACATATGATCATCACCTAAGTAGCATTCTGGCTCTCAAGTATTTTCCCGATGGTTCGAAGTTTATTTCTTCTTCAGAGGATAAGACGGTAAGAATTTGGGAAAATCAGATCAATGTACCAATAAAACAAATAAGTGACACGGCTCAACATTCTATGCCATTTTTAAATGTACATCCGTCTCAGAACTATTTCTGTGCACAAAGCATGGATAATAGAATATATTCTTTCAGTTTGAAACCCAAATATAAGAGGCATCCAAAAAAGATATTTAAAGGGCATTCATCTGCTGGTTATGGGATAAGCTTGGCTTTTTCTGGTGATGGTCGTTACATATGTTCAGGCGATTCAAAAAGCAGACTATTTACTTGGGATTGGAATACGTCGCGCTTATTAAATAACATCAAGATTCCAGGCAACAAGCCTATAACTCAAGTGGACTGGCATCCTCAAGAAACAAGTAAAGTCATTTGCAGCGGAGCGGCAGGTAAGATATATGTATGTGACTAGCTATTCACTCGGAATGTTACTTGAAACAAATTAAATGGTTACATGGATGTGATTTGTTACTTAATTGTTATTACGGATGATATTATTATGATAGTAAAAATGACAATAATAAAGAAACGATTGGGGTTACCTGAAATTGCAAGTACTAGTTCGAGGACACATTTGCATCATATGGTAGAAAGAGCGGATCTTAATATAGTTAATTTTTTAAACTGAGACTGCATTTAAAGAAATGAGAAATCTCAGCTGAGTTATTTAATACTTTGCGTGCATCATTATTATACTACAAGGCCATATAATCGACTACCGCATAGCCTTTCGTATCTCTTTTTATTATTTATTTTATCATCTAAGCAAAATATACTAGTATGACAACAATGTACTAAAGTAACATTAGACGTATAATTTCCTTTTGCGTTATTTAGAAATAATGTTATGTAGCCCCTCACTGATTTTCCCGTTTGTATCTATCCAATTCGGCCTTCAATTCATTGGTGAAATCGTCGTCAACTTCAACATCATCCCAGTTTTCTTCCCATATGTTTGTTTGCGTTACAGCATTGCTTTTTATTGTTTCACCATTGGCCCATGTGTCAATGGGGAAATCTTCAAATTCATCGTCTTCCTCTAGAGACTTCTTATTTATTTCCTCATTTTTTTTTTTTGTTAAATCTATTTTACTTTGGGCTTGTGCAGCAGCAACGTCCGTACTCATATTTTTGCGTATTTGTACTATTATTCGACTTTTATTGCCACTCTATTCACTTTATGCATAGGTAGGTTTCCATTAGGACTTTAAAAGGTAACGCCCACCACGTTCGCCACCCATAGCACTAGTTTCGTAAATAATGATAATATAATGGATCCGACAGAACTAAGAAGCTTTCAGCCCTTCAAAATCCCTACTAGTAGGTTACAAAGACATGAGGAAATGTTGATATAATTTTTATTGTTTTCTTTAGAAGGTTAGTTTTAAACACAAACCCGAAAAAAAAATTTATAACATTTTGAATGTGTTATTAGCCCTGTAGGGGGCTCGAACCCCTAACCTTATGATTAAGAGTCATACGCGCTACCGATTGCGCCAACAAGGCTATTTATTTGTGACCTTTTAAAGGTTAAAAAGGGATAATACATATAATTTCTCAATATCAAGATGCATCATCATGTATTAAACTGAGAAATAACTGAATTCTATGAATATTGAGATAGGGTTGGGATTACATTGTTGGAAAACAATATTTGGTTATCAATTCTTGCTTTTCAACTTCTACTAAAAATGGTAACTGCTTGTCAATCTTTATGTCAACTTCTTAGGTTGTATATGATAGTTTACTAATAATATGAACGTTAGTCGGGTATATGATGGTTGATTCTTATTCCAACAATATCAAACACATCAGTAATTTTCAATCACTTTAAAATATATTGATATAAACCTTTTTTCCATATAAATGTATTCACATTTTTTGCATCCATGATCACTGTTGGTAAAGTACGCCCTATTTATAGAAATACGTAAATAAGGAGCAATCGATAAAGCATGTAGACCAATATAGTGTTGAGATATTTGTCGGATCCCATCTTGGTGTAAGTAATAGTACTATGTGTAACAATAGTGGGTGAAAGCCATTCTTGATGGTTTAGAGTTCAAAAAAGAAAATCAACAATTCTGCACAGTACCATATTTATTATTTTTCTTCGTTTTCACCTAATCACTCATTGATGCAGTTACACTACCAATTCTTGCCCTTCAAATCACCTTAAAGGATGATGGCTTGAATTTTATTTTCTGCTGATCTCGTAATTTATACAACCTTTTAGCGTTGATATCATAATATTATGATGAAACGAATTATTTTAATTGACTGCTGTAGCAACAATAGAGAAGTAGTTTACCTCTTGTTCCAAGAAAACTATAGCCGAGGAAATATCAAATTGTTTTGATAGTTGTTCTACGTTAGATGTACTATTCAAACCTAGCACGAAAAAGCTGAAGAGATTTTTGTATTCATTAGGCGATCAAATTTTTATAGAAAAGCGTTAACATGTTGAGTTAGAGATGGAAAAATTCCTTTATAATATTTCACGGAAGGTAGAAGAGGGTCAGCACCTACTTTTTGAACAGAGAATTACCCGAGTATGATTTAAACACAAAAGGTCTTATTCAATTATATTCAGAAAATATTTTACAAGTACCGCAAGCACCACCAACACACCCGCCGCCCATAGTAAATAATAATTGTGGCACGTAAAGAGCCGGAGTTCGGCCTTTTTTAGCAAATTGCGCTCAATCAATAATGACATCAACCATGTCTTCATCTTCCATATCCTGATCGGCTATACACTCATTCATGTCCAATTCATCATGATCAAAAAGTAATTTAACCCTCGTCTTTTGTGGTAACTGTTTCTGGATTCTGTAATATTCGGCAATTTTAGAAAATGGTGTTGAACGCCTAACATGGACATAGATTTTTTTGTTATCTTGACCCATGAGAGCGATTCTCATAACTTCTTCCATGCTACTACTATTTCCTGACAAAGAGCCACCCTCTTGCAGAAGTTTTGTATTCATAACTGTATCATTTTCTTTTATTTCTTGTGTTTCTTCTACGTTTTTTAATTCGGATTCAAACTCGCGATATTCGGACTCTTCTTGTTCATTTCTCTTTTTCTCTAACTTCCTTTCCATCTCCTGACGTTCTTTTATGAGTAAAGCAGCTTCTTCTTCCTTTAACTTTGATTCCAGTGTCGCTTCAAAGTTCTTTTCGTATTCTTTGGATACGATAGTAACATCGATATCAGAGACTTCATTTTCAAAATCCTGTGGGATATGTAGCGAATTACAAGTCATAAAAGTGAGTAATTTTGCATTGTTCCAATAAAGAGTAACATTCTCTACCTTGTATATATCTTTCATTACCTTCGGAATTTTATAGGACTTCATCAATCCGTCCAAAGCAGCAGGAAGTATTTTTGAAAATTCGTATTTTCCGAGGACCTTCACTTGGACCGCTTTATTTATAGTTCCTTCTAGCTTAGAGAGAAATTTGATGTTATAAACTCGCTTCCGCTGGTCGGGTGTCGATTCTTTAGAAATAGTGGTGCTTTTTTTGGCTTCTTTAGCAAGTTCCTTGAAAAAGTCATCGTTTTCATCATAGGTATACAGTAATGAACTTTTCTGTCGCTTGTATTTTCCCGCTGGAGATATTGATCTTATGCTTGACCTGGACCTTGACCTAGATCTGGGAAAATTTTTGTCTTCGTCTAAGTCAGATTCAGATGAGTTTATTTCAACTACAGACTCTTTCATCACAGATCTTCCTCTAGTTCGACCCGATGGTTTGTCTGGCTTGGGCTCCGTAATATCTTCTATATTTACATTTTTACTAGATGATCTGCTCAGGGACTGATGTTGTTCCTTTGCGTCGCTATCTTCACTATCAGATAATGTTAGAGTTGAATGCTTTGATGGCGGTACCGTGACTTTAGAGTCAACTATGACACTTTGCCTATTACTTTCATCGCTATGATCGATTTCATCTATATCATAGGAATTGTCCATAAAGAAGTCATCGCTGTTTTCATCAGAAAAACTTGTATTATCTGGATCTAGATTAATTGAGGGTTCGCTGATGCTTCTGGAATCACCGGTCATCTGTTAACAGCCTAAAACAAATGATTTTTTCTCTTGCCTTTTATTGTTCAGGGCTATAATCCGTGTTCGCAATCACTTTAAAATGAATTCTGAAGTAATAATGAAAAGTTGTTCTATTTCAATTGCGATATACGCTGTCAAAGTGATATATGGTATTGGGAATTCATAGGCATGCTGGTCCCTCCTCTGCCTGTCATTTCTTTTCTTATATGCTACAATAAAATTTGCTGTCTTCTGTAAGGAAATAGAAGGGATTCAGTATCACCCGGAAAGCTGCGGTTCGAAAACCCTACGTTGCAAAAGAAGATAAACAACATTCCATTTTTTGTTCGAGAAAGCCTGGATGAGTTGTTAAAGCTTTGATTTCTACTCAGTAAGAGCAGTTTCATGTCCTAAAAACTAAAGCTAGTACTCTTTGATCCATTAGCGAAATTTCTCTAACTTGCTCCATTGCGATACGTGTAATAATATATTAAGTTGTGGCGATGGCAGTAATACCGGCAAAGAAAAGAGGAAGACCTAGAAAATCTGTGGTAGCAGAAGTTCCCTATGATAGCTTGGCAAGCCCAGTATCTGAAAACTCAGGCAGTAAAAGGCCGAGGAGAAACGCATCTAAGAAAGCAGTTGCAAATTTCGCACAATTAGTGCATGCTGGTCGCGATGATGTGATAAATACTACACAAGTCAATAATGTTGATGACACCGACGATGATGATTTTGTATTGAATGATGAAGGTGATGGTGAGGAAAGTGACAATGTTGAGATAGAATTTGAGAATGAGTTAGAGTCTACTAAAAATGAGGTGGCGGATTTAAACAGTAGTGGAAGTGGAGCTTCTGTTAGACCCAGTGGAAGAAGAAATACTGTACAGAAACTTCGTTTGAAGAAGAATTCGACTAAAAATATGAAGAGCAGCTCCCCAGGGTCAAGTCTAGGACAGAAGGGCCGTCCCATCAGGCTCCTAAAAGATCTTTCGAGTGCAAGAGACAAGATTGAAAGAATTTATGGACTGAATAAGGAAAAGTTATTGTTGCTAGCAAAAGTTAAGGAAGGCTTTGAAACTAGCGTTTTCGATTTCCCATTCAAGAATATTCAGCCTGATTCTCCATATTTTGTATGCTTAGATCCACCGTGTAAAAAGGAAAGTGCATATAATAAAGTCATAGGGGATAAAAACAGAACCGTATATCATGAAATTAATAAGACTGAATTTGAGAATATGATCAAATTGAGAACGAAGAGATTGAAGTTACTTATCGGGGAAGTTGATGCAGAGGTATCCACTGGCGATAAAATAGAGTTTCCGGTGCTTGCTAACGGCAAAAGGCGCGGCTTTATTTACAACGTAGGAGGATTGGTAACAGATATTGCATGGCTTAATATAGAGGAAAATACTGATATAGGCAAGGATATACAATATTTAGCCGTCGCGGTATCACAGTACATGGATGAGCCTTTGAACGAGCATTTAGAAATGTTTGACAAGGAGAAGCACTCCTCCTGTATACAAATTTTCAAAATGAATACTTCTACTCTACATTGCGTAAAAGTTCAAACCATTGTACACTCATTTGGTGAAGTGTGGGATCTTAAATGGCACGAAGGATGTCACGCACCTCATCTGGTTGGCTGTTTATCATTCGTAAGCCAGGAAGGGACAATAAATTTTTTGGAAATTATTGATAATGCAACCGATGTTCACGTGTTTAAGATGTGTGAGAAGCCTTCTTTGACTTTATCCCTGGCAGACAGTTTGATAACTACTTTTGATTTTTTATCTCCTACTACTGTTGTTTGTGGCTTTAAGAACGGATTTGTAGCAGAGTTTGACTTGACTGATCCTGAAGTGCCTTCATTTTATGACCAAGTCCATGACTCCTACATATTATCCGTTTCAACAGCCTATTCAGATTTTGAAGATACAGTCGTCAGTACAGTTGCGGTGGACGGCTACTTTTACATTTTCAATCCAAAAGACATTGCTACAACAAAGACCACGGTGTCCAGATTCAGGGGAAGTAATTTGGTTCCAGTTGTTTATTGTCCTCAAATCTACTCGTATATTTACTCAGATGGTGCAAGTTCCTTAAGGGCTGTGCCGTCTAGGGCTGCTTTCGCAGTTCATCCTTTAGTGTCGCGAGAGACGACCATAACGGCCATTGGGGTGTCAAGATTACATCCAATGGTCCTTGCTGGATCAGCAGATGGAAGTCTTATTATAACCAACGCAGCTAGGCGCCTTTTGCATGGCATTAAAAACAGTTCAGCAACTCAAAAGTCATTAAGGCTTTGGAAATGGGATTATAGCATAAAAGATGACAAATATAGAATTGATAGTTCTTATGAAGTGTATCCGCTGACGGTCAACGATGTTAGTAAAGCTAAAATAGATGCGCACGGCATTAATATAACATGTACAAAATGGAATGAAACGAGCGCTGGAGGCAAATGTTATGCATTTTCTAATAGTGCTGGACTATTAACACTCGAATACCTGTCATGAGATGGACTTTACGTAATAAATACAATTTGTGACATTGAACTATTGTTGACGAAAAAAACTATCTTTTTTTATTGAAATGAAAAAGGAATAAAATAGCCTAATGTAAAATATCGCCTGGCTAGCACTAATAACTTTGAGTATTGTTGCAGTTATTCCTGCCGCAAATTATGTATTAAAATTTATACAGATATTGTGCCATAACTTCAGTTAAGGGTAAATTATCAAATTCTCGATATCCGTGGTCACTTTATACGAGTTTCTCTTTCCGTGCCTATATTCCTCGCGATGAGATTGAGGTAGAAAAAATATCTGAAAAAGAGTTGTCAATATATTATCTATTATGTCCTTATAATTTTATCATTTAGATTGTTCATGAGGCCCACATTTTCATAGGATTGCTAATTAACTCACAAATATGGTTCAAGCTATCAAATTAAATGATTTAAAAAATAGGAAGAGAAAAAATGTGGAGGAAGAAAATGGCAGTGACGAGTCTGAAATTGACATTAGTAGCACCGATTCAGAAAATGAAGAAGAGCAAAATGGAGAAGAAGAGATCGTAAATATTGACTTCGATTTTTTCGGTGGTAACCCAGAAGTTGATTTTCATGCTTTAAAGAATTTACTGCGTCAGTTATTTGGTCCTCAAGAAAGTACCAGGATTCAACTAAGCAGCTTGGCAGATTTGATCCTAGGTTCCCCAACCACCACAATTAAAACAGACGGCAAAGAATCTGATCCATACTGTTTTCTTTCATTCGTTGATTTCAAAGCTAATCATCTAAGTGATTATGTCAAATATTTACAAAAAGTGGACATGAGACTTTCCACTTTCTTCAAAACTATGATTGATAGTGGTAATAAAAATTGTGCTTTGGTTCTCAGTGAAAGGCTGATTAATATGCCACCGGAAGTCGTTCCACCTTTATACAAGATTACGTTGGAGGATGTTGCCACGGCACTTGGCGATGACAAACATTATGACTTCTATATCATCGTCACCAGGAAGTATGAAGTAAATTTTGACACTGACGATGATACCGACTCTGGTAAGAGGAATAAAAACAAAGACGAAAGATCCAAAAAAAGGGTGAAGGCCGATGAAGTAGACTACTTTCATGAGGAGGACCGATTTTTTGAAAAATATGCCAAGATTCACTTCGAATCAGAAGCTAAAAAGGGTGTTATCAGCTCATACATGATTCTTGATCACGAAGGCCTTGTCAAAAGTATCGATGAATTGGAAACAGAAATTTCCACTTGGTAATTTTACGAAAAGTAAATAGTTGCGATCACTGCCCTGCACAGTTAGTGCAATTTGTATATTATTAACAGACGAAGCAGCAGCGGCCATTGAGCCTTTATGTCATCCTACACGGATAATTTTGGGCTGCCGAGGACAGTAAAAATTAATCCGCCACCGCTGAAAATTTTTCTGGGCGATCATCTTTTTAATGTCGTGTGCTCCAATAAAAATACATAGTATATATTGTGCAAAGTGAAATCAGATTGTAATTCAAGAAAGGTCATTCACCCTGAGCCTTATAGAACATAGTCAGCATATAAGTGTTGAGCATTTTGAGCCGGGGCATACAGGTATTTGCGGCGTAACTACAAAATTTCTGGTTCTTCCCCCTTTCGAACCGTTAGAAGGGATAAGGATTTTTGCGTACTTGCTGCAGCCGCGAAATTTTCAAAGGCCGGCTATTACCCGTAGGCGTTAGCCGCCGAACAGATAGAATATAAAGATTATTTAGAGACATCATAATCAAAAGTACAGTTTCCGCCTCAAAGATGTCCTCACGTCCAAGTTCAGCAGTGCCTAATTCAGCATCACTCAGTGAGGACCAGAGCAGTGATAGAAGTAAATTTCCTAAGGCAGATGACTTAATTGATGAAAGAGATAGAAAACTGACCGAACTATACTGCGTATCCCGCTTGAACCAGCTGCTAGAGTTAACAGATGAAAACAAACTTCGGAAGGAAATAGATGCATTTTTAAAGAAAAACGATATACGAAGGGGTATAAGGTTTGACGAGGCGTCACTGCCGAAGCTCCTACATACAGCTGCGACTCCCATAACAAAAAAGAAATTGAAGGATGTAAATTTAATAAATGTACCTAACCAGAGGCTATCCGATTCTAAAATGAGTAGGGAACTGCCAGAAAATAGCGAAAATGTATCAGTCAAATCAGAGAGTCATTTTGTTCCAAGCCACGATAATTCAATCCGTGAAAATATGATGGATTCTTTGAGGCCAGCTGAAAAGACAGGAGGTATGTGGAACAAAAGGCCACTTGAGTCAACTATGGGAGGTGAAGAAGAGCGACATGAAAAAAGACAGAAGATGCAATCTCAGTCATTGGAATCTTCTAATAATTCGGAAATGGCTTCATTACCTATTTCGCCGCGTCCCCCAGTGCCTAATGCATTAGCACACTACACTTATTATGAGAACATCGAGTACCCACCAGCAGATCCCACTGAGGTGCAACCTGCAGTAAAATTCAAGGATCCGTTGATAAAGAACATTATGGCGAAAGAGATAGATACATCAGACCATTATAACGAGAACAATGTTGACGCATTAGAGACCGTATTTTTATTAATGAACGATTATATACCATCGAAAATACCCCAGGCTTTGCCCTTAGCAGAATTGAAGTACATGTCACAAACTCTGCCTCTTATTAATCTAATACCGAGAGCTCACAAGGCTTTGACCACTAATATTATAAACAACGCCTTAAACGAGGCCAGAATTACTGTTGTTGGCTCGCGAATAGAAGAACTAAGAAGACTTGGATTATGGTCTTTAAGACAACCTAAAAGATTCATCGATCCGTGGAAACAACACAATACGCATCAAAACATACTTTTAGAAGAAGCTAAATGGATGCAAGCAGATTTTAAAGAGGGCCACAAATATAAAGTAGCTATCTGCACAGCAATGGCACAGGCAATCAAGGACTACTGGACCTATGGGGAAATATGCTGTGTAAAACGTAAAACACTTCTACCTGGTAAGGAAAATAAATTATCTGACGACGGGCGCATATCTGAAAAGTCCGGTAGACCATCGGATACTTCAAGAAATGATTCCGATATTAGCATAGCCGGTAAGGATGACATTGGAATTATTGCGAACGTTGACGATATTACTGAAAAAGAAAGTGCTGCTGCTAACGATAATGATGAGAATGGAAAGAATGAAGCAGGAGCTAAGAGTGATTTTGATTTTGCAGATGGTTTGTTATCTCAAGAAGGTGCCCACGATCAAATTATATCTTCTATTGACACCAAGTTACTTCTAAAAAAGCCATCCTCCTCAAGCGAAGTTGTTTTAATACAACATGAAGTAGCTGCATCATCAGCGTTGATCGAAACCGAAGAATCAAAGAAAGAGCTAGCCCCCCCATTTAAACTTTCAATCTTTGTTGACGAACTCAATACTTTTGAAAAAACATTAATACAGGATTTACCGCTGTATAATGGTATTAATGAAGAACGGCCAAAAAAAGATGATTCTTTACCATTTATTCCAATTTCCAAATCGGTAGTGTCACTGGATGATAATGGATTTTATAAGTTACTTGAGCGTCAATTGATTGACGAAGAACCATCAATATCACAATTGAGCAAAAGGCGGGGTATGTTCTATGGTAATAGAAGAAATCATTATTTAAGACCACCAGCAGTACCTTCATTACGCTATCTTCAAAATAGAACACCGACTATATGGCTGTCTGAGGACGATCAGGAACTGGTCAAAAATATTAACACATATGGCTACAATTGGGAATTGATTAGTGCACATATGACACATCGCCTCACATATTCTTATTTATCGAATATTGAACGTAGAACGCCATGGCAGTGTTTTGAGCGTTTTGTACAATTAAATGAACGATTCAATTTTAGTGACCTCAAGGGTCCCAGAGCACATAGTGCTCAACAGTGGTTGATTGAAGCCCATAAATTTCAGCAGAGACAGAATAGAAGAATATCGCCTTTAGGTGTAAATACAGAATCCATACAAAGAGGTCATAGGAGACTCCGTTGGGCGAGCATGTTTGAGGCGATTAGAAAATGTATGAAAAAAAGAGAAAATACGCCGCGTCCCAATCCAACCCAGCCAAGGAAACCGTTAGATTGTAAAAACATGAAGGTCCCTACCCCAGCAGAAATGTCGCTTTTGAAAGCCCAAAGAGATGAGGCATTGAGAAGGGATATACAATTGAGAAGAACAGTGAAAAATAGATTACAACAGAGGCAACAGCAAAGTCAGCAGGCACATTCATCCCGAGCTCAAAGTCCAATACCTTCAAATGGCAAATCTTCTTCAAATTTGGCTAGAAATGGGCAAGCGTCGGCTCCAAGACCAAACCAGAAACAGTATACTGAGCAAGATATCATTGAAAGTTACTCGAGGAAGTTGTTGGAGCAAAAACCAGACATTGGTCCTGAGATGGCCCTTAAGGCGGCAAAAAACTATTATAGAACCTTGAGAGAACAACAGCAACAGCTAAAGCAGCACCAGATTCAACAGCAAAGGCAGCAGTTACAGGAGGAGTCCAGTCATGTGCAGCAACTGCAGCAACTACAACCAGGGTCTCAAGCTCCGCCACCGAAATCATCTCCATCTCAATCTTCTCTTTCCAATATTTCTAACATTAATTCTGCTCCAAGGATAAAGTCACCAACTCCACAGGAGATTTTACAAAGGTTCCAAAAACAATGACCTAACTTTACGACTTTACGATACTGATCTTTTTTTTTTTTTAACCAGGCTTATATTGGTTTTTTGATTTTTATAAATTTACGAATACTATTATATATAAGTAAAACGTTTTACTTCTCTGGTTTAGTATGTTGGCGTAACACTCTGTTCTCTGTAATATAATATGGCATCTACTTTTTTTTCAACTTCTCTACCGAATTTGATTATATTGTGGGCAAACTGGTCGTGCCCGATTCTTCCTTCGAATCACCCTTGGTGCAGTAATTAGCCTTCCATTTCAATTTTATGGGCTTACCTAAATTAACAGATATACCCTCTACGGAAGCAATCTGTTTGATACCATCTCTGGAGTTACTTTGGAGCATATTGCCCGATTGCGGTTGCAGAGACAATGTCGTGCCTTTAGGTGATGCCACTAAAAGTGCAAAATTAGTTATTGGATCACTGCTTATGTTTGAATAGAAGATAACTAATCGTAGTTTTGTCATCGACTCACGAGTTAATTCGTAATCAATGCGTAAGTGATCCGATTGGTTAAGTATATGTCTTTGCGATTGAGCTGTGATTTCCTTGGAGTTACTTGAACTATTTAGTAAACCATTAGGTAGAACAATCGAGTTAGAATATGCGGACAGAGCGGTTTTACTTTCTCCAGGTTGCGAATCAAAATCTAATAAATCTATACCAGATGACTTTGAGTGAGCGTCACCAAGTATATCAACAACAGTGTCGTTTTCTTGAGGAGACTTTGGGGATGATAAACTTACCTTATTAAAATCCCCTAAAAGATCGTCAAAAGGTTGCAAAGATTTGCTTGGAGATGTCACAGATGGAGTGTTTGCTGTTGTATCGTCATCAAAATCTATCAAATTAAGCTCTTTTGCCGGTTCATTCGTATCGGGGACATTTAGTTCTTCTTCCTTCATACCTTTTATTGACTTGTACCTTTTTAACAATTGGATCACTAGATCGTTAAATTTTGATAGATTACTAACAAGCGCATCGTCATCGCGTTCTTCCTCAATAAGCTTTTTGAATTTCGGCTGCGCTGATTTTAAGTCGCCATACAATTCTTGAATAGTTTCATTTTCAAGATCAGGCTCATCGGCTGAAGTCAACATTTCGTTGAATAAATCAGCTTTTCTTTTGAGTTTATTTAGTTCATTGTTAATTGCTTGTTTGACTGCTACTTTAGTGTCATCCTTAAATCCCGCCATAATTTTCATCAGTTTATTAGCTTCTTTCAAATCATCGGGCTTGCCGCTTCTTAGCAGCTCTTCTAGTTTTGCAGCTTGAGCTCTTTCCTGTTCTTCCTGTAGCTCACTAGGTGTCCTCAGTTGGTCATTCGGTCTCAACACCGCCAAGTTTTCACTCCCAACTTTTGGGAAAGTATAACCCTTGTATTTCAGTAATTTATGCATGTCGTTGATATATTGAAGATCATCTTTGTAGCTGGCATGTTTGCAGATGGTTTGGTACCATTCCTCGATGGCTTCAAGAATCATTTGTTGCACCTTGGAATATCTCAATGGTGGTTGCTCTGGAAATCTTTTCACTAGATCATTTAAGAATTCCTTCCTGGAGATTTGCAAATGTATAGAGTAACCACAATTTTTTACCAGCACGTCTAGTAGTGAAAGTGCAAAAACAGCTGCTTGCGTGTCCCCATTATTGACCAATTTTTCAATTGCTAACACAGCCTCTCTAGGGGTTGCTCCTTGCTTTGAGTTGATATAGTCGGCTACATCTAAGTTCAAGCCCAAATCTGGTTCAGGCAATGTGGATCTACACGCTCTTTGTATCTTTCTGAGTAGTGAGCTCTCAGTAGACCGCGGTTTTCTGACTGGTTCGGAGGTAAGCTCAATTCTTTGTGGCATTTTAAAAGACTCTTGTCTGGGTTATACTTGAAGTAGTGACTTGTCCCAAATTGCTTCTTTATTAAGATATTTTTTATATAATGATATAAGGGTTTTTAACTTGAAATGGTTATGCGCAATATTCACCCCTTTAAAAATACCATTAGGTTTTAAGTTATAAATTTTAGGGCTTTTTGCTAATCTGTCATAGGTTATTGAGTTAAATAGCAGGTTATTTTAGGTTTTGCGATTTAAAATCTTCGGGGTCATTATTTGTTTTTTAGCCGTTTTCTAGAACATGGTAAATGGCCAAAATTGCTGCTATTTCCACAGAGGGAGCCATCCACAGTAGCTAAAATAAGGACTTAACAAGTTTTCTCCAATTTGGGTAATTTCAGTTACAGTTATTTTTTAACCATAACACAAAGTTCGCGGGGTTTTTTTACATGAAATTTGTGTATTTTAGCATTCATTAGCAGTATATTCAACTAGGTTAGTTGGCCTTATTTAGAATGCAAGACAACTCAAGTCATTCCAGAGAGTCGGCTTCGGCTGGTGACGATCCTCTTGGAATTGATAAGTTGACAGTCGACTACGATTACTTACTTTATAAAATAAGAGACTATGTACAGAGTATACAATTGGATACTACGGAGCTATGTAAAAAACAAAATGAAGTGATGGTGAATGGTATTATTGAAAACACCATAGATAAAAATATTGCGAAGTTCAAAGAACTCCTTGAAAAATGCGATACGTTGGAAAATCACTATGAAATGTTAAACCAACTGGCGATAATAACAGATACTTTCAAGGAAAGAATCGCAGAGGCCGTAAATAATTACAATAGCTTAAAAAAGGGCGCCAGTAAATCTAAGTAACTTATAATACAAATATACCACATACATAGATATACCCTACGTATGTTTTATGCTGTATTTCTATTGGAAAAAGAAATGAATAAACGCAAAGTAGTCAATACTAGGGAGATTAGCACACTACAATCTAAGGTCACGATCTCAGAAACAAAAAGGTTTCTCATCTGTTTAAGCTTCCACATTCACGGTGGCTCGCTTGAAGATCAGTCTGCGTAGGAGTCGATGTACATACGAGAAATATGATGATAGAGTAAGCGATACTACCAAGATATACGCCCGCTGCTACTCTCAATTCTATCTCTTAGTATTCGCAATCTGTTATCATCTGATCTCCTGTAAAAAGCAATCCTTTTCATCCTCACACAAGCAAGCACTAAAAGGGCAACTGTTTTGAAGCTTAAGCGGCGTTCGAAATAGGGACCTCTTCTGTTTAAATTGAATCTAAGCGGGTATTCATAGTCATGATACCTTGTATAAACATGGCTATTGTAGTAATCACGATCTAGTTCATCATCGTCTGGAAGTGAAATGTTTAGACTGTGCTCACCTTTCCTTGTGTCCAATCTTAAACGACGGGTCCCCAAAGCAAGAACCTTGTTTAAATAATCATTGATCACCTTAAGATCGTTGTTGTGTCTTACTTCTGAGTGATACTTCAATTTATAATAGCTTATGATGTCATTTAATTGCATAGTTGAATCATTGTCTTTACGCCTCTCATTTAATATGAGGCGTTCTTCAAGTCTCCTATTTTCCTCTTGTAAAGAAGTGATTTCACTCAAATAGTTTTTTTTTATCCTAGTCATCTTGTCTTCCATGATACGAATATTATTGCTGTTTTCATTCAACTCCTCTTTCTCTCTTCTCAAACGATCATTAGCAGTAATCACCTTCTGTAGTTCGCGTTTATATTTTTCTTTAGATTCCTGTAAGTTCCATTTTTCTTTATCCATTTCATCAAGTTTTCTGTTCAAGATGGATATCTCGCGCTCTTTGTCTGATGCGGATTCTTTTTCTGTCAACAATCTGTCATTTTCCAGTGAAAGATTGTTATACTTTCTCTTCCAGTTTTCTATTTCAATTTTTTGAGAATCTCTTAGTGACTTTAATTCATCCTCGCTCTCTATTAACTTATTTTCCAGATTTAGTATTTGTAAATTTAGGTCATGTTGGATATTACTCTGTTCAGATTTCAATTGATTGAAATCTTTTTTGTACCTGTCAATTATGGATTTTAATGAGCTTATCTCATCTTCTTGTAGTTTTAGATTCTGAGTGAGGTCGCTGATCTGTTCATCTTTTTGTTTTATATCCTTTGATCTTTTCTCCGATACTTTAGCAGAATTTTCAGCAATCCTAATTTTTAGTTCCTCAATTTTGTCTTCAGAATCTTTTGCGCTTTCTTTGTACTCTTCAATATCTTTCCTTAGCGATTCTAACTGCTTCTCATAGTTTTCTTTCATATGGTGAGTGGCAGTCGAATTGTCCTCTATTTTATTTTTTAGCTGTGAGTTTTCTGCGGCTAAGTTAGAAATTTTTTCATTTAGCGTGGTCTTTTCATCTTCCAACTTTGATTCGGAAATTTTATAGTTAAATTCCCTTTCTTTGAGCTCTTTTTCCATTTTAGAGTACTTCTCTTGTGCAACCTTTAAATCGTTTTCTAAAATTTTAATAAGTTTATCTTTAGATTCTAGTTCATTATCAGTAATAGTTTTAGACTCACTGTGCGTTTTTTTTATCACAAATAAGTCATTTTCTAGCTGTTTAACCTTTTTTTGAAGATCAGTTATCCGTTCATCCTTTGAAACTGTTTCCTCTCTTGCTATCCTGATATCTTTTTGTAGCTTATCGTTTGTTTTTTTCAATTCTTCTTCCCTTGAGCCCAACTGGGAGTCTCTTTGATTAAGTTTACTCTCCAATTGAGTTAGCTGAGCCATTAATGATGCTAACTTACCTTCTTTTGCGATTAACTGTGAATTTTTCGTGCTAATCTCTTCCTCTAGCTCGGCTATTTTATTTTTCAGCATTTTCAATTCATTTTCTTTTGCAGAAGACTGAGAACCATTTTCGCTGAATTTGGTTTCAAGCTCATTTAATTCATCTTTTAATCTTTTTGATTCATTTTGTTTTTGTTTTAGTTGTAAATCCATCTCATCAGACTTGATTTTCAACTCATTTAATTCATTTGTTCGTTTCCTCAGTTCATTTTTCTTGAATTCCAACTGTGTATCCTTTTCTTCTGCATTGCTCTTCAATTCATTCAACTCATTCATTAAATTCTTCAATTCATCCTCCTTAGATCTCAATTTTAAACTTTGTACGTCACTATTATTCTCTAATTCTAGCACTTGGTCTTTCACAGTTTTCAGTTTTCTTTCTAATTCAGCCAACTTTCTTTCCATTTGTTCACGTTCTTCTATGCATCCAGAATGATCATCTACTTTTCTTGAATTCACAATTTTATTTTTGGCGTCCAGCTCTTTTTCCAGCGCTTGTAATCTGTTCTTCAAGTCATCTGTTTCTTCTTCAAGGGTATCATAATTATTGAGAGTATCGTTTTTTTCCTTTCTTAGTTCTTTGATTTCATGCTTCAAACTCTTGATTTCATTAATGTAAAGTTCCTTATTAGAAATATCAGAATTTGCGTATGTTATGTGTCTTTTTCCTAGTAATTTACTCTCTAAAGCACGGTCAAATCGCTCTTTCTTCATTTGGTGTTCTCTTACTTCTTGTTCTTTCAAGGGCTGAGACATTGGCACATCTTTCTTCAAATCATCAATCAAATTTCTCTTGCGACTTTTGTCAACATTGCCTGACCTTGGACTAGGCGGAAAGTTAGCCTTAATTTCTGGAAAGCTGTCATCGAATTGTGAAGCTTCACTAAATAGTCTTGTGGAGTCAATTGTATCATCAATGCTTCTTCTCTGCCTTTTCTTAACAGGGCCTTCGTTCTCATCACCATTATTGGCATTTGGAACCTTAGTAGGCGATACAACTTGTGTTTGCGTGGTGTTTCGCTTGGATTTGATAAATCCTACAGGCGTAAATTCCATGTTCTTCAAGCTCCCATTTGGGAGATGTGACGCTTCGTCCATGAGTGTTTATCAGCCCTTTTTCGCTTTGTGTGGACTGTAACTAACGAAGTTGCTTAAGATATCCGCGCACATTGTATTTGTTCCACATCAACTTTTTGTTTATTTGTTTTCCTTCAAAATGAAGGATTAAAACTTATAACGCGTAATTAGGGTAATGTTCAGCTTAGTACAAATAAAACGTCTCTATCTAGTTTAAGTATAACATATGAAATAATGTCTACAAGGAGCTCACACTATCTATAAAGTGTTCTAAAGAACGTAATGCATTACCAGAATGTATGCTTTCTTCTGCCTTAATGATCCCTTCCTTCCAGTTCTGGTGACCTTGGCTTAAACAATATAACACGGCGGTGTTCATCAAGATGTAGTCATAAATAGGATTATTGTCGCCAAGGTGGTACTTGCCGGACAAGACTTCTTCTTTTAGAATTCTCGCATTCTCTTTAGGGCCGTATGAAGCACACTTTGACAACTCGTGTTCTTCTAAACCAAACATAGAAGGTTCTAATTGGAAGGTCTTCAATTTAAGTTCGGACGATGTCGGATCAATATGCCAGACAGTAGTTTTGCCTATAGGTGATACTTCGTCTAACCCAACATGTCCCCAAACTATAAAAGTTTCGCTTCCTGGATATACCAAAGCGGCTGCCTTGGCATATTCAGGCGCAAGTTCCTTTGAGTAAACGCCCAATATTCTCTTGTTTACGTGGCTAACTGGATGTAGAAGTGGTCCCAGTACGTTGAAAACAGTCGGAATTCCAAGAAATTTGCGTATCTTAGAAACGTGGCCCATTCCATGATGAAAAAAAGGAGCAAGTAGAAACATGAACGTATTATCAGGCCAAAGTTTGGGCACTGTCGATGAATTAACCTTGAACATGTCACAGCCTAAAGTTCCAATTAGGTCACCAGCTCCACTATTGGATGTAGAAGCTTTACCACCGTGCTTACAAATTTTTAGGCCCTGAATTCCGGAGGCAACGATAGCAGCAGACGTGGAAACATTAAAAGTATTCTGTCCGTCACCACCAGTACCTACAATATCTAAGATTACTGGTCCATCTTCCGGGTGTAATTCGTCCTTCTTGGGTAAAGGTAGATCAACAAGGTCGGAATGTCTGAGCACAGCCTTTGCAGCTTCCGCAATGTATTCAGCCTTGTGATCAAGTTTAGTAACTCTCAAGGCCGTGAGAAAACTCGAAACTTTGGTATAGATGGAAAGACTCTCATCGCTGTTTGTATCACATTTTTGCAAAAGACTTAATATAACCAGCAACGCATCGTGTAGGTCTGTGCTACTCAATTGCGGCGGAGAAGCCAATAATTTCTTAGTGTAAGATAGCAAAGTCGCCTCGGACATGATAAGGGAATACTAAGTTTTCTTGTGATTATTGCAGTTTAAATTCACTTAGTTGTCAGTAGCTGTAATATCAGATGCTTTATTATAAAGTTTTCCAGAAGAATGAATGCAACAGAGTTTATGTTTACTGAATTGTCTGGTCTTGAATCATTTTTTAGAGAGTCAATCTGCGTAGGTTTTTTTTTCCTTTTGGCAAAGACGACAAGAAAAATGCAGGTGGGGAAGCGCAGCAATAATATTAGTCATAACTTAATAGTCGGTGTATAGGCAACCACGCGTTACAAAGTAAGCCGATGGCCTATGTCATGTGTCTAAAAAGTTTAATTCAGACACGCAATATATGTAGATTATGTATTGGCTTTCTCTAATAATGGGGAAAAGAAATAAAATTCATGGTTTGCTTTTTATTAAAGAAAAGGAGAAAGTAACGATTTGTTGGATAAGTATACAAAAATTTGAGTGTATCTATTTTATAATGGAAAATTCATCTATTCTAGGGAAGTTAAGTATTTCTCAGCATCCAAAGCGGCCATACAACCAGAGCCAGCAGAAGTAATAGCTTGTCTGTATTTAGAATCCTGAACATCACCAGCAGCGAAAAATCCTGGAACGGAGGTTAATGAGCTGCCTGGGACAGTTTTAATGTAGCCCGCTTCATCAGTGTCGACTTGGCCAGCGACAATCTTTGTTGCTGGAGTGTGGCCAATTGCATAAAATAAACCGCTGACTGGCAAATCGGTTTCTTCATTCTTTTTAGTGTTCTTAATCCTCAAGGCATTCAATAATTTACCATCCCCCTTAGCTTCTAGCGCAACAGTGTTGTAAAGGATTTCAATTTTTTCGTTCTTCTCAGCACGCTTTTGCATAATGGTAGAAGCACGCAAATGGTCTTTTCTGACAAGCATAAACACTTTTGAGCCGTACTTGGTCAAGAACTGAGCTTCTTCACATGCAGAGTCACCACCACCAATGACGGCCAATGGCTTGTTTCTGAAAATGGGGACGGCACCATCACACACGGCACAGGCAGAAATACCTTTTTGCCAGTAGGTTTCCTCGCCCGGCAAATGCATTCTCTTAGCAGAAGCGCCTGTGGCCAAGATTATAGCGTCAGTCGTCACAGGTTCTGCGTCTTCGTTAAATTCGGTCCATAGCTTGAATGGTTTGGAAGACAGATCAACTTTGGAAACTGTTTCCGTGATAATTTCAGTGCCAAACTTCGTGGATTGTTCTCTCATTCTGTCCATCAGTTCGCTACCTGTTAGACCATCTGGGAAACCTGGGAAGTTTTCAATTTCTGTAGTGGTGGTTAGCTGGCCACCGGCAGCAATACCGTTCGCCATCATACCTTCATATAGGATTGGCTTGATTTCTGCCCTGGCCAAATAGATGGCGGCGGTGTGTGCAGCTGGACCTGAACCAATGATAGTAACTTTGTTGTGAACCATTATTGATAATATGATGTTTACTTTCGTACTGTTCGCTATTTGCTGTATAGCACTTGTAGGCAAGTATAACTGAACTACAGAAATTAATCTACAAGCTCTTGAAACCTCGAGCAGTTGGGTCCACTCTTATACGCGTGGGCATTTTTTCCTTTTTCGAGATACTTGCGGGCGATTTTTTTTCTCCATGACTAAGGAGAAGCTAACCCAGCCAAAACCCGCCCCCAAATGGCTAGGCAAAGTGAAAGATTATTAATCCAGAACAGAATGAAACACTTACTGCCGTACTGTATACTGAAGCGTTCACAGTGAATACATAATAACTTTCATTATTAATATTAGTGTGACAAACTATATGTGTTTGTAGCTGTTGCGAATGCAAACAAGACATAGACGGTTTTACGTAAAACTGGCGCTAACTATAGTTGGGTACTTTTACACAGAGTACGAACGTAGTATTCCTATTGGGAAAAAAGGGTCTCGCAAGGACTATCCCAAGAGCAGAGTGCATTGTTTAAATATAAATGGTAGTACTCCGTAGGGAAAACTATGTTTGCGTTTCACCAGACAACAGTGATGTACGTTCTGTCACTAGTTGCGCTGCACTGTCTTCTTCAGGACTGTATAGTTCTCTTTCCAGTTCACGTAGTTGCATATCAGTTGCATAAAGGATATAGTATTGGTAGAAGTATATCAAATCAAACGCAATTGTTCCAGCACTTCCAAATATAAAGGGCAACTCATTCACGATGAATTCCCTCTTGTTCTGATTATCTAAAAATCTACAGCTTGTGAAGATGCTCAAATTATACGTGATATTGCAGAGTAGTGTAGTAGCAAATAGGAAGGGAGATAAGCCGTCTGTAGACTTTCTATTGTAATTCTTGATTAGTTGTGGGATACGTGCGCCTACGTAGAAGGAAGCGCCAATCCAAGATAAAATTGTACCCAGCTGGCTGTTTTTACCATCTCCGGGAGGCCCCACTTGTGATTGGGTGGAGCCTACATTTAGCGGATATGCGCTAGCTGTACTTATAGTATGAGCTATAGCCAAGGCTGCTGTAATGGCAGACCTTCTTCTACTGCTTCTAGGGCTTTCTGCACTGCTACCACCTTGTATCATGTCCTCTTCCTCCCTCAAAAGCTCACCATTTTCAACCAGTTCGGGAAGAAGAGGTTTAGGCTCATGGCCGACAGTCGCCAGTTTATTTTCATGCAGCACGCCATAGTAATAATATTGACCACATACAAAAGAATCATTCAATAGAAAATAAATTGCTAAAAGTATCTGGAATAACAATTGCCCTGTTAGCTTTGCCCCTATCAGCGAGGTAATATCCCCACATAACCAAGCCAGCAAAAAATATGGCGATAGCCCATCGACAGATTTATCTCGATAAGTCTCAATTATTTGTGGAAACAATGAAATAACAGAGGTGAAGAAGGATAATGATCCGCACAAATTAGATACAGTAGGCCAGATGCCGTTTGAGCACGACATGAAAAGATTCTTATTTTCACTTTATAATTTTTAGCACCGATAACAACGAACCTTATCGATTGATATCAATAGATACTGGCTTAAGGTAATGAAAAGATTGCTTCTTTATTTGTCTTTGTTGGAGACGAATATTAATGCCTGCAAAAAGTACTTGACGTTTATGTGCACGTTTACGTTTGCTTTTTTTTGATCCCTCCTCAAGCGAAGAGATATACTAAAAGATATACTTAGTGATAACACTGGTACCTATTGTCACTACAAATCACTGAGCGAAATCTTTTTTCTTCGCGAACAATTTCTTCCATGCTGCGAAATTTTGCAGCACGTAAGTGAATGCCGTAGAAGCTAGCAAAAAAAAATGGTGATGAAAAGGATAATAACAAAACACAATAAGGGCATTAGTTCATTGTTTATTAAAAATGTATTATTATATTAATCGAAAGTAATTTCTGTATGTATGCATTTATAAGTTTCAGAGTGAAAATGAACTTAAGAAGAGATAGTCTGGTCACCAAACTTTTAGTACGTGCCACATACACGCTAACGTAATTTTCGGTAGTAGTGCAACCACCACTTTGTGAAAATATTATTGAGGTTTTCCTCTTCGATACTATCCTCCGTATACAGTGGAATACAAAAATGCTTATCATCCAAATCTGATAAATGTTTCAGATTATCATATCCGAAGTGGTAGTTTAACAATACGTTAACTGTTAGTGAAACCAAAATCTTATAATTTACAATAACCTTCTTAGATCTATAGTATTCCCATACTTTGTCTTTGAATATTTCCATTTTTACGGGGTAGTTTGCAAAGTTTTGGCCATTATGAACGATAATTACATCCATTACCCACATAAAAAGTTTATGGTCCATTCTTTGCAATATGTTCCACCATGTATTGCTATTCAAACATCCGCCATTGAATTCATTTTTGAACTCATCTTTTCGTAAAAGATGGGCAACAATTCCTCTGGGATTTAATATTCTTGAATCGTATTTTTCCTTGCAAATTTCACTGAAGCACGTCATCTGTATCAAGTTGACCATTTCCCATGTTTCCTTCAAAGTCCCAAAAGATTGATCAGTTAAAAAATGGTAGAATAGCATCTCATCACCAGTAACCAAACCTTGTTGAGATATAGATTTCAGTTGCAGTAATAGCATCAAGTCAGAAACCACTTGCTTATCTGTTCCATTTTTATAAAAAACCTTTTCCTGTACATCGTGTTCAATAAGCTGTCTTATTTCAAATTCTTTATCTTTGGGAAAATCCATTTTGTTGAGTAGCTGCATTACTTCCTCAAATGATTCAATAAAACATTTTGTTATCAAGCAATTGTCACTTTGTAGAAGTTGACTATATATTTGAAGCCGTACTTTAGATATCAAAGGTGTTTCCCAAATAATTTTCTTTAATTCACTTAATGACGAGTTACGAGTAATGCCTCGGTCCAGTAAATGCTGGAATTTGACCTTATTCTGCTCATTCTTTTTGGCTTTTTCGTCACGTTCTTTATTTTTTTGCAACTCTTCCATTGATGCTAAGTCGATATTTTTGTAGATTTGTTTATCTTGCAATTTCCTCTCTTTGAAATCCTTGGGCGGGAGCCAACTCGGACGGAAATGACTTACGGCCTTTAGTTTGTCCTCTGAAACTAGCATTAGGTCTTCCATTCCCTGACTACTGGCTTCTTTAAATTCCAGTGGTAAACTCTGTACAGATCTTGAACGACCAGAAAGAATACTTTTGGAGATTTTTTCGGAACTATGCAGGTATATTTGGGAGAGATTTTTCATTGTATCCTGGATGTACTGTGAATCAGACACAGGAGATATACCAGGAATGCATGTTGGCGGAAGCTCCTTATAGTCCAGACATGATTCTTTTAAAGTGTTACTTGAATTTGATGTATGTTTTCTAGTACTATGAACCTGATGGAAAGTTTTGTCCACACAGAGAGCCGAAGATGAGTGTTGTTTGCCTTCGCAATTGTTCTCCTGTATTAATATCTCTTCATCCCCCCGCGCTGAATCTAAACTCATTTCTTTTCTATTAAACTTAGATAATGTTAAAAAAGAACTGGTCGATAAAGATGCCATTGGAATGTTCCAAATTAACGAGCCGTCGACATCGCCCTCTTGAAGTTCCAAGTTAACGTCTTGATCTTCATAAAATTTTTCTTTCATTTTTATGGCTTTACGCAAAGATTGGTCATTTTGCTCTTTCCTTAAACGGTAACGTTGAGAAGGAGTAAGTTGGGTTGTTTTATATGGTAATATTACAGAAGTACTATTGGAATGCACATACGGCGTTTTTGTGATCGGCATGAGTTTTGGTTCTTGGATAGTTGCGGTACTCATGCAATGATGTTTAAGAGGAGAGTCATTCTCGCTTATGAATGAAGTTTGTGATGCGGCTATACTGTTGGTTGTATTGCTCGATCCAGGCAGCCCTACTGTCCTGGAGAGTTTAGGAGTTGACACCGAATTTTGACGAGATGGAATGCATGTAGTTATGGTACTCATTGAGCAGATTGTTTTATCAGCGCTACTTGCTGTACGTGTTTTCTGTAGTATTGATCCCGGTCGGCTTTTCTTTAAGGGCGTAATATTGCTTCTATGGTCAGCTTCTCTCATACTTTTGAAGAAGCAGTTATCCTCCATCTTACTGTTTGCTATTTCACCCTCTTCTGAGCTTATATCTGATGTACATAAAGAATCAGATGTCGTATTTGAGTGCGATGAAGAAAATATCTCTGTGCTCGATGTACCTATAGAATCATCTGATATTGGCCTAATGCACTTCGCTGTGGGTACGTGTGGATTATTATTACCTAATACATTTTTAACAACATCTTGGCTAGCGAAATTGAAATCTAGGTTGGAGCTAGGGCGTCTTGTTCCAATATTCTTTCCGTTCGAACCTGTAGTGCTACTGGATGCACTACTGCCTGATCGGGATTTAGACAACGGAAGGCTGCAACTTTTGCGTTCGGTATATTCTGAAAGCATCAACTCCTTTGTGGAAAACTTCTTAGGTTGATTTTGTTTCAGATGCGTTGAGTCCTCCTCCTTTAAAGGGTCTAGCTTAGACGTATTAGGAACTATATTAATCAAACGACGTGCTGTCATACAATAAAATTGAATGTCACAGAAAGCTAAAGAGCTGAAGTAAAATAATGAAGCAAAGGTGGAAGCCCGAAAATAAAGTTAAAATTCAAAGCTTGTAACGAACGTATGAATGAAAGCACTAATTGAGAAAAAACTGAATTTTGTCAAAACAGCTCTATGTTTCAGAATGATAAAAAGGAGAGTTAAAAATACAATGGACAGTGGAATACAGCCAAATGCTCGATAGCTTTCGCAGAAACAGTACAATTAAAGATCAACACTTGTATTCTAATTATAGCAGGATCGATGTTACATCTCTTTTGCTCTCTAATCGGATCTGAAAAAAAAAAAAAAAAGCGTATATAGTGATCTACGCTGATTAACATTATAGATTGCATAAAAGGGAAAAAGGAATTACATGAAGATCTATTCTGCGCGACACACTTTATTGGCGTACTGGCAAGAATGGGCTTTCAAATCTTCCAAGCGTTCACTTTAATGTTCTTATTGGCATGTTAAAATGTATATGCCGTGTCTATTCCCAGCCTTTGGCTCAAATGGTCACTTCACCGCTGTTTAAACATATGGGTAGCGCAGGGACATACACAATTCTACCTATTACAAATCTGCGCCATTTATCTACGAAAAACTGTCCATTGAAAATTAAATCAAATCGTTCAGAACCTTTGCAGTTTGGCGATTTTGAACGACAGGTGCCATGTTCTAGGAAGAGCGGATCTTCGAAAAATGTTCAGAAGCGTTTATACGAGCTCCGACAATTGAAAACTGTATTAAGTGAGACTTTTGGAGTAACTGAATACGCCTCTTTTTTTGAATCTCTACGAAATGCCCTGCATATAAATAATTGCTCAGAAAATGAAAAGAAGAAACTTTTATATGATATCATTTTGCATCAACACGAGTTATACCCAGAGGTGGCAAGAAAAATTGGATTTTATCTACCAGGTGAGGTCCACAGATGGTTCTGGTATCATATTCCAAAATCAGAATCTTTTAATCACTATCTTTTTCTTTTGAAAAGTGATGTTCTTCTCTTTACTTCTAACTACTGTACGAGATTTACCAATAGGCTGATAAAAGGAACTGAGATGGAGAGGCAGTTAGCCACGTTCCAAATATTTTTGCATGATGAGACAAACATAAAATTTATAATGGAAAAAGTTCTGAAGTTGCATACATTTGACAGCTTAATCGCTCTAGTAAATGGCCTTGTTAAGGCGAAAAATTTTAGGTTCATTAAAGTATTTATTCAAGCTCTACTACAGAAGTTGGAACAGCACTGTTATTCTGGTAAAGATGGAGCAAAGCAAAAGAACCTGCGTTATGTCAAGTTCAACAATACCTTACTTTATTACCTTTTGAAAAGTGGAAATGTTGAGTTATTCATCAAAACCTTTCAAGAGGAACTGAAATTCATTGTAAGCTCAGGATTGCTTAATCACATTGATGGAAACGAACACATATTGAATTTTCCCATTCACCACTACTTGAATCTGCTCCGAATATCTAATAGGCAGGAGGAGCTTTTCAATGTAATTTCCTGCTTACAAAGCAGCCCACTGATGAAATATAAATTGTTCAAGGAGTTTTTAATGGGTGAATTAATTGCATCTTTTCAAGCCTTTCGTGACCCGAAATTGGTGTGTAAATATCTCCTCTCATCATACAGCTCAAAGGCGTCTGCTAATATTCTGAATGCCCTAGGGATTTGGGGGTGGCTCTATCATTCAAAATCAACGACTTTGACAGCTCCTACGTTAGCAAGAGAGCTGAAGAACAAAAATAATATTCTACCGAACACAATGCGAATAGGGTCACCAGTGACTGTTCCAATTTTAACTGAACTGTATAGAAGCCTTTTATCTTCGAGTTCTGTTTCACTGGAAAGTGGTCAATTCAAGAATTGTCTTCTTGATTTATATTACAAGTACAAGAGTTTTCTTTCCGAGGAAGCTCATAAATACAGGTATTGGAGAAATGATACCGGAATCCTCAATGTTTTCCTAAATTATATTAGATTCCAAGCTCGTGAACCAAGGCTGGCCTACAATGTTCTTCTGGATTTTTATTCTCAACCTTTCGCCAAAAAAGTGGTTTTAACTACCACGCTATGTCCCTTTTCCATAGTAGCCTATAAAAATCATACATTAACGCAGGCTGAACTATCAGAATTGCTACAGGTGATGCATAAAAATGGGGTGCCTTTAACGTTTAAATTTTGTTCTGCAATGGTAATGCATTATGTCAAAATGAGAGACGAAAAAGGAGCACGCTCCTGGTACAATAAGATACTCTTCGGGGGCTTTGAAATCAGGCATATGGCTTTGATACAGATAATAAAAGACCAAGGCTGGCCGTTTCCCAAAAACTTTGACGAAACTTTACTGACGGAATTGGTGGAAAATAATAACATTAAAGAACCTACTGATAGCACCCTGTTTACTGACGAAGATATGTTCGAAGAAGATGGCAAGCCTAGATTTAATGATGATGATGTTAATAAATGTACAAATATTATAAGAGAGACATTGAAAAGTCTAAATTAATATCCAGATGAGCACTAGTAAATAGTAAATATTCATTCATAGATAGTAATTTACCCATAAGTTATTAATACCTACAAAGTTTTTTCATAAGTTTATGAATATGTCTTCTTGGCCCATGGTTACTTTATTACCTCTAATACCTTATTTACTTTCTCAAATAAATGAGCCCTTGGATTTCATTTACTGAGAATAAAAAAAAGTACCGTGCTCGGCAAAAATGCTCCAGGGGAGGTTCGAACTCTCGACCTTCAGATTATGAGACTGACGCTCTTCCTACTGAGCTACTGAAGCTTTGTTTTGTACAGACGTTACATCTCAGAATGGGATACGTCAGCATGACAATACATTATCCTGAACGTTCATAGAACACATATGAAACCTAAGAAAACGAACAGATTGAGCAACATGAGGTAAAACTCCGCCTTCTATAGCTGGGCTATCTAAACGTATAAATGCCTGAACAATTGGTTTATGAGAAATGGGTGTATTTTGAGAGACTTGTTGGGATTCCATTGTTGATAAAGGCTATAATATTAGGTGTACAGAATATACTAGAAGTTCTCCTCGATGATATTGGAATCCTCTAAATGGAATCTATATTTCTACATACTAATATTACGATTATTCCTCATTCCGTTTTATATGTTTCATTATCCTATTACATTATCAATCCTTGCACTTCAGCTTCCCCTAACTTCGATGACAGCTTCTCATAACTTATGTCATCATCTTAACACCGTATATGATAATATATTGATAGTACAACTATTAGTTGATAGACGATAGTGGATTTTTATTCCAACAGTTTAGATCCAAGATTCCGCGCTTCCACCATTTAGTATGATCCATATTTTATATAATATATAGGATAAGTAACATTCCGTGAATTAATCTGATAAACCGTTTTGACAACTGGTTACTTCCCTAAGACTGTTTATATTAGGATTGTCGAGACACTCCGGTATTACTTGAGCCCGTAGTACAGCGCAGGCCTCCAGAGTTGAATTATTCTAAATTCCTGAATAATAACAATTTTGCAGACAAAATTCAGGCAATAACTCAAAAGAGTAATCTTTCACTGCATTTAAGGCGCTAAGATTCCCGCCAAAAGTAGTCGTCACAAAAGAACGTATATAAAATGCACTTTCGAGCGGTGACAATGTGAGAAATAGGTAAATATTGAGACAATTGTTGGGATTACCCTGTTTCTCATCTTTTATGTCATCTTTTTACACCGTATATGATAATATGCTAGTCGATAGATGGTGGTCGATTCTTCTTCCTGTATACAAATATATGAGTTGGGGATGTATATTGCAAAGAGCTTGATTATGACACATTGCCAGACCAAAAAACAAATCTCTTTCTATAATGTTCCCAGGTTGGGCTAATTTTTTAGATAACGACGGCAGTATATTAATATTGAAGAGAGTTGTATTTATTGTTCGATATTTATTTTGATATCAGCTTTATATTGTAAGTGTTCAATATTTTAATTAGTGTGTATTTCGTAACTTTACTGCCAATTATCAACATAATTACAAAGTTGTTATAAAAATTGATGCACTAATGTTTCAGTTCTTGCTCTTTTAACCAACCGAGCCTAAAAAAGAGGCTCTTGAAACTAATTTAACCCAAACAATGAGATCTTCATTCTTTTTTTTACCTCAGCTATGACTTGCAGTGCTTTGTATCATACCGCTCGTTTGGTCGTGCTATTTGTAACAATGAACCTCGTTACCCCGAACAAAAAAAAATGAGATATTGAACGCCGCAGCTCATCATGGTAGAATGATGCAGCTAATACCAAAATAAGTTATATTTAGAATGTTGGATATATCAGTTGCGTTAGACTAATCGTTCTAGAAGGATACAGAACTTGGAAAGATCTTTGAACGTATCGTGACTGCGTGCTTGCTTTATTTGCCGTTGATTTTTTGCTATGACATGCCTAATTTTATGGTATCTGTGGCTCATATCAACTTTTCAGTTAGAGTTTGCAACGGCTAGTACTGCAAATACAACAACTACAGCAAAGTCTGGAACCTCTTCGTCAACGGAGGATCCGTTTCCTGTACTAGCCGTGGGTAAAGATGGTAGAGGAAACTACTATGTTAATAGCACATTTGGCACTCCCGGTCAACGCCAACGTTTGCTAGTGGATATTATCCAACCGTACATAAATCTGGTTTCCGGAACAAGCGAAAGTCATAACGAATACTCCAGTGTATATCATAAGCATCCCAGCTACCTCATGAATGACTCTACATCATCTGTTCCTGTTTCTCCTGGCCAAATATATGAGATTTCTTTCATTGATGGTAGAGCTGTTAACTGTACTTTGGTGACAGACGATATGAATTTTACAAATGTTTCCTCAGAAAATTCCTCGACCGCTTTGATAACCGATTTAATGGTAACTCGAGATAACGTACAATTTGACTCGGGAAGCCTATCGATTTCAAACGTTTCCTTCTTTGATATTCAGTTCTCGAATTTTAAGACTTCAGGCTTGTTAGGTTTAAGCGGGAAGGTCACAAACCCAGGCAATGCTATCGATAGCTCACAATACACAGAACAGTCTTATTTTCTATCCTTATTGAAAGATGCAGATATCATTGAAAGTTCGTCATATTCACTGTGGTTGGCTGGAGACACTTCCACGTACAAAACATATAGAGATCCAATATCTAATTGTGGGAAGCTACTTCTTGGAGGGGTGGATCCTTCGCTGTTTACCGGTACACTGGGAAAATTTGACTTAATTCCTTACGTTGACCCAGTGAGTAATGCTGTTAGTGTTGGGTACCCAATTGTGCCATTAGGCCCTATTTATATTGTGTCTAACAGCGGACAAAGTTTGAATATGACTTCGAAGGACTTTCTGAGCCCAGCCTTACTTGATTCAACTTCTTCGGTCAGTTACCTGCCAACTAGTACCATTATTCAGATTGCCGTTCAAATTGCGGCCACTTATGTGGAATCACTAGATAGGTGGCTAGTCCAATGTTCTATAGCAGATATGGGTGTCTCCTTGGGTTTCAGGCTTCGAGAATTGACAATTGAAATACCCCTACGTGATTTATTATCATCTACTTACGATACATCCACTAATTCTTCAATGTTTTTCAGTTCTGGACAGGAAGCTTGTTTTCTAACACTATACGCTAATACAAATACTGGAGTAAACATACTCGGAGAAGCTTTCATGAAAAATATATATATGGCAATGGACTTAGAGGATAACACTATAGCCATTGCACAGGCAAAGAAGGTTGAAGATGACGCAGTTACTGAAGAGACAAATGAAACTACCGCGTCCACTATCATCAAGAAGATCAAATCTGGTTACATTCCTTACGCAAAAGTGATGAATAGTAGTAATACAAGAAACTTGACTCTTTATCCATCCTATAGGTCAGGCTATATGTTCACTGTCCCAGGTCAACTGACAGCAGCATACTCAAACGGTGTGATTACAGGTGCGGGCCGGTCATTCTATGATACTTCAAGAGCAAGCACAAGTGCTAGACCATCCAGTACTCAATTCGACAGCTTTTCTGTGTCAGCCTCAGAAGAGTGGTCAAATTCAACTAATAGAACCAGCAGTGCTTCGGGAGCAGGCGTTCGATTGAGCAGTCCTTATACATTTAACAAAGATCCAGCTGGACATGTAACTCGTATAGCTTCCTTGCTACTACTTTCGATATTCTCGATACTTATTGTTCTTTGAATGGTTTTAACAAAAGTTCATAACATAAAACCTTTTTCTCCTTGACCAATGCACGTATAACATCATTATATAGCAGATTTAATAACAACATACTTAAAAGTATATATGCGTCATTCTTATCCAGTTGTGTAGAAGCTAGTACTTGTGATCAACCATTGGCAGCCATCTCAAAGAATCGTCGTGCACGGAGCGTAAATCGCGTTACTTTTTTTTTTGTTTTTTTTCCCGCCTCGAGGTTGGTTCAACAGCAGATCATGGTGACTGGCGATAGGTTATTCACTAGAAAATGAAGATACTCTTTCTTGGGAGGTAACTCTGTAAAATTTCTAATTTGTATTTTATAGTGTGTAGAATCCGAAATATATCCGATCTACCTCGCTCTTTTTATTGTTATTTTTATTCGAGGAATTTAAGTGTTTTGCAGACCTATCCCTTCGAACACGTAACGTCATTTTACCATAATCTTCGACTGCTTAATTGTTGATACATTGTAGGTTCCATTACACTTTGCCAGCATTTTCCATTTTTAGAAAAATTGATACATATACGCAAGATTTAGCATGGAGAATAGAAACAGTAGTACCTCTAGTAGGCCATTTTCTGTTAATAACCCGTTTAGAAATGCCACAGTTGATTCAAGTATTAATCAGTATAAAAATGACTCCCAGTTTCAGGAGTGGGCGAAAAACCAATCTCGTACCAATTCATTTGATATGCCACAATTGAACACAAGAACTTCTTCACAATTATCATTCCCAAACATTCCAGAGGATGAACCCCAGCGAAACGCAGATCAGCAGGGTGCTTTTTATTCTGGTTTGGAGAGCTTTAGTAGTGGTAGTTTATCACCACCTTCGAGACCTCTTTCCTCAAAGAATCCTTTCCTAGACGATGTGAGTTCTGCAACCGATTTTAGAAGGTCTCCCCCACCTGTTTCAAGGAATAAAAATCATCCGACTGCTAAAGAAGAAAAAGAACAATTAAGGCAAAGATATTTGGAGGAAAGTGACGTAAGTACAGTAGGTAACACAAGAGAAAACACTGACCTACCACCCTCATACGAAGAGATCACTTCAACCAATGGATCAAGGCGTGCATATCCAAAGGAAAAGGTTTCTCGTCCTTCTTCTCACCGCGAACATAGCAACAGCGGCACATATATTTCACGCAGATCTTCATCCCACCATCACCGTGAAGCTTCCTCATCTTCAACGCCTTCTAAGAAGGGAAAGAGAAAAAGTAAGGTTATTGTTCCTAAGAACGTCGATACTATCGATAAGTTAGATGTAACTGGATTGTTCGGTGGCTCATTTCATCATGACGGCCCATTCGATGCAGTAACACCTCATAGAAATAAAAATAACAAAGCTGCGCCTGTTTTAGCATTTCCGGTCGATGGTCCAAACAGTACCATCGGTGGCGCTTCAACCAAGAAGTCTGCCCTGGATGAGGTTTTTGGGAGAGATGATACAGATGATTCTGATATATACCAGTACAGTTCGCAGACTCTAAGGAGAGGTGGTGATACGCAGGACGCAATAAAAGCAAACGTGGGTAACGTCCAACAAATGGATGCCAAAAATAAGACAGAATTGGTTCATGGGCCAGTTACTGCGGGATTAGGTTCTAGTACGTTTTTAGATGGGGCGCCGGCCTCCTCAGCTGCCATTAGAAACGACATAAAAGCCCATTCCTATCATAATCGTAACGGTGGTTTACAAAGAAATAAGTCACTTTCTCAACGATTAGGTCTCGGAGGATCCGGTGATAGCAATGCCCCCATGACAGGCGTTAGAAGAAACTTGAGTTTAAGTAGAGACAACTATGATGTTGGTCACAGCAATGAAGGTGTTAGAAGGTCGAAAACCGTTAATTCTCCTAACAGAACGCATAAGTCCAATTATACTACTGATTTCGACGGCCAAGATGATCACAATGAAGATGAGGAAGACGTTTATTTGGGTGTGCGCTACAATGAGCCCAATATGAAAAAGAAATCGACGGGCAGCAAATTACTGAGCAGAGTAAAAAGTCTAAAGGTCGGCAGGAAAAGTCAGTAAAGTGAGCTTAAAAGAGAGAAAAGAAGCTATGAGACACCAAAGCCAGGCAAATAAAAGGGAGAGATACGAATAAAAATAATTTAAGACCACGTTATATACACATTACGAATAGTTTGACTTTATATATTTACAGAGACTACCAACTTATATCAAAAGGAAAAAATTCCCATTACCAGTTTCATTCATAACGTGTTGAATGCTTGGATCTTAGTACGTTGAGGTAACCTTGACTCTACAATTTTCCATTCTATAGAGTCCCATACCCTTTCTAAATATTCTCGTTTCCCAAATACGCCATAATCAGTTAACCATGTTTTTGGTGACGCATCAATGGCTAAAAGCGGGATATATGAAACCTCTTTCCCAGAAAAACCTTTCTGTTGGGTTTCATAAATAAATTTTGTCTTGGCTTGCTTGGCAGTCATCTCAGAATCTTCAAGATTACCGGCTTCTTTGGCTCGTTGTTTTTCCATGTTGGTATATTGGTTATTGAGCTCATTCATTACCCCAGATGTAGAGAAGTTGAAGGGAGTTCCCGCATTGTACGTATTCAATATAAACAGCTTATCATATTCAATATCCCTGTTTGGCATGTCGTTGCGCATAGCACGTTTGTCGAGCTGCCGTCTTGCGACTAACCACGTAAACCCGTCGCCTGATATAGCAAGATTTGAATTTATTAATAATGTTCTGAACTCCATCAAAGACCCAAATGAAGAAATTAGAGCTGCTTGCAAACGTTCGTTGCCAGTGGTCAATGGCTCATTGCTTATTGTCCTATTGAAATCAGGGGTCTGAAGTAGCGCCTCTGGACCTAGCCTGGGGCATTCCTCTGGCGGAGTCCTGATACATCCCTGAAGGGAAGACATGCTAAATTTCAAGTTGTACAATGATGACGCATAGTTCACGATATGTTTCTTTGAAGCAGATTTCGAATTTTCATGGATGAGAGTTTCTAAGGGTTTTTGTTGCGCTTCATTTGTACAATCGTTCAATTTTGCATCGAGATATTTCACTCGGTCGAACCATGCTTTCTGTAATCCTTCAATAGAAAACAGCCCTTTCAGAGGAGCACCTTCTTTCAGGTGCTCGAGTGCATACCTAGTAGAGTACTTTCTAATAGCGCGAGCACCAGTAAAGCGAAGCATGGTGCTGGAAACCTTAAAATTCAAAAGTATTTAGATTCCCCCAGCTGTTAAATGGCAAATCACTGATTGTTTCCAGATCCTAGCTAAAACTGCGGTTCCTCCCACCGTTTCTGCCATACTTTTCATCACTTATGCATTATGATATTGCTCTTGAGAGAATCTGAGCAAAATCCTGCATAATATAAATCTCACTTTCCACGGAACTTCAGGTCCGGTTTAGTACCGCTTTTTTTCGTTGTTTTTTTGTTGTTGAGGAGGCAAACTTGCGATGAGTGGGAGAAAACAAAAGCGAAATGACAGCTGGTTGATTGAAACATTCGGGGATATCTTGCAAGATTACTCCTTGAGATTCACGAATAGCACGGCTTTTCGTTTGTTATATATAGATAGAGCCTGTTGATAGAATTCTTTTGTATTCGTTTGATAATTTGAAATCTGTAGAAGATCAAAAGATTCAGTCATTTATTGCATCGAATCAAGAAAAAAGAAACGAATAAGCTTTTGTATAATATAATATAATGTTGAAGTGGATAAAAGGTGGGATCTCAGCAGTCACTGGTATGGCTGAGCCTGAATATGGGAAAGATTACATTCATAGTGTTGCTGATAGGGTAAAAAATAAGCAGCCTTACAGAGAAACCAGTCGTGAAGATTTTTTTTGGCAAGCTCCTGACCATACAAACGTTGAATCGGTTATCTTTTATTTCAGTGACTTGAAAACAGGTATCTTTGGATTTGCCCAGGTTATTCATTCGAACATCATTGGGTTGCACACTGCATCCCAATTTACTTTCAGAATTTTTGACTCGAAGAATCCAGAGGATTTGAATATCTGGACTTCCACCAAGTTGGAAAATTTTTACATCGAAGGTCCAAACTTCTATGCCGACAATCTTTCTGTAGAATTAAGTGAAGACGGTGAAAGCTATCACATTCAATCCAGTGTTTGTGATTTATCTGTCGTTGACTTGCATATAAGAAGGTTAACCCCTGGAGCCAAGATAGGCGATGATCCTGCGACTTATTATGGTAACAATATCAATGAACCATGGGGTAGCATGAGACACGTTTTCTGGCCAAGGAATGCTTGTCACGGTACTATCAAAGTTAAGAAAGAAGTTATTCCAGAATCTGATGAAGAAGAATCCTCAGCTGATGAGGATGATAATGAAGACGAAGATGAAGAGTCTGGTGATTCTGAGGAGGAATCTGGTAGCGAAGAAGAAAGCGACAGTGAAGAAGTCGAAATCACCTATGAAGATCGCACGATTACTTTTAAAGAGGAAGACCCTGCGATTTCGACATTTATAATGGCCTTCCAAGGCATGAAGCCTCATCACGCAGCTAAGGCATGGAACTTCATGTTTTTCCATTCCGAAAAGTATTCCGCGGTGTTGATGGAGTTCACTACACCAAAATCATATGCCAACACTAAAATTTCTGCTGGTATTATTACCGATGATAAAGAAGTTTTAGCGATGACAACTAACAATCTTGTTGAGCACTTAAACTCAGAAATTGATTCTGTTGGTTGGAAAGTTCCAAAAGATATTAAGATCACCTTCAAAGGTATCAATACCAAAGTCAAGGATGAACAATTGGAATCCGAGAATGGGACTGAACAAGCTTTACAAGGAGAGGATGAAAAGGAAGATGAAAAGGAAGATGAAGAGGAAGAAGAATACAAGAACGTCGCAGAAGAAAATAAGATCTGTGCTGTTGTGGAGGGTCCGTTGAACAACCTAGTTGAAAGAATTGATGTGATGGGCGAAATTCCAAGTTTTGTTAAAAACATCGTCTCTGGTGTTGCTGGTACTAAGCCATTTATATACCAATATGCTGATCCAAAAAGCTCAACTTTACAAATAAATGGCGGGGAGAAAATTCACGGTGTAGCTTGGACCGAAGTAACATTCATTTCTGAATCAGATGTGATTAGTGAGGAGTCTTACAATGAAGCATGAGCAAAAGTGGGAAGGTCTCGTATGCTTTTTCCTATCTGTGATTTAATACTACACAAATCTAATATTGCAAATTTTAATAATTATAGCAAGTTATCGTTATACCCCTTTTTAATTGTTGCGTCACATAATCGATACTATTGTTCAAAATAAGAGTGATGCGAGAAATAGCCACAGTAAACAATGTTGCCATAATAAATAGTTGTCGTTTTTATTCATCTCATTTTTCTTATGTATCCATACATATATATATATAATGTAATATAGCCTGAGCAAATGAATAAAGTTTTCGTGGATATCTGCGAAATATACCCTTGCAAGCAAAACAAAAGAACTCTCAGAAAAGGTTATAATACAGGTGCTGGTAGGAGTAAGTACGTTCCTGGGGCTTGGTATTTATCGGGATGAAGTGATCATATGTATTGTTCCAGGTTTAATGAAACACCAAATGTATTTAATCAAAAAGAAAACCTTCCAGACTATTTTAAATGGCTCAAATACAAAATACCGCAACTATGCACTTCGTTTTAGGGATCCATCTAATCTGCAAAGTCGGAAAATGGAAACGATCCTATTGACGCGATCCTTATGGGGTAAATTAAAAAAACCTTCACGTTAGGATACTACAGCTGAAGTAAGCGTCTCACGTAGCGCGCAGTCTATTTTTGGAAGTTAGGGGCTAATGATTTTCTACGGCTGCCGAGCATGGATGATGCCTTTATTTAGAAGCATGTAAAAAAAGCGTCTCAAAACACGGAGAAATGCACTAACAATGGGTATACTAGACTTGTTAAATTCAAATTTCGGCGAAAAGAGACTTGTATTTCATTAGTTACTTTTCGTTCAGTTAAGCATGATCGTCTAGGCGTTCCATTAACTAGTATCTTGGTTCTTTATGTAGTTTGAAGTTATCTCTGTAATTAGGCTCCTCATTTGCCAAAGTTAAGTATTGGATGTGTGTGCAGTATGCTTTCATGCCTCTATAGCAAAAATCAATGGCTCTCAAGAAATTTGTCGTAACCCACTTTAGCATATTTATTTACATTTTGTCGGAATATTATTTCTTCTCTGCAGAAAAATGAAAGCAACAGAATTGAATTTCGACAAGTCACAAACAAACTTTGTAGACTTTTTATTACAAAAATTTATTAAGTGACATTCACTACTTGTATTATTGTGAGAGAAGTACATAGCACCGGGAATCTTAGACAGGGTTACTACTAACTACAACCCTCATACTGCCTTACGTAGCCAAACAAGAGCAGTTCTCAGATTACAATGGGAGATCATTTGAAAATATCAAAGATTGATCAAGAATATTTTACTGGTGGCATCCGCCCGCCCTTTAATTTCGGAATTTAGTGCTGCTTACAACTCTTCATTTTCCTCATGCGGGACGCCAGCTTTGGTGCGGGATGAAGGCAATATCCAAACCAGCATCAGGAAAAGCCTGAAGAAATGTGGTGCCTAATGCTCTTATCTAATCTGTATCCACACCTTACAGCGAAGTGTTCAATTAACTGTGCGGCTAATTCTGACACTTCATCAAAAATTACACCGGTATATCAAATGGCGGTGTAGTTTGAAAAGTACACTGTATGTCCATTAATAAAATTACGCCGAAGAACACTGACTAGCTATAAATTCTCTTCCGGCGTCCAATTTCAACCTAAGGCAAGTATTGTTAATCAATAATGCGTGTTGGTAAATATGAAGCCCGATGTTGATTAAGAAGAATTATTCGTATAAGAATTAAGCAAGCAAAATTAAGGAAAATTTTTTCTTTCCTATTCGTCATCGCAGACAGCCTTCATCTTCTCGAGATAACACCTGGAGGAGGAGCAATGAAATGAAAGGAAAAAAAAATACTTTCTTTTTCTTGAAAAAAGAAAAAAATTGTAAGATGAGCTATTCGCGGAACATTCTAGCTCGTTTGCATCTTCTTGCATTTGGTAGGTTTTCAATAGTTCGGTAATATTAACGGATACCTACTATTATCCCCTAGTAGGCTCTTTTCACGGAGAAATTCGGGAGTGTTTTTTTTCCGTGCGCATTTTCTTAGCTATATTCTTCCAGCTTCGCCTGCTGCCCGGTCATCGTTCCTGTCACGTAGTTTTTCCGGATTCGTCCGGCTCATATAATACCGCAATAAACACGGAATATCTCGTTCCGCGGATTCGGTTAAACTCTCGGTCGCGGATTATCACAGAGAAAGCTTCGTGGAGAATTTTTCCAGATTTTCCGCTTTCCCCGATGTTGGTATTTCCGGAGGTCATTATACTGACCGCCATTATAATGACTGTACAACGACCTTCTGGAGAAAGAAACAACTCAATAACGATGTGGGACATTGGGGGCCCACTCAAAAAATCTGGGGACTATATCCCCAGAGAATTTCTCCAGAAGAGAAGAAAAGTCAAAGTTTTTTTTCGCTTGGGGGTTGCATATAAATACAGGCGCTGTTTTATCTTCAGCATGAATATTCCATAATTTTACTTAATAGCTTTTCATAAATAATAGAATCACAAACAAAATTTACATCTGAGTTAAACAATCATGAATTCAACTCCAGATTTAATATCTCCACAAAAGTCAAGTGAGAATTCGAATGCTGACCTGCCTTCGAATAGCTCTCAGGTAATGAACATGCCTGAAGAAAAAGGTGTTCAAGATGATTTCCAAGCTGAGGCCGACCAAGTACTTACCAACCCAAATACAGGTAAAGGTGCATATGTCACTGTGTCTATCTGTTGTGTTATGGTTGCCTTCGGTGGTTTCGTTTTCGGTTGGGATACTGGTACCATTTCTGGTTTCGTCGCCCAAACTGATTTCTTGAGAAGATTCGGTATGAAGCATAAAGATGGTAGTTATTATTTGTCTAAGGTTAGAACTGGTTTAATTGTCTCCATTTTCAACATTGGTTGTGCCATTGGTGGTATTATTTTGGCTAAATTGGGTGATATGTATGGTCGTAAGATGGGTTTGATTGTCGTTGTTGTCATCTACATCATCGGTATTATTATTCAAATTGCATCTATCAACAAATGGTACCAATATTTCATCGGTAGAATTATTTCCGGTTTGGGTGTTGGTGGTATTGCCGTTTTATCTCCTATGTTGATTTCTGAAGTATCCCCAAAGCATTTAAGGGGTACTTTAGTCTCTTGCTACCAATTGATGATTACTGCCGGTATTTTCTTGGGTTACTGTACCAACTTCGGTACTAAGAACTACTCCAACTCTGTGCAATGGAGAGTTCCATTAGGTTTGTGTTTTGCCTGGGCTTTGTTTATGATCGGTGGTATGACTTTCGTTCCAGAATCCCCACGTTATTTGGTTGAAGCTGGTCAAATTGACGAAGCAAGAGCATCTCTTTCCAAAGTTAACAAGGTTGCCCCAGACCATCCATTCATTCAACAAGAGTTGGAAGTTATTGAAGCTAGTGTTGAAGAAGCTAGAGCTGCTGGTTCAGCATCATGGGGTGAGTTGTTCACTGGTAAGCCGGCCATGTTTAAGCGTACTATGATGGGTATCATGATCCAATCTCTACAACAATTGACTGGTGATAACTATTTCTTCTACTATGGTACTACCGTTTTTAACGCTGTTGGTATGAGTGATTCTTTCGAAACTTCTATTGTTTTCGGTGTCGTCAACTTCTTCTCTACTTGTTGTTCTTTGTACACTGTCGATCGTTTTGGACGTCGTAACTGTTTGTTATATGGTGCCATTGGTATGGTCTGCTGTTATGTAGTTTACGCTTCTGTTGGTGTCACCAGACTATGGCCAAATGGTGAAGGTAATGGTTCATCCAAGGGTGCTGGTAACTGTATGATTGTCTTTGCCTGTTTCTATATTTTCTGTTTTGCTACTACATGGGCTCCAATTGCTTATGTTGTTGTTTCTGAAACTTTCCCATTGAGAGTCAAGTCTAAGGCTATGTCTATTGCTACAGCTGCTAATTGGTTGTGGGGTTTCTTGATTGGTTTCTTCACTCCATTTATTACTGGTGCTATTAACTTCTACTACGGTTACGTTTTCATGGGCTGTATGGTTTTCGCCTACTTCTACGTTTTCTTCTTTGTGCCAGAAACTAAGGGTTTGACTTTGGAAGAAGTCAATGATATGTACGCTGAAGGTGTTCTACCATGGAAGTCTGCTTCATGGGTTCCAACATCTCAAAGAGGTGCTAACTACGATGCTGATGCATTGATGCATGATGACCAGCCATTCTACAAGAAAATGTTCGGCAAGAAATAATTTCACGCTAAACCGTAGTGCTGAATAATAGTGTATTTTAAGATTCGATGTGCTAGTCAATAATGATAAATAATACACAAGATTTATGACTTTATATATATAATTCTCTGATACAGTTAATAAAAGACATTGGTACATGATATCAAACAGAATTTTAACATTTCTTGATCCAGTTTGTAAACAAAACAAACAATTTTTCTACCATTTAACTTCATACCATCGGCGAGAGCCGAACAGGAAAAAAAAGAAGTCTCCGGTTATCGTAAGCAGTATCAAATAATAAGAATGTATGTGTGTGCAATTTGTTATACCCACGAAGAAGTGCGCAGTAGAGTTAGAAAACCAACTGAGTAATCTTTACTCCCGACAATCGTCCAATAATCCTCTTGTTGCTAGGAACGTGATGATGGATTTCGTTTGAAATCCGGACGGAAAACTCAAAAGAAGTCCAACCACCAACCATTTTCGAGCCTCAAGAATCTCTAAGCAGGTTTCTTTACTAAGGGGATGGCCTTTCTGTCCTGGACATTTTTTCCTTCCTTTTTTCATTTCCTTGAAAGGAACAGATTTTTTTTGACTTTTGCCACACAGCTGCACTATCTCAACCCCTTTTACATTTTAAGTTTTCGGGTTGAATGGCATCAAATTTGGGAAAATTTAGCTTACTCAGACACCAACACATTTTTTCATGAGTATTGTTGGAAAATCTTTCCATGCTTATCAGCCGGAATACGGAACAACGGCTGCTGTGATGCCGCAAAGGGGCAAGGAAAAAATAAGCAACACACACCGAAACAGGAGGAAGAAATTCCGAACACAAGCCTAAGAAGACACCGCAGTTGTTGCAACATGTTCACATGTTCATCCCCCTGCTACTACTTGGAAATTAATGTAGGGGTAATTGGAGTGCGCCGGCCCGTGCTTTCAGAGGAACAAAGGAAGAATTGTTAAAAAAAGGCAGTGACAACGAGCACGGGTGCACCATATGGTGTGATAAGCAACCTAGGACAAAAAGAAGTGCGCAGTTCCTGTGTGCGGCGCCAAGACAAATGTTTCATATGCTTCTCCAAGGGGCTACGCTACCTAGCCTCACCACCCGATCTCTTTTTTTCCTGAACGCAGAGGGGACCGTACGAAAAAAAATGTTTTTTAGGCAACGGAGATTCGTTTTATCCACGTTTACCCCACAAAAAGTGCAGGTACATTGTGGGGCCCCGGCATCGAAAACCAGTTTTTTTCCTTTAAACGCTGGAAAAAAAGGAGAAATTATTGGAACTTTGCAGAGAATAGTCCGTAGGCAAATTGAAAATGTTCCTTAAAAAATTTCGTTTCTTACTCATTGAGATTATTCAGATGCCCTCCGTGCCTTCATTGAAAAAAATCCAAGAGATGTCTCGGATTTGTATGCAGATTTTGGCTTGCAGACAATGGAGAGCAAATGGGTATACAATATAGAAAGCACAGAAACATATAAAAAGAGCTCGAGAAAAGACATATGGTTTGTAACTATCTTCTTCTTTTTTCCAATTTTTCTGTTTTAATAATAAAACATCAAGAACAAACAAGCTCAACTTGTCTTTTCTAAGAACAAAGAATAAACACAAAAACAAAAAGTTTTTTTAATTTTAATCAAAAAATGTCACAAGACGCTGCTATTGCAGAGCAAACTCCTGTGGAGCATCTCTCTGCTGTTGACTCAGCCTCCCACTCGGTTTTATCTACACCATCAAACAAGGCTGAAAGAGATGAAATAAAAGCTTATGGTGAAGGTGAAGAGCACGAACCTGTCGTTGAAATTCCAAAGAGACCAGCTTCTGCCTATGTCACTGTCTCTATTATGTGTATCATGATCGCCTTTGGTGGTTTCGTTTTCGGTTGGGATACTGGTACCATTTCTGGTTTCATCAATCAAACCGATTTCATCAGAAGATTTGGTATGAAGCATAAAGATGGTACTAATTATTTGTCTAAGGTTAGAACTGGTTTGATTGTCTCCATTTTCAACATTGGTTGTGCCATTGGTGGTATTATTCTTTCCAAATTGGGTGATATGTACGGTCGTAAGGTGGGTTTGATTGTCGTTGTTGTCATCTACATCATCGGTATTATTATTCAAATTGC
>ERZ794947.53-NODE-53-length-72193-cov-126.496784_pt1 | contig 72193 bp, 39 predicted proteins | sample MGYA00511908_ERZ794947 | MGnify/ENA primary metagenome ERZ794947 (study PRJEB30137, sample SAMN04331400) | food metagenome | isolation source: control ferment replicate 2c | study: EMG produced TPA metagenomics assembly of the Comparison of meta-barcoding and...
GGTGATATGTATGGTCGTAAAATGGGTTTGATTGTCGTTGTTGTCATCTACATTATCGGTATCATTATCCAAATTGCCTCGATCAACAAGTGGTACCAATATTTCATTGGTAGAATTATCTCTGGTTTAGGTGTCGGTGGTATTGCCGTTTTATCTCCTATGTTGATTTCTGAAGTCTCTCCAAAGCATATTAGAGGTACTTTGGTTTCATGTTACCAACTTATGATTACTTTGGGTATTTTCTTGGGTTACTGTACAAACTACGGTACCAAGACCTACACCAATTCTGTTCAATGGAGAGTTCCATTAGGTCTAGGTTTCGCTTGGGCTTTGTTTATGATTGGTGGTATGACATTCGTTCCAGAATCTCCACGTTATTTAGTTGAAGTCGGTAAAATTGAAGAAGCTAAGCGTTCTATTGCTCTTTCAAATAAGGTCAGCGCAGACGATCCAGCTGTTATGGCTGAAGTCGAAGTTGTTCAAGCTACAGTTGAAGCTGAAAAATTAGCTGGTAATGCCTCCTGGGGTGAAATATTTAGCACTAAGACTAAGGTTTTCCAACGTTTGATCATGGGTGCTATGATTCAATCATTGCAACAATTGACAGGTGATAACTATTTCTTCTATTACGGTACTACCGTTTTCACTGCTGTCGGTTTGGAAGATTCTTTTGAAACCTCTATTGTCTTGGGTATTGTTAACTTTGCTTCCACCTTTGTTGGTATTTTCTTAGTCGAAAGATATGGTCGTCGTAGATGTTTATTATGGGGTGCTGCTTCCATGACAGCTTGTATGGTTGTTTTCGCTTCTGTTGGTGTTACAAGATTGTGGCCAAATGGTAAGAAGAACGGGTCTTCTAAGGGTGCTGGTAACTGTATGATTGTCTTCACATGTTTCTACTTATTCTGTTTTGCCACCACCTGGGCTCCAATTCCATTTGTTGTTAACTCTGAAACTTTCCCATTGAGAGTTAAGTCCAAGTGTATGGCTATTGCTCAAGCTTGTAACTGGATCTGGGGTTTCTTGATTGGTTTCTTTACTCCATTTATTTCAGGTGCTATTGATTTCTACTACGGTTATGTTTTCATGGGCTGTTTGGTCTTTTCTTACTTCTACGTCTTCTTCTTCGTTCCAGAAACTAAAGGTTTGACTTTAGAAGAAGTTAACACCTTATGGGAAGAAGGTGTTTTGCCATGGAAATCACCTTCTTGGGTTCCACCAAACAAGAGAGGTACTGACTACAACGCTGATGATCTAATGCATGATGATCAACCATTTTACAAGAAGATGTTCGGAAAAAAGTAGGTCAGTTAATTAAATAATATAGACTTCCTTCAAGGAATAAAAATAATATTTGATCTTCAATTTTTAACGCTTTATGAAATATATATTTATGATTTAATAGTTTATAGATAATACTTTATCAAACTACAATTTTGAATTATGTTTTTTGTTTCATAGTTCTGGAAGAGGTTAGGAATAGGCCGAATTCTCCACTTAACGATGGCAAAAGGTCATCAATAAATACGACAAAAAAGACGTAAATACGTAGAACACAACTTTGATCTACCGTCAATCAAAAAGCTTTGAATGACCTACCTGAAAGTGGGTCAATATGTTCGGGATAGTTTATCTGAAGAATCGCAGTTTACTCTGCAAGAACCCCTTTTCTTCTTACCCTCGTTATGGCTTCATGCCCTCGTTCGACACCCAGTTCAGCAACCAATTTCGTAAATTAGAAATTAATATTGGACGGAAAAGATACAGCTCAAAAACCTTGAATACAAAATATACTGACCAACCCGAAGGCCCAATTTATCCTTTGGATGTACTACGCCTAGACATCTCAAAAGCACTGCATGATATATCCGGAATAGACCACTCGCTAATACTAAATGCGCTTGAGTCGACAAATAGTATGGATAGAGGTGATCTACTGCTACCTCTTCCAAAGATAAAAGTGGCTGACCCTGTGGCCGTTGCCAACCGATGGGCCATTGAACTAAGCACGCATGGGTGTATTGGAAAGGTTTGTGCAAAAGGGCCATTTCTTCAGTTCTTCCTGGACCAGCGGTATTTGATACAATCAACGGTACCAAATATATTACTTCAAAAGGGGAAATATGGTCAGAAAAAATCTCGTCATCAGAAAAAAGTTGTAGTAGAATTTTCATCACCAAATATTGCCAAACCATTCCATGCAGGCCATTTAAGATCGACTATAATAGGTGGATTCCTTTCAAACTTATATGAAGCAATGGGGTGGTCCGTTACACGTATGAACTACCTAGGAGACTGGGGCAGACAGTTTGGTTTGTTAGCAGTCGGTTTTAAGAGATACGGCGATGAAAAGACGTTACAAAAGCAGCCAATTCAGCATTTATTCGACGTCTACGTTAAAATCAACATGGACCTTGCCAAGGAAGAGATAAACGGAAACTCTAAGTGTGGGATTAGCGGTGAGGCCCGTAGTTTTTTCAAAAACTTAGAAAATGGGGATGAGAATGCCATTAAGATATGGAATAGGTTTCGCTCGTTATCCATCCACCACTATATCCAAACTTATTCACGTTTGAACATTAATTTTGATATATTCTCCGGTGAATCACAAGTGTCTAAAGAATCTATGAATGAAGCCTTAGATATATTTCGCAAAAACAATCTTGTTAAAGAAATAGACGGTGCCCTTGTCATCGATTTAACCCAATGGTCGAAAAGATTGGGCAGAGTTGTTGTACAAAAATCAGACGGAACAACTTTGTACTTGACAAGAGATGTAGGGGCAGCCATAGAGCGTAAAAAGAATCTACATTTTGATAAAATGGTGTACGTGATTTCCTCACAGCAAGATTTATACATGTCCCAGTTTTTTATGATATTAAAAAAAATGAATTTTGAATGGGCAAAAGACTTGCAGCATATAAATTTTGGTATGGTGCAGGGCATGTCGACCAGAAAAGGAAATGTGGTATTCTTAGATACCATACTAGACGAGGCAAGGGATAAAGCTCTGCAAATTATGGAAAATAACAAAATGAAAATATCTCAGGTAGATAATCCACAGCGTGTTGCAGATTTAATTGGCGTATCTGCTATCATTATTCAAGATATGAAATCAAAGCGTATCAATAACTATGAATTCAACTGGAACAGAATGTTGTCTTTCGAAGGTGACACAGGGCCCTATTTACAATACACACATTCCAGACTTAGATCTTTAGAAAGGACCTCCAGCGACTTTACGACGGACATGCTAATACACGCAGATTTTTCAAATTTAAATGAACCACAACTAGTTGAGCTTGTGAGGTTGCTAGCGCAGTATCCAGATGTCCTTAGACGAGCATTCGAAACTCAAGAGCCGGCCACGATTGTAACATATTTATTCAAAGTTTGCCATCAGGTCTCCTCGTGCTATAAAAAAATATGGGTTTCCGGAAAACCTGCAGATATTGCCATACCGCGACTCGCCGTATATTCAGCAAGTAGACAAGTGTTACACAATGCAATGTCGCTTTTGGGACTAGTCCCGGTTGATAGAATGTAATTATATGAATAAGCTAGCAAATGCTAGATTAATTTAGATTAAGTTTAACCAATTTATAAACATGTAAATAGAAGAAAGTTTATTGTTACGTACAACGTGATATTTTCCGATTTTCCTTTAATTGATTCTTGAATAACCCACCTACCGTTAGTTGAAATAGAAACAAAGAAGAAGGATATGCAAGTTTATATTGGACAACATAACCAATAGAAGATGGATCCAAGTTTAGTTTTAGAGCAAACGATACAAGATGTGTCCAACCTCCCATCAGAATTTCGTTACCTCTTAGAGGAGATCGGTTCAAATGATTTGAAGCTCATCGAAGAAAAAAAGAAATACGAGCAAAAAGAATCACAAATACACAAATTTATAAGACAGCAAGGCTCAATACCGAAACATCCACAGGAAGATGGGCTTGACAAAGAAATAAAAGAATCACTTTTGAAATGTCAGTCTTTGCAAAGAGAAAAATGCGTTCTGGCGAACACTGCCTTGTTTCTAATTGCTAGACACTTGAATAAGTTGGAAAAAAACATCGCTTTATTGGAGGAAGATGGTGTTCTAGCCCCCGTGGAAGAAGATGGAGACATGGATAGCGCTGCTGAAGCCTCTAGAGAAAGTTCAGTTGTGAGTAACAGTAGCGTGAAAAAGAGAAGAGCTGCATCAAGCTCAGGATCCGTTCCACCCACTTTGAAAAAGAAAAAAACTAGTCGAACATCTAAACTGCAAAATGAAATTGACGTTTCTTCAAGAGAAAAGTCTGTTACTCCAGTGAGCCCAAGCATTGAAAACAAGATTGCAAGAACAAAAGAATTCAAAAACAGTAGAAATGGTAAAGGCCAAAACGGTTCTTCTGAAAACGAGGAAGAGGACAAAACTTTATACTGCTTCTGTCAAAGAGTTTCGTTTGGAGAAATGGTTGCATGTGATGGACCCAACTGTAAATATGAATGGTTTCATTATGATTGTGTAAATTTAAAAGAACCTCCGAAAGGAACATGGTACTGTCCCGAATGTAAAATTGAGATGGAAAAAAACAAACTGAAAAGAAAACGTAACTGAACAAAAATACCTTTTTGAGACTGAATGACCTCATTTACACTAATAATATTCCATAAGCCAGAAACGGTGATTGCTATTCTGACAATGTGCTTTTCGAAAAGGAGAAGTAATTTCGAGACATCAGCTAGCAAGGACATATACGATTGACATTTTTGAATGTGCTTTCAAATACTTGTGAATCAAACTAAGATATGATTCCTGCATATTCAGGTATATACTATATATTTTAATTTCATTAGCATATGTGTCATACGGTTTTTAAAACTTATGAGCAGGAAAAAGGTGTCACGTGATCAGATGGTCTTTTTTTCAAACTTTGACGTCGGAATTTTTTGTAGTGAAAAATTTTTCGAGATGAGGAAAGGAAGAAAAAATTAATTTGTTAGCCTTATAACGTGAGCACCTTTTCGATAGAGTATCTGATTGCTCTCTTCTACCAAAAGATCACCTGAGGATAATTTTTAACCAAAAGAAAATAATGAGTTTCAGAGGAGGTAATAGAGGTGGCCGTGGCGGCTTCCGTGGCGGCTTTCGTGGTGGACGTACAGGCGGTGCTAGATCATTTCAACAAGGACCACCAGACACTGTTCTAGAAATGGGAGCTTTTCTACATCCATGTGAGGGTGATATTGTTTGCCGTTCTATCAACACTAAGATTCCATATTTCAATGCGCCAATATATTTGGAAAACAAGACTCAAGTCGGTAAAGTTGACGAAATATTGGGTCCATTAAACGAAGTATTTTTCACTATCAAGTGTGGTGACGGTGTCCAAGCAACCAGTTTTAAAGAAGGTGATAAATTCTACATTGCCGCTGACAAACTATTGCCTATTGAAAGATTTTTACCTAAGCCTAAGGTGGTAGGCCCACCAAAACCAAAAAACAAGAAGAAGAGAAGTGGTGCCCCAGGTGGCCGTGGTGGTGCTTCAATGGGTCGCGGTGGTAGCAGAGGAGGTTTCAGAGGAGGCCGTGGTGGTAGTTCTTTCAGAGGAGGCCGTGGTGGCAGTTCTTTCAGAGGTGGATCTCGTGGCGGATCATTTAGAGGAGGATCTCGTGGCGGATCTCGTGGTGGTTTCAGAGGAGGTAGAAGATAATCTAGCTAGAAAAAAATAAAAAAAAAAACCATCCTTTATCTTTCACAATTCTTCATTTCTTCCAACTTACTATATCTGCCGAAGCACGTCTAACGTCGAAAAAAAAAAAAAGAAATTACCGTTTGTTCTGTATACTATATATATATATATTTGTTTGATTGATTTACCTGTAATAAATTGATTTAAAATGAAAAAAAGAGAAATTCAGTAATACCAGAAGCCGCCGTAGTTAAACAAACGACCACGGTTCTTACGGTTGTCTTAATATTATATCCATACAAAGTTTACGAATGGAACACTATAAATAAAACTTTTTCTTTTCTTTGTCCATCTCAGGTTTATGCTCCCATTCAGTTTCTTCCTTAATACCCCTTTGCAATCTTTTCAACTTGAGGGTAAATTGTGGACCCAGTTCTTGCAAACCAACCCTTTCATTATCTTTGAAGACATACCGATGCCTTCTGAAGAAAATGTAATCTCTTTGATTATGTAGGGTGATAACTTGTCGACCTTCAATATCAGGATTCTGAGGTAAAATGGACTGAAACAACCTACCTACTGTTTGACCCAATCTGGTCTGGAAATTATTTAGAATCAATTCTGGAATATGGCTAGTTGGTCTACCATGACCGACAATTTTCTTCACTTCAACAAATGATGATAATTTAAAATAAAAAGTTGGGCCCTCTGGCAGATGTATGAATGTTAGGCCAGTAACCTTTTTCTTGTCCTCGTTGATTATCACGATGTCAGTGAAATTCCTTTTTATACAAATATCAGATATTTCCTTCAATTTGTAGCCAAATTTTCTTTTCACAAATGTGACGTTTGGTAAAATTTCGATTAAAATGTTAGCAAATTCATAAGCGCTCTTCTTAGCGTTTACATTTGTGGTCAGAAAGATCTTTGGTGGCTCATTAGAATTGCTGTTGAAGTATCTCATCAAATCGTCTTCATCTCCCTCCACTTCCTTGTTAATGGTCTCATCGTACACTCTAGTGTTCTCTATCGTCTGTGTTACGTTCTCTTTTAATCTCTGCTCCCGCAGCTCCGGATTCTCTCTCTCTTCCTTAGCTCTCTTTCTTCTCATGGTATGGCGCTCTTTATTTTTTTCATGTTTTATATCAGCAAAAATTTCTTGCCTCTTTAGCTTGTTTGTGATGTTTATCTCATTACCGAGAGCCATTTTTTAGTATTTCAATATATTAAGCCTGCTTTACCTCTTCCTTAGGTGTTCAATCGTAAAGTATAGCTTATGGCATCGCATTTCTTTTTACATCTCATCGCTAAAAATTTTACTTTTCCTTTGTATAAATAATCATGTGTGACGAACGCGAAAATGAAAAATGCACTGAATTAAATGTATACAACGTTATATAGATCGTAAATATGTATATTGAAATATACACCTTTTTGTTCTTTCTACTACTGTAAAAGAAGAATGCATGCGTTATGACAGGGCAGCACGCCAATTTAACTTATTGCATATTTCAATGCAGGCTGTCCAGACAGAAGGAAAAGCTACTCAATTGTAGGCTTTGGTTCCGGCGTTACCCCCTTTGGTTTTGAGACTAGAGGTGGTAGAGTTTGGCTTACCATTTCTCAATATCAAATCGATAACTTCTTCGATCTTCTTGCCCTTACCGAACTCATTTTCCACTTGGGCCTTGGAGGCAGCGCCCAACTCACCCTCGGCACCCCTACCGTCCTGAGGAGTGAAAACTTCGAAGAGTTCGACAACTTCAGATAGCTTACCAATTGATGGATTTTTCAAATATTCGTCTACAAGCTCTTCGGATGCAGCGAAGACAATCAAATCTGTATTTTCACCCTTGTAAAAGTATTTGGTTACAGTAGACATGTTGATTTTATTTTGTGTATGCGATGGTTTTCTTATTTTTATCAGCTTGTTCAAAGTATGAATTTGTTGATAGCTGCTTTTTTATTAGTCAAGAATTGAGTTTAAAGAACATTGGCTTGTGATCATCATCGAAATTGATTCTCATCACTTAAATATCTTTTGCTCCCTGTTTCTGGCGATCCCTTCGACTAAATAAGGGGTCGTTGTTGTTACGTACGGCCCAACAGGGTAGTGCCTGCTCTAGCGTCGAAGTTAGAGGAAAAGAAGCTTAGAGAATAAAAACATTTACTAGTAGTAAGGGGTCTTATTGTCAGAAAGGGACAATTGCGTGGGCAGTATTTTCAAAGAGTGGCTTTCTTCTTCTGAACGGAGTTTCAACCTGCGCTTTCTTTTCCTCCTGCTAGGATTTATTTGTGAGAAAACGAAACTAGCTATAGAAACGCGTAGCACCGGCAGGCCGAAAACCGCTACTACGTAAAGGGGAATGAAAATGGGCCAAATTTGGTGTAAAGATATAGGAGAAGAGACACGGAGTAGGAATTCGCCGTGCCCCTATACAGAGACAACATGAATAGAGAGACAAACGCATTACGTAGTCTTGGAAGATAGCGCAACGGGAAATCTTGACACAGTAAGAAACATTTACAGTATAATAATACTAAAAATAAAATTAAGATACATCAATATAAAATTTTCGACAAATACAGAAAAGAACAGAGAAGAAAAAATGAAGGTGACGCAAAAAAGGAATTGACAGGCCGTAATGAGTAGTGATGGAAAGAAGGTAAATGGAAGTAATAAAGGAAAATCATAAACATGCTTAAAAGCGTACAATCTTGAATTGAATTAAGAATAACAATAACCTTGAAAGAAATGAAAATCAAAAGGAAAAACGCAACTATAACGATACAAAAAAGACTTAATAAAAGGACATGGAATCTTGAAAACGATAAAAAGCAATGAAAAAAAGAAAATAAAGCGCTGTTATATCACCGTCAGCCTAAGACCAAATACAATTTAACACTGAAGTAAAGAAAATACCAAGAAAGAAAAAGGGCCAAAAGGAAAACAAACATTTTTATATACACGTGTGGCTCAAGCAAACATAAAACCATTACTGCCTTGTTCCAAACGGTTTAACATTGCATTAGTGCTGTTAACAACCGCTTCGCTTCCTTGCATGATAACTTGTTGGCCACCCGTGCCTGAGAGGTCCATAGAGCTAGTGTCAGCCAGTAAACTAGTAGCTTGCGTATTTGTAGCATTATTATTACTGTAGAAACTGAAATTGTTCGAGCCTAATCCATTCGCATTAGCGTATGGATTAGAATAATTCAGAATTTGACATCCAGGAAGCATCGTGGATGAAACATTATTATCTGGCAGAACAGGTGCTTCACACGTACTGGATGGAATGTATCCGTAGTTAGGTTGCTGTAAACCTGGTTGCTGTTGTTGAACCTGTAAAGAGTTACTTAACATGGCTTGCTGAAGCAACGCTGTTTGCTTAGCAGACCTGCCCCAAGACAGTCTAACTCTTGAATTTGCAATGGGGAACCCTTGCATCCCAGCAATGGCAGCCTCAGCCGATAGCCGATCAACATACTGGACAAACCCGCAACCTTTGCCTACCGGAATTTTGACATAGACTATCGTGCCAAAAGGTTGGAAATAAGCACGTAATTCGTCTTCAGTCACCAGTGATGACAATCCTCCGATAAACACAGTGGTGTTATTCGGATCAGTGAAGTGGTTTAAAGACGGCTGCTGTTGGACTGGATAAATGAATTGAGACATATGGTTTCTCTTAAAGCCCATGTTATTATTTCCATTGCTTAAAAATGATTGACCCTTGGAAAGAAATCTCGAGTCTACATTTTCGTTGTTTAGTGACGAAGAACTACGGTTGTAATCGTTGTTACCGCTGACATGCTGCTGCTGACCAGATGTGGGTCCTACTTTTATGGCTCTACCATTTAAAAATACGCCTTGCATTTCTGACAGAGCTAACTGTTGTTCATCAGAATTGGTAAACTTTACAAAACCGTAGCCCTTAGACATCCCGGTAACCTGGTCGTGCACAATTTTGGCATGAGAAGTAGAAGCATATCTGTTAATGAAAAGTTCAAATAATTGAGACTCTGTAACATTTGGTGCTAAGTCTCCAACAAATATAGAACAGTTGTTACCACTCTTCACGTTGTTAAGAGAATTGTTGCTGTTTGAATATGAGGATGTAGCCCAGTTTAATTTCAATTTTTTATTTGGAAAATTGGGTATAAGCATACCATTCTTTAAAAGTGCATTTGCTGCATGAGTAGATGAGGGAAAATCAACAAAGCAATATCCTTGATTATTCTTTGGACCCATTGATGATCTCGACCCATTATTAAGCGTATTATTCCACATCATCCGGACATTAATATTCGCTTCTCCCAGAGATGCCCAAATTTGCCTAACGGTATTCTTATCCCATGTAGGATCCAAGTCGCCCATGTACAATTGGTTACCAGTGGTCCCTAAACTCACGTTAGATGCGCCTTGAAGACTCAATACGCTTGTACTGCTATTGTTGGTTTCTGAGGAAATAGTATTAGTGTACGGAGATGAGTCGTTTCTTACCAGATTACCCCTGCTAGGATAATATGTTGTTTGTTTATAGGACATTTGTACCCGCAATGTATTAGGAACTTTTGACGGGATATAGACACGAACTTAATCGACTAAGCTGATAAAATGAAGGGAAAGTAACCTAAGGGCAAAGAATATGGTTCGGTGTTTGACTACCCGAATAAGATCACGTCGATTTAAATGTTGTCACTAAAGGAAAGCTCTGATATAAGGATGTACGCACACACAATTTCACCACCAACTCGAATCTGAATAATCCCTGAAAAGCCCTTCCCTTTGTGCCAATAGTATTTGAAAAATAAACAAACTTAGATCTACTTAAAAAAAATCCAAGATTCTGCATTTTTCGCCCTGCCTCTCCTGAGGGTAACAAAAAAAAAAGTACAATCTATCAATTATATATTGTATTCTTATGAAACGTCAATCAAAGATTTTTGCAAGCAGCGTTTTAAGCTTGTTTGCACTTTTACCACATTCACCACCTTCCTTGATAATTACTTCGATTTTCTTACGTACTATAGGCAGGAATTGTTCGATAAATACCGCTTTTCGAGTATCGATATCCTGTGTTGCCAATGACAGTAGTGTGGCATTTACTCCACTGGAGGTAGCATCCTGAACTTTCAATTCTCTGGTAAATAGTTTCAAGTGCTCAAACGGCTGCGGATAATCTGGGATTAAATATGGGTTTCGTAGCGTACCGCTGTCCTCTGTAGTCTCTGCCGTGTCTCCGTCGCTTCTAGCGCGTTCATCCTGACATCCGTATTCAACAAGAGTGTACAGAGCATTGAGATGAATAGTGACATATTTGGCGTTTCGCTTCTTCGTTTGCACTATGCTAGCGCTATCATTTTTCCCTACCTGTCCCCAACCGAGCACTCCAAAGACACCGTTCAAAAGTTTTACCCAAGATTTCCTAACCACTTCATCTCCGCAATACTTCAACAGATGAGAGAGAAATTTAGTAGAATCTGCTTGAATTTGTGTAACAATATGTGTCATTGCCATGTTAATGTATAAGACAAAAATGTTGCAGTGCAATTTTAAAATCTCCGCATCGTGACTACCTATTTCATCTACGAGATCAATAAGTCCCTGACGTACTTGCTGCGATTCATCGCAAATCAACGGTATACTTTGAGTAAGTAATGGTGTCATAAGTCGAGATTTTATTATAGACGGTATTGACTTTTGGAATGTTGTTAATGTTTCCTTTCTCACATTGATGTTATGATGCTTTAAGAGCGTTAGCCGTTTTGTTAAATCATGTGGATTTTGGTCTAAATGTTGATTTCTAATAGAAATAGTCTTGGAAACGAAAGATGTATCGGTAGCATTCCTTGCTTTTTCCTTTGGCTTACCAACTTTTAACTTTTTTCTCAAAAAATCCTGCTTTTTTTGCTTCTGCTTTCTTGATTTTGTCATTTATTAACTTTGTTTATCTCTGCACCTTTTTCTTTTTTGATTACAACTTTTAACTATTATGAACATCGATGCCTTCACCTTATAATTAGGAATCTCGCTTTTTCTGGTGGAAAAATTTTCCGATGGCCTTTGCCATTCTGAAAAATAAAAGGCAATACTACGTTGGTATCAAAATAGTGGATAAACACATATTGTAATACTAAGCGATCATGTAGTTTTGGAGGTCATGTTAAGAAACTCATTGATATTTATATTACATACTGTGACGCTAGATAAATCACATATATAAAGGTATTATATTATATTATCTTTTTCTTTTTTTTTTTTTGTTATTTTCTAACGTTAATAGATTTGTTACATTTATTACCTTTTTTTCTTGCTTTTTGTTTGCTCTAGTCTTGTATAAGATTGTTTTATTTATAAAAACAGATTGTCCTTGTTGTTTTCTTCTGAGTATTGTTTAATATTAAATTCTGGCCCGCATTTTTAATTCTTGTATCATAAATTCAAAAATTATATTATATCAGGTTGCATCTGGAAGGTTTTTATCGGACCTTCGATTGGTATCTACCTCAAGTGAATGAGCTCCACCTTCTTCTGACTGGACCACCAAAGTATTGGAATCCGGAGTAGGCATCGAAATTTCTTTGTTCTTATCAGGATGAGCAGAATCTTCGTCACCAGCACTTGGCCTGGCTTTCGTTTCCAAGTTGATTTTGTATTGCTTCTGATAAGCACTTGTCTTAATATGTAGAGGCTTTGAAATTTTTGCAGACTTGCCCACAGATTGTTTATTACCTGTTGGAACATTTCCTTGTGAAGACTTCATTCCCACAGTTCTTCGCCGTGGGTATTGATTTATATTTTGAGAATAAAATGTGCTAGGAGGATAGTTTTTAGCAGTTGTAGATGGTGCTCTCGAACTATAAGGTGAAACAGCAGTGTTCCACTGCATGGAATTTGAACTTTGCATGTATGGGAACATCGCGGAACCTGGTGTCGATCTATAATTCGGTGTGTATGGTCTCCCAACATAGGTTGGAGCTGGTTGCATAGCTTGAGGGGGCAAAACATTCCATGAAGTTGCAGTTTGTGGATACAGCATATTGTTATCACATCCTTCTGGTGGAAAGAAAAAATCGTCCGCGCCATAAAAGGCTTGATCGAGTAGAGGATCCCCCCCCATGGGATTATACGGCATTTTTGGGTAGTATCCTGGAACCATTCCGTTTGGGTAAGATTGCTGGAAGTTGTTAGAATATAATTGGTGTTGTTTAGTTTGCTGGCCAGAGTTGTGAGATTTTGCATTTGTACAGTTTTCATTTGGCCGAGATTCATCAAAATCCATAACTGGTTCGTCATACTTCATGTAGCTGGTAGGGTCGCTAGGAGATACCAATTTTTCCTTGTTATTGTTAGATGAATAAAAATCCCGATTTGTCATAAAATGTTGCCTCGATGATGATGGTGGCACTGGGAAAGTGGGTGCCACTGATAACTGATAGGGGTATCTATTAAGAAGAGAATTAACGGGCATAGAATCCCTTTCATTCACGTTATCATAGGAAATAGGCATGGAAGGGGCAGCTGGCGTAAAAGCCTGTGGAGGGAACGGATCAAACGCATTTTCCTCCGTAGGGTATTCAACAGATACAGGAAAATAGTCGAGAGGAAAATCTTCTTCGTCTCTGCCCTTAGCGGTATTCTTGGGTAAGTCATGAGGCGTTTCTTCTGTGAGACCATTCAATTCGAGAGTATTGGGTTCTATAATCAATTTCTGAGGAATAAAATCATTAATTTGAGAGGGGGATTCTGGCGCATCGTCATCCATGAGGCCAACGCCTAAAAGCGGCTGATTAGTTACTGTTACCAACTCATTATCCTTAAAATTCTCGCTTTCTAATTTTGGAGGCGAATTATCTGATTTTGTTGTACTAGATGGTCTTCTAGAATCTAAATGTTGAAGTAACTGATCGTAGAGAGGCTTATCAGATGAGGAATCATATGAAAAAGATAAGGCGGGCTCATTAACGGGCTTAGTCGTTGAAGGCTGATTCAAACTTTCTCTTTTTAAATCTCTTTCCAACGCATCCGCAAACAACTTATCATGTGCTACACTGAACCAAAAAAATACTTTCTGCTTTTTTTGGGTTTTCAGACACATATTTCTGAATAGAAACGACAAAAATTCGGACTTTGGTTGTTCTAAAGTTGCATCTATACCACATTTGAGATTTCTTAAATCTGAAAAAATACCCTCTTCAAATTTTTTCTTTTGAACTACTTCTCTCCCAAACTTTTGCATTCTGTAAAGACAACATTTGACAATATCAGTACCTGTAATATAGTATAGATTGTTCCAAAATACACAAGAGACAAAGCCTTGTCCACTATTCAGATAGTATCGCCTTATAATTTGGTTTTCTTGCCAATTTACCGGCGCTGTGGCTAAAAAGAATTTTAGATCGCCGATTAACCTTAGCGATTCTTCAACTTCGCCCGGAGTAGCTTTACTGACTTCATCGTTTTCATTATTAGCTTGAACTTTTAAGATTTCCTCTGTTCTACTATTGGTTATTTGGACTTTCATCCTTGGTGAACAAGACAATTCAAATAAAGAAAGCGGTTCCGCTATAAAAGTGTGTTTTCTTCGACGAGTCTTGTTTGAGAAATATCAATATCCACTCTAGGTCTCGCTTGGGACACTTATAAAACAAGTCTTCAGTGCTTACCTGTTATCTTTTCCTATTTTATGAATGGCACGAACGTCTCAAAAAAGTCAACTAAAAAGAAGTAATCTAATTGTAAAAGGAACGTAGTGGTACTATGTGCGAGAAAACTAGCGTACGAGTACTTCGATTTATGGTGTCGAGACCTGACCGCGAAGAGTTGTTCAATCTTTTTTAGGCTGTTTTGTATTAGTTTTGATATATCTTAAGATGTTGCAAATTCGTTTCTTTTAAAACAATTTTTATCTGTTTCACTTTTTCTATTGAGACGAAAACGGACAACGGCGTTTGTTTCATTTTGAAACGAGCTCTCCGAAAAGAAATGCTGTGTTTCAAATTATGCAACACTCTAGAGTTCATATATTTATACACACGAAAACTTCATCTATATCGTTTACATACTACAGCTTGAAAGTGATTACTGAACGAAGTTCTTCAGGGTGTCTTGTGCAAACTGGACCAATTCTTTACATTCGTTTTCAACAAATGTCTTTAGCTTTATGGGTTCCTTAACGTTCGTTATACAAAGAATGTAACTTGCAATTTTCAGATGTAAGTAAGTGGGTTGCCCGTCGCTTTTCAACATATCTTTTAAACCTAAAAGAACTTGCTTGCTATTCTCGAACAAAACGTTCAAGACCTGCTCTTGATTAACGGAGTTGTGATGGTTGTGATAAACTCCTTGCATACTCTTGACGATTTCTCGATGGCGGAACTGGAACTTGTTCCGCTTTGTTAGGGATATCTTCAAACTCTTTGCGGACAACTTCTGTAATAAAGAGTTTTCTACGTCCAATGGAGTGACTATCGAATCACTTAACTTCTGGCAAGAGTACAATTCCATGAATTGCGCATCAGAGGCACAGAAAAGTATTTGCGTGATCCAACAATCGTACAGCACGGTATCCAGCAACGTATAGTACATCAACTGCTCAGCATCATCAAGTATCCGAGACCTCATAATTTCGCTGATTGCCACGGTGGATCTTATAATTCTCTTCTTGTAACCCTCAACTAGAATAGGTAGGGCCTCATCGGGGTTAGAAAGACGGGACAGAACGAGCATTTCATGGTTACAGGTATGCGATGGGGTTTGTTCCTGCGAGTGCGTGGGTAAGACTAGACCATTCTTTTGACACAGCGCAAGCTGAACAAACAGACACCATGGATCTGTGGCCAATGCCGCCCCTGTATTTGCCTCCAAAAAAACGTTGTAAACACCTAGCTTGTACGTCCCCTCCACAGTCAACTCAGAGCTTCCACCACCGCGTTCTGTGAATGTGTAGGACCTCCGCTGTATTTCTAATGCAACGGCCTCGTCCTTGTCAGTCTGCGCAGCATATGTTTGTAACGGAAATGTGTCAAATATCCGTTTTACTGGCATGGGAACACTGAATGAACTTACCATTGTGCACGATGGCTTCGTTTTAGCCCTATATGAGACGACATACAAGAGGCCTTCACACCATTTATTTCAGCATTCACTTCTAAATATCGTCCCGTTACCCTCATCGCTACTGCCGGGCGTTCCCAACCCCTTCCGAGGCAGATTATATTTATTTATCTTTTTAACAATTTGTCCCTATATAGGCGGGCCGAACACAGCACGTGAAAGAACTCTCAGGCTTCCACAACAGGCCATATCAAGTCCACACTTCCCTCATTACTAGCATTTTTACACAAGCAGTCCACGCATTCCGCAACAGTGTTCACCTTTCTTTTCCCTAACTTATCTTATTATTTGTTTGTTGATCGCAAACAGACCCTTTTTTTTGGTGAGCGCATTTTACACAGTCTCAAGTGTCCTCTACTATAAAAATACAACCTCAAACAGTACTTACTGGCGTCCGCAGAATATTACTGCACTCTCAATCTGTAAAGAATATAACAAGTGACCCATTCCCTTGTTTTATTCAACTTCGAAATCTCTCTGGCTATCTTTGCATGCTTATCTAACTTTCACGTGACCCGGATATTGTTCTCTGCTCAAAAAAGAACTGCAAAGAAGGAAATAGAAAAATAGCATACAGGCTCAAAGCTATAGTTTTCTGAAAAGGGACACCACGAATACAGTAGTATCAAAGAGAAAAAAGACTTCTTTATACTTACAGAAGGTTCATTTTCTGATTCTACTCTTCCAATCTAGTGTCGCAAAAAAACAAAACTTACTGGTATTAGCTGGCAAAAAAAAAAAGAATAGGTTATAATTAAAGACATCTTTTCTCTATAAATTTTTTCTTAGAAGAAAAAGCCAAAAAAAAAAAACCTGCTTCATACCCGCCATCAAATCTTATAGGCCTTATAGACTGCATATTACCGGATTCTTTCTCTCCGTTAACCCTACTATTCTTTCACTATACTTTAACCTAAAATAAAAAAGGAAAAAAAAAATTAAAAACTTCCAAAAACTTAGAAATTTCAAATACAAAACAAAAAGACACGTAAAGTTAGTGCAATATTTTTTTCTTACAATTTTTTGAAACTCGATGACTTTAGATTACGAGATTTACAAAGAAGGAGGTATTTTGAATAATCGATATCAAAAAATAGAGGATATCAGTGAAGGTTCATATGGTTATGTATCATTGGCTAAAGATGTTAGAGAGAAAAGATTGGTTGCAGTCAAATACATTTTCAAATTAGAAGATGACGGCCAGTACGATGGGCCTCAGGACGACGAAAATGATTGTGATAGTAGCGATTGTGATGATGATGAAGACACGAAAGTTGATACGGATCGCCATGAAAATGAAAATGGTAATGCCTCCAGTAATAACGGGTCAAGTAGAGAGAAGAAACACAATCTCTACAAACACAAAAAGTCCCTAATTTCTTCGAAAGTTAAATCAAGACTATCTAATAACATTTGTCTCGAAGCCATGTATGAAGTTGATATTCAAACAAAAATTGGTAGACACCAAAATATTGCTGCTCTATTAGATTTCTTCGACTCTTACATCATCATGGAATATTGCTCTGGCGGTGACCTATATGAGGCGATCAAAGCCGATGCTGTGCCTAAGAAAACCAAATCGATCACTCATATTATCACACAAATCATGGATGCAATTGAATATGTTCATAACAAGGGCATTTATCATCGTGATATAAAACCTGAGAACATTTTAATTTCTGGAATTGATTGGACAATTAAGCTTACAGATTGGGGATTGGCTACTACAGATAAGACGTCTATGGATAGAAATGTCGGTAGTGAAAGATATATGTCCCCTGAACTTTTTGATAGTAATTTGGATATCAAGGAAAGAAAGGAACCTTATGACTGTGCCAAAGTGGATTTATGGGCTATGGGAATTGTGTTTCTTAATATTGTTTTCCATAAGAATCCTTTTAGTATTGCCAATCAATCCGACAAGTCATTCTGTTATTTTGCTGCTAATAGAGAAGCGTTGTTTGATGTATTTTCGACAATGGCTTATGATTTCTTTCAAGTATTAAGGTATAGTTTAACCATCGATCCGGCTAATAGAGACTTGAAAATGATGAGAACTGAACTACAGAACTTATCTGAGTATACATTAGACGATGAATACTATAATAACTTGGATGAAGGATATGAAGAAACTATGATTGACGGTTTGCCACCTCAGCCTGTTCCTCCATCTTCAGCACCGGTATCATTACCTACTCCTATTTCATCTAGTAACAAACAACATATGCCTGAATTTAAAAAGGATTTCAATTTCAATAATGTGAATGAAAGGAAACGGTCAGATGTCTCTCAAAATCAAAATGTTGCAAGCGGCTTCTTTAAAAAACCGTCTACACAACAACAGAAATTTTTCAACCAGGGTTATAATACAACACTATCTACTCATGAAAGGGCTAAATCTGCTCCTAAGTTCAAATTTAAGAAGCGCAATAAGTACGGAAGAACTGATAATCAATTTTCCAAACCAGTCAATATCGAAGATAGAAAGAAAAGTAAAATTTTGAAAAAATCAAGGAAGCCTCTTGGCATACCAACGCCTAATACACACATGAATAATTTTTTCCACGATTACAAAGCAAGGGATGAATTCAACACCAGAGATTTTTTCACTCCTCCAAGTGTCCAGCACAGGTATATGGAGGGGTTTTCCAACAACAACAATAAACAGTACAGACAGAATCGTAATTACAACAATAATAACAACAACAGCAATAACAATCATGGAAGTAATTATAATAATTTTAACAATGGTAATAGCTATATAAAGGGTTGGAACAAAAACTTTAACAAATACAGAAGACCAAGTTCCTCCAGTTATACCGGTAAGTCACCACTTTCAAGGTACAACATGAGCTATAATCATAACAACAATAGTTCTATAAATGGTTATGCAAGGCGTGGTTCTACGACTACAGTTCAACATTCACCAGGCGCTTATATTCCACCAAATGCCAGGAACCATCACGTAAGCCCAACGAATCAGTTTTTAAGAGTTCCGCAATCAACTGCTCCTGATATCTCTACCGTTTTAGGTGGGAAGCCTTCATACCAGGAACACTACACTCAGGATAGTATGGATTCTGAGGGCGATCACGATTCAGACGACGTTTTATTCACTCTTGAAGAAGGTGATCATGATTTCGTCAATGGTATGGACAACTTATCTATAAATGATCACTTACCGCATACAACGGTAGGTAGCCATAATGAAGTATTTGTTCACGCAAGCACTAATCACAATAACAATGGCAACAACAACCATATCGACACCAATAGTACCACTAATCAATATCATAGACAATATATTCCACCTCCTTTGACAACATCATTGCATATCAACAATAACAATAATGAATCTAATGAACTACCAGATTTACTAAAATCACCAGCATCATCTGAAGCACATTTAAATTTATCTTCTGGACCAATTGATCCAATTTTAACAGGTAATATTGGCAATCGATATTCACACTCATCTGACTCTAAGGAGCTAGAGCAGGAGCGTAGACTCAGTATGGAACAAAAATTTAAAAATGGGGTTTATGTTCCACCTCATCATAGGAAGAGTTTCAACTTGGGAACACAGGTACCTCCTATGAATATGAAGACAAGTAACGAGGCCACGTTGTCAGTTTCGCATAATTCTGTTAATTTTGGTGGATCTTACAATTCCAGGCGTTCCAGTGCTAATGAATCTAACCCACTGCATATGAATAAAGCACTCGAGAAGTTGTCCTCTTCACCAGGAGCTAAAAGCTCCTTCGTTGGCTTCCCTAAACCTTTATTACCTCGTAATCATTCAAGCACTACGATTGCGTTGCAAAATGAAGACGTATTCGCAGACTCTAACAATGACGCCATAATTTTCGAAGACGAAGAATACGAAGGAGAAAGTGACAAGATGGCACATGGCAAAATGGAAGGTGGTGACAACGAATCCTCGTCAACCTCCCCGGATGAAAGGCAAATTTTCGGTCCTTATGAAATTTATGCTCAAACTTTCGCTGGCTCCACTCACGATAAAAAATTAGGAGCTGGCAGGAAGACAAGTATTCAGGATGAAATGGTCGGATCGTTAGAACAATACAAGAATAATTGGTTAATTTTACAGCAACAAGACTAAGCGCACCTATTCCCTCTGTTATGTTGCTTATTATTTTCTTCCCTTCTGAAATGCATTTTTAGCTTTTTTCATCAATTTGGCATCATCGTGCATTTCAACTTCTAAGTATGAATGCTTTTTGGTAGTTAAGCTTGAAGGGTTTTATGAAAACTCTCTTTTCTTAGATATTTCTACAGTCTTATATAACGTCAATTCACACAAAAGTGTTCACTGCCAACTACAAGAATAGCATATACACATATTAGTTACTTCAACGAGTTCTTATTGTTATTATAAAAGTATATAAACCCTATAAGCATTTTTGCATTTGTGCTCTCACATCACCTTTAATCATTTTTTCACTCATGTACCAGTATACGTCGACCTCTACTTCTTCCCTCCTTTCTTTTTTCCAACTTTATCCAATCTTTTACTTTTCTTACTACTTGCTTTCCTTATATGATCGGTACTGTCAATAATCTTAGTCGTTGTACTCTCTGCCAGTTCATCGTTTTCAAATTTCGTATGCTTCCCTTGAAAGTTGCTCCTGCTTATAGAGGGCTCGAATTGGTTTTTATTACCGTCCAAAACATTGGAAATGATATTCTTAGCTTTTTCTTGCTCTGCCTGCGATTTTTCGTTGGATTTGGTTATCCTATTATCGTATTGTTTAGCCTTATCCATGTATGATTTTACTCTTTTCAGTTCGCCGAGTATAGGAGACATATCTTTGACGCCTAGGACTTTCATATTAGCAAACATCAGAGAACTCAATACATACGCGTAACGATTAATTAGTTCTAATTTAGCCCTCTCATCAGATAATAGCAACAGCTGTTCATCCAGTGACTTCGACGTTAGTTTCTCTATTTCTGGTTTCAGCTCGTCTAACGCCTTTGAAAAACTCCTAACGTATGGTTTTATCTTTTCGATATCTTCCATTACTGATCTAATACTCCGTTACGTTGCTAGATATATGTTTATATTAATCGATTTCTACTGTAGGCTGTTAACCAGTTTTTTCTTCCACAGACTACAGAAGGCACAGTCCATAACCATCTGCCTTAGCTCATCGCTGAAAAACTGCACGAGAATTCGTGAAACGTGACATGTTGGGTACCCGCATGAATAGAAAATATGCTAGTAACGACTCTTCTTTACATTCCCATTGCTGGTGTATGTACGCTGATATGAAAATGCTTGCCCAATAAATACCAAGGTTATGACGTTGCCGCTTTGTATTGTCTTCTAATCTAAAAATCTTTCCACGCCAGTAGTGGCTGGCTTTATGCGGCAAAGATCGCTGTTTCTCCTTTTAGAAGTAAATTTCCACGGAGTATGACGGCCGGACGGACCGGCGTAGTTCATTCTAGTCTTAGGGGTCCTTTACCTTGGCAAAAGCATTTCTAAGTGAAACCCTTGCAGGAGTAGAATTGGGCGCAAAGGTCCCTCGTTGGGATCTGTCCTCCTGGGGGACGGTAGGTGGTTGAATGATTCTGCCTTCTTGAAATACGAAATATCAATCTGTTTCTGCTGGCTCACGGTATCTACTGTAATTTCGTTGCTATTGCCATTGATATTAAATTATTGCTACTGTGTGTGGTTCTTACTCTCCATGGATAGTGTTGAAAATATACAGTAATGACTAGAGATTCAAAAAAGAAGCACCATTGGGGCACTGCCTTTTTAAGGACAATTGGAGTCAAACGTAAGCACAAGAAGGATCGTAATTTTTTAAATAATACTACAGGAGAGAATGTTAGCACAACAGCCAGTGCTGAGCGATTCAGAAGAGTAGGAGGAAATCCGGATATTCCGTCTTTACTTAAGCCCGAAACTTTCACGGAATCTCCTGCAAAAGGATCTCAAAAGGCGGCGGCATCTTCCTTAGCGCATAGCCAAGGTGTATTCAATATTCCAATCGTTATAGATCCCATGGAAACAAACAGGCTTGAAAAGACAAACACGAATTTGACGGCAGGTTCATTGAAGGGTCGCTTTCAGGATGGTAACTCGAATTCAAATTCTGTACCAAGTTTATCCGTCCAGGCATTAGAAAAGGAAAAACTGCAAAGTGGGAAACGAGAAGGGTCCAGCAATCAAGCTGAGGAAAAAACTCCAGACGGCCATGATGAACATACCGCCTTTGAAACGTTTCTTTCCTTCGCCCATAATGCCGTAAGCCACATTCCCAAAATAAACGTACAAGACGCTGACAATGGAACAATTTCCAGGAATGAACCAAAGGACAGGAAAAAAAACTCATCTAATATATCAGGAGCCCTTTCCGAAAATAGCACTAACAATAAAAACACTTCATCGACAAAAGAAAGCGATGGCCCATTTTTGAAAAATTTAGACAATATTCTTGCAGCATCCAAATCATCAACTCCAAGTAACCAACAGCTTAATACAACGGAAGCAGGAAGTAAAAGTAAACCATCATCATTATCTAGATTGGCATTTGGAAATTTGAAAGGCCATATTCACTCGAACTCACATTCAAGCTCTAATGCTATCTCAGGAGATGATACATCATTAGATGACACTAGAAAGATGACGGATGATATGGCCAGGAAAGTGGTTTTCGAACCCATCAGGCACTCTCATGATAAGCCTACCCCCGGAGTTGGAAACTTAAAATTAGAGCACTTCGATGATTCTCAAGCTACTCTTGAAGGGTTAGAGGCAATGTCAGCAGAATCGCTGCCAGAGGCGGATCACCTTGACAGCAGAGGCCCGGTACAACAAAGTAATTTGGAAAGAAAAACTGTTCCTTCCAAATGGTCAGTAGTCAGTTCCTCTACAACAGATGGAGTCAAGCCTAGAAGAAGAGCCAAATCAATGATTAGCGCAATGGCAGATAAACAAAACACCAGTAGCGACGTTTTACAAGATTGTAAAAAAAGATTGTCCTTCAACTCCTCTAATGGCCTAACGAATAACGACCCGGAGTATGAAGACCGCGAGCCTAGGGAAATGTCCAAGAAGTTTCTTAACAGGAGGTCATTTTCCCCCGGAAGCATTAGCATGGGAATGAAAGTACTACCTTCGACGGCACTGAAATATTCGCTAAACAAAGTAAAAAACAGCACTGATATTGCATCGACCATCATACCGAGACCTAGTATGTCCAACGGTCGTCCATCTTCGGGATTGAGGAGAAGTTCTAGTAAAAGCTTTTCATCTACCCCCGTAAATATCATTGAGCCATCGGAGGAAAATGGTAGACAATCCAGCATTAGAATAAAGGGAGTCGAATACGCGAGCGAAAAGAAAGATGCAGAATTCCATGCAATATTCAAGGACTCTGGTGTCAGCCCCAATGAAAGGTTGATTTTAGACCATAGTTGTGCTTTGTCAAGAGATATCCTTTTGCAAGGCAGAATGTATATTTCTGATCAACATATTGGATTTTATTCGAACATCCTTGGTTGGGTAAGTACCGTTTTTATACCGTTCAAGACAATCGTTCAAATAGAGAAAAGGGCCACAGCAGGAATATTCCCTAATGGGATCGTTATAGACACTTTACACACAAAATACACGTTTGCCTCTTTCACTTCAAGAGATGCTACATATGATTTAATTACTGAAGTATGGAATCAAATAATTTTGGGAAAGAGGTTTCGTAGCAACAGTAATAACACTAATAGCAGCTCCAATTCTATCAGTGATGATGAAAATGACGATTACGATGATGATTACGATGATTATGGAGATGATGATGACGATCTTTACGATAATAGCAATAACATATCTGATTCTACCGACATGACATCAAGCGTCAGCATAGGAAAGCCGGAAGATTTACCCATGCCTCTACAAACAGACACCCCTTATGGAACAGGAATTCCACCACTAGGTCCAAAAATTCACTCACCCACAGAAACAGTATACAAACCAGCGCCCAATGAAAAATTAGTTAACGAATCAACAATACACGCTTCGTTAGGGCGGGTTGTCAATATATTATTCGGGAAAGATGTCAGTTATATTATGGCCATTTTAAAAGCGCAAAAGAATAGTGATATTTCGCCAATCCCTGTTCTCGTTGATTCACCCACGGTTTCTGAAGGTAAAAAGAGAGATTATTCCTACGTAAAAACAACACCAGGTGCCATTGGACCCGGTAAAACTAAATGCATGATAACTGAAACCATTCAACACTTTAACTTAGAGGAGTATGTTCAAGTCTTGCAAACAACAAAAACTCCGGATGTTCCTTCTGGAAATTCATTTTATGTGAGAACAGTTTATCTTTTATCATGGGCAAACAACAATGAAACAAAACTAAAAGTGTATGTCTCTGTTGAATGGACAGGTAAAAGCTTGATCAAAAGTCCTATTGAAAAGGGTACATTTGATGGTGTAACGGATGCAACAAAGATATTGGTGGAGGAGCTTGGTAATATTTTAACAAGATCTGCTACCAAAAGGAAAAGGTCTTCGAAGGAGAACACTGTTACAGTATCAACTTTACCGAAAATGGAACCTAGCTCACATGCACCTACCGAGCCTGATATTCAAAAGGATAAGGATGACTCTATTATAAGGGAAAATGAGAATATACCAGCTCCATTAGGGACCGTGGTCCAATTGCTATTTGGATCGAATACAGAGTATATGCAGAAAGTTATCACTAGAGATAAGAATAATGTCAATGTGGAAACGATACCAAAATTCACGCCTTCGTTGGTTGAAGGAGGTTCAAGACACTATGAGTACACGAAGAAATTGAACAATTCTATCGGACCTAAGCAAACAAAATGTTTACTAACCGAGTCTATTGAACACATGGATATCAATAACTATGTTTTGGTGACACAAACAACTAAAACTCCAGACGTCCCCTCTGGTAGCAATTTTGCAGTAGAAAGTAAAATCTTTCTATTCTGGGGGCAGCATGACACCACGAATATGACCGTTATAACAAAAATCAACTGGACAAGTAAATCATTTTTGAAAGGTGCAATTGAGAAAGGATCTGTTGAGGGTCAGAAGGTTTCTGTCGATTACATGCTATCCGAGTTAAGAGACATTATTAGCAGGGCAAAAAGCAAAAAACCGGTGAAGAAAGTAATGAAGAGTCATGATAAACATAGGCCTTTCCATAGTAAGGTTGAACAGAAAAGTTCCGAAAGCCGTAAGAGCGATGATAATAAAGACATTTTAACTCATATTTTGGATTTCGTTCAGAATAATTTTAGTTCAGAAATTTTTATGAACAAATTGCTGAGTCCTCAAAAACTATTCTTGATCTTGGGGTTGACCATTATGCTTTTCTGGTCTCCTCGGCTTCACGTGTTTCAAGAAAAAAATAATCTTCAAATCATCAAGCCAGGAAGGCTGCTGATTGATGGTCAAGAATATAATTACGTGCCCAGTTTCGGCACACTGTATAACTCATATGAAAACGCCATATCATCTAAGAAGAAGAGAGAAAATGTAAATTACGCAAGGGATAAGAGTCCTATTGTAGGAAGGGAAAGCGATATTTGGGATTGGATCAGTAACAGAGGGAGTGCAATATCACCTCGAGGTCGTGCTATGTTGAGAAACGATGACGAACACAAATTGCAGCAATTATCAGAAAGTATCAAAATAACAGAAATGCAACTAAATCATATGAAAACTATGTTGGACAACATTGAGAGGGACGCAAATGATCTATCTTAATAGCATTTTATATATTCTGTTTGTATTATTTAGTAATTGTATCTAGTACATATCCTGTAGCGGTTGGCCTGATTCCTTTTAAGTTAGATGACAGGCACACTTTGCATTATCACATCAGACGGAATTGTTCTGCCTAATGGCGGCTATTCTATTTCTGCTTCATAAATGCAAAGACAGAGTATAAGAATAATTTTAAATTAAAAGCAATGGTCTTATCCTTGCCATAAACAGAAGACAACTTGCAAGTATGAACTATTTGGAAACACAGTTAAATAAAAAGCAAAAACAGATACAGGAATACGAAAGTATGAATGGCAACCTGATAAAGATGTTTGAGCAATTGTCTAAAGAAAAGAAAAAGTATGTAGCTATTTTTTCCAGTCGGCAAAAATCGGTATAACAAACAAAAAATATTTAGTTTCTGTTATTAACAGAACTTGTCAAAGTGATGAGACACCAAAAAAAATTTCCTCGACGTACATTAAAGAGTTAAAGGAGTACAACGAATTGAGAGATGCCGGTTTAAGGTTGGCCCAAATAATTGCTGATGAAAAGCAATGCAAAATTAAGGATGTTTTTGAAGAGATCGGTTATTCAATGAAGGACTAATGGGCTTTTAGGGACAGTTCTATTCTTCCAACGTGCGAAGCGTTCCAATGAAACTCTGCTGCGCGCTGAAAACTATATAAAAAAAAAAAAAGATAAAATTACAAAGAAGTAATGAACTTAAATGCTATTATACAGTTACTAATTAAGCTGCGTAGTGTGAAATATATTGATAGTTGTAGTTTTGAGGTTTTATTACCCTCTGTTATATAATAGGTTTTCGCTATTTTATTGCCGAAAATCAAGACGGAGCGTAAGCCTCTTCGGGCAATACCTTCGACTATTCCAACAATAAAATTTAAAAAAAGAGATTAATCACATAGTAACAAGAAATAAACGAAAAACATATCATAGGAGATCAATGAGCCAACTTCACATAAACTAACAGTGAAAAGTCTATAACAATATTAATTTTACACAATTAAATCTACACTATAACTGGCACTGTTAATAATCGGTAATCTGCTAAGTAACTTTTTTTTCTCATTCACAAAGCATCGTTTTCCTCTTCCCCACGTCCATTATCACTTTTCTCCATATCACCCTTCATACACATTAAAAAAACAGCATATCTGAGGAATTAATATTTTAGCACTTTGAAAAATGCGTCTACTTCGAAGAAACATGTTAGTATTGACACTGCTCGTTTGTGTGTTTTCATCCATCATTTCATGCTCAATCCCATTGTCGTCTCGCACCTCAAGGCGGCAGATAGTGGAAGATGAAGTTGCCTCCACTAAAAAGCTCAATTTCAACTATGGTGTGGATAAAAATATAAACTCGCCCATTCCTGCTCCAAGAACCACTGAAGGTTTACCAAATATGAAACTCAGCTCATATCCAACTCCTAACTTATTGAATACTGCTGATAATCGACGTGCTAACAAAAAAGGACGTAGGGCTGCCAATTCTATAAGTGTACCCTATTTGGAGAATCGTTCCTTGAACGAACTGAGTTTATCAGATATACTAATCGCAGCCGACGTTGAGGGTGGACTTCATGCTGTAGATAGAAGAAATGGTCATATCATATGGTCAATCGAACCAGAAAATTTTCAACCTCTGATAGAAATACAAGAACCTTCGAGGTTAGAAACATATGAAACGTTGATTATAGAACCTTTCGGTGATGGGAACATTTACTACTTTAACGCCCATCAAGGGTTACAAAAACTGCCTTTATCCATACGACAACTTGTATCAACTTCCCCGCTGCACTTGAAAACAAATATTGTGGTTAATGACTCTGGAAAAATTGTTGAAGATGAAAAGGTCTACACTGGATCGATGAGAACTATAATGTATACTATAAACATGTTGAATGGTGAAATTATATCAGCGTTCGGACCTGGTTCAAAAAACGGGTATTTCGGGAGCCAGAGTGTGGATTGCTCACCTGAGGAGAAGATAAAACTTCAGGAATGTGAAAATATGATTGTAATAGGCAAAACTATTTTTGAGCTGGGAATTCACTCTTATGATGGAGCAAGCTACAATGTCACTTACTCTACATGGCAGCAAAATGTTTTAGATGTTCCCCTAGCGCTTCAGAATACATTTTCAAAGGACGGCATGTGCATAGCGCCTTTCCGTGATAAATCATTGCTAGCAAGCGATTTAGATTTTAGAATTGCTAGATGGGTTTCTCCGACATTCCCCGGAATTATTGTTGGGCTTTTCGATGTGTTTAATGATCTCCGCACCAATGAAAATATACTGGTACCGCATCCCTTTAATCCTGGTGATCATGAAAGTATATCGAGTAACAAAGTTTACTTGGATCAGACTTCGAACCTCTCCTGGTTTGCATTATCTAGTCAGAATTTTCCATCTTTAGTCGAATCAGCTCCCGTATCAAGATACGCTTCCAGTGACCGTTGGAGGGTGTCTTCAATTTTTGAAGATGAGACTTTATTCAAGAACGCAATCATGGGTGTTCATCAGATATATAATAATGAATATGATCACCTTTATGAAAACTATGAAAAAACGAATAGTTTGGACACTACGCACAAATATCCACCTCTGATGATTGATTCGTCCGTTGATACAACCGATTTACATCAGAATAACGAGATGAATTCACTAAAGGAATACATGTCACCAGAAGACCTTGAGGCATATAGAAAAAAGATACACGAGCAAATATCGAGAGAATTAGATGAAAAGAACCAAAATTCTTTGCTACTGAAGTTTGGAAGTCTAGTATATCGAATTATAGAGACTGGAGTATTTCTGTTGTTATTTCTCATTTTTTGTGCAATACTACAAAGATTCAAAATTTTGCCGCCACTATATGTATTATTATCCAAAATTGGATTTATGCCTGAAAAGGAAATCCCCATAGTTGAGTCGAAATCGCTAAATTGTCCCTCTTCATCGGAAAATGTAACCAAGCCATTCGATATGAAATCAGGGAAGCAAGTTGTTTTTGAAGGTGCTGTGAACGATGGAAGTCTAAAATCTGAAAAAGATAACGATGATGCTGATGAAGATGATGAAAAATCACTAGATTTAACCACAGAAAAGAAGAAGAGGAAAAGAGGTTCGAGAGGAGGCAAAAAGGGCCGAAAATCACGCATTGCAAATATACCAAACTTTGAGCAATCTTTAAAAAATTTGGTAGTATCCGAAAAAATTTTAGGTTACGGTTCATCAGGAACAGTAGTTTTTCAGGGAAGTTTTCAAGGAAGACCTGTTGCGGTAAAGAGAATGTTAATTGATTTTTGTGACATAGCTTTAATGGAAATAAAACTTTTGACTGAAAGCGATGATCACCCTAACGTCATACGATACTACTGTTCAGAAACAACAGACAGATTTTTGTATATTGCTTTAGAGCTCTGCAATTTGAACCTTCAAGATTTGGTGGAGTCTAAGAATGTATCAGATGAAAACCTGAAATTACAGAAAGAGTATAATCCAATTTCGTTATTGAGACAAATAGCGTCCGGGGTAGCACATTTACATTCTTTAAAGATTATCCATCGAGATTTAAAGCCTCAAAATATTCTCGTTTCTACTTCGAGTAGGTTTACTGCCGATCAGCAAACAGGAGCAGAAAATCTTCGAATTTTGATATCAGACTTTGGTCTTTGCAAAAAACTAGACCCTGGTCAGTCTTCATTTAGAACAAATTTGAATAACCCTTCTGGCACAAGTGGTTGGAGGGCCCCAGAGCTGCTTGAAGAATCAAACAATTTGCAGTGCCAAGTCGAAACGGAACACTCTTCTAGTAGGCATACAGTAGTTTCATCTGATTCTTTTTATGATCCGTTCACCAAGAGGAGGCTAACAAGATCTATTGATATTTTTTCTATGGGATGTGTATTCTATTATATCCTATCCAAAGGGAAGCATCCATTTGGAGATAAATATTCACGTGAAAGCAATATCATAAGAGGAATATTCAGTCTTGATGAAATGAAATGTCTACATGATAGATCCTTAATTGCAGAAGCTACAGATCTGATCTCCCAAATGATTGATCACGATCCGTTAAAAAGACCTACTGCTATGAAAGTTCTAAGGCATCCGTTGTTTTGGCCAAAGTCGAAAAAATTGGAGTTCCTTTTAAAAGTTAGTGATAGGCTTGAAATTGAAAACAGAGACCCTCCAAGTGCCCTGTTAATGAAATTCGACGCCGGTTCTGACTTTGTAATACCCAGTGGAGATTGGACTGTCAAGTTTGATAAAACATTCATGGACAACCTTGAAAGGTACAGAAAATACCATTCATCAAAGTTAATGGATCTATTAAGAGCACTTAGGAATAAATATCATCATTTTATGGATTTACCTGAAGATATAGCAGAACTAATGGGGCCGGTACCCGATGGATTTTACGATTACTTCACCAAGCGTTTTCCAAACCTATTAATAGGTGTTTATATGATTGTCAAGGAAAATTTAAGTGACGATCAAATTTTACGTGAATTTTTGTATTCATAACATGTTCATGCCCCTCTGCTTCTTCTTGGTTGATTATTGCATTGATGTTACTTTGATCATTAGTAGTAACCATCCATAATTTTTACGCCCTTGCATAAATGAAAAAAAGTTGTACTTCTTCATGAACCTATACTACTTTTCTCATCCCTACATAAACTACCCGACAGACATTTAATTTTATAAATACATATCTCATAAACATCGAACATCGACATACTACTCCAGTTATTCAACACTGACTTTTTTGGTGGAAAGCTTTCGTTCTGCAATTCTTATGCAAATAAAGGTAAACACACATGCAAAAGCGTAGACTTCATCAAACCAAGAATCTATGACAATGTTTGGGACGGTAAACTTTCCACCCAATAGCTCCTTTAATCTTTGTGATACTTCAAAAGGGAGATGGGACCTAACCATTAGCGTTGTAGCCAAAACGTAGACGCCAGTCAACTCTGACACCACCAGATTTTTTATCAAAGATATTCCTTTTTGTTCCTGAGAATAGTTTCTCTTTTTTCCCTTATAGGAAGAGTTATTGGTGTACTCTGGAAGTACATTAGCAGTGTCATCATTCTGCATGGCGAAAAGTGCAAGAATCTGGAACTTTATGGGCAAAAGGGTCACAACGTAGGAGATGGTGGTATTGACAGCAGAAAGACAGCAAAGAAAGAGAGAAATTGACAAAAATAACGATATCTGTTTTGTTAACGAATCGAGATCGTGCTGGTAATTGAACCTGAAAAACGAAAAATCCAAAATATTTGCTATCGTAATGGCTAAAGGATCGGATGCTGCATTTTCACTAAAATTTTCATAATCGTAGTCATCTGGATATTTGAGCGAGTGGTATATGATATAGGGGATTCTTTTCAGGAAAGTTATTATTAGTTTATGAAGACAGTATATGATAAACCCGACTTCAAAAGCTTTCTTAAAAGTGCGTACCTGAGGGGACTGTTGTAATAATGCTTCCAATTTCCCAAGCTCCAGTTGATACCAGGCGATTTTTTCCATCAACTCTGCTTTAAAAGTTGAGTTTTCTCCGACCTCTTCTTCTAAACTTCTTAATATTTGTACATTTTGTTCAATGTTGTGTTCATAATCTTGGATTTTTTCCTCTATATAGGCGTCTGTTGTCCATAAGAGAGATTTACTGTTGTTGTTGCTGTTGTTGATGTTTCTAAAACTGGGGTCTGACATTGGTGTATTACGAAACTTGTGCCAGATGACTAAAAAGTTGTAGTATAAACTAGAAACAGTGGCTAACCCAGATAGGGAAGCCATGACTGTGACGCCTCCGATGGACAATCTAGTTAGAATATTTTTTGTGTACTGGAACGGTCCAATATTTATGTAACTTAACAGCGCAATAAGTGTGGACAAGATTATGCATGTCACTATTATCAACCTATCGATATCGAACTTGTCATTGTAGAATTTATTCAGTAACGATATTATAATGAAAAAGGGCTGAAATAAAATTAGTATGAAGGATAGCATGATTGCAGTCAGAGGCCACACCCAAGTCGTTATGAAAGTAACTTCCTTGTCCATTCCAGCAACCTTAATCTGCCATAGAATAATCTCTATGGTTACTGTATACGTCATCATTGCTAATGAAAAAAGGACTCGCAGTGATTGCAGTACCTTATGTGAGGGTAAAGAATACTCTGTGTAGAATTTATTTATGAAATTACCCATACTAGACACATCCTCATTCGAGCCAACTTCCATTTTGCTTGCCAACGGAATGACATTTTTCTTCGAGGAAGTTGATATAATGTCAAACAAAGACCCTACTTTAAACCAGAGCCTTTCATAGGAGCATTTGTAAGCAAATGCTCCGGATACGGAAAGCACTATAAATACGATAAGTGCCTCCATCCCGTCCACCACTTAGTCTACACTCAATAGTCCTTTCTAGTGCAGGTCCTGGAGGCAACCGCCAGAGTTGAGATCTTTTCCTTTTCTTTCCCTGCTGGTCAATTTTTATTGTTCAGGACTCGGTCATCGCAGATATCGCAATTTTTCACTCGTTTGAGTCTAGACTGTAAAATAAAACCGAATGGTTAAGCTAAAATAGACTCTGTATGACTAAGTCGTTCACTAAAGTTCATTATTTCATGCCTGAATGACCTTTATCTTAATTATGCACCATCATATAGCGTTTCTATGATCACTACGGGATATTATGATATTGTTAGGGGGTTATATTGAATATTTCTTAGGGCATGAGGATGATATTAGGGTTATTAATAGGTTTACAATTATATAATTTATGTGATAATTATCACTTGATACGAATTGATGGAGCCTGCTTCTTTTTTTTTTTTTCACTTTCTTGGCAGTCACTGAAAAACTGCATTCGAATACAGGTTTGAGAAACTAATGAGGCCCATATTACTTTACAATGAACAGTAACAATCAACTTAAATGCTTAAATAATCTAATATTGTATCTGCATTGATAATACATTGGACAGAAATTATGGACGTATGTTTGATTTATCTTACTGTGGCCAGATCGGCCTTTCAGTACTTCTAAGGTTTTATACTAACTTCTTTTATTGATCGTTGTAAACTACGGTAACAATTACGTATCAACAGGATGGACGGAAAAAAGAATTGCATGATTTGAACACCCGAGCTTGGAATGGCGAAGAAGTCTTTCCCCTGAAAAGTAAAAAACTGGATTCCAGTATAAAGAGAAACACTGGCTTTATAAAAAAACTAAAGAAGGGTTTTGTGAAAGGTTCAGAATCTTCATTATTGAAAGATTTAAGTGAGGCGTCCTTGGAAAAGTACCTATCAGAGATAATAGTGACGGTAACAGAATGTCTGCTAAATGTTTTGAATAAAAATGATGACGTAATTGCCGCTGTTGAGATCATAAGTGGACTTCATCAAAGGTTCAATGGCCGATTTACTAGTCCGCTTTTAGGAGCTTTTTTACAAGCTTTTGAGAACCCCTCTGTTGACATTGAATCTGAAAGAGATGAGCTTCAAAGGATAACCAGAGTTAAAGGTAATCTTCGGGTATTTACCGAGCTTTATTTAGTTGGAGTTTTTAGAACATTGGATGATATTGAGTCGAAAGATGCTATTCCAAACTTCCTACAGAAGAAAACTGGGCGAAAGGATCCGTTGTTATTCAGTATTCTCAGAGAGATTCTTAATTATAAGTTCAAATTGGGCTTTACTACCACTATTGCGACCGCATTTATTAAGAAATTTGCACCTTTGTTTCGCGACGATGATAATTCTTGGGATGATTTAATATATGACTCGAAGTTAAAAGGTGCGTTACAGTCTCTGTTTAAGAATTTTATAGACGCCACTTTTGCGAGGGCCACAGAACTGCATAAGAAGGTCAATAAACTGCAAAGAGAACATCAGAAATGCCAAATAAGAACGGGAAAATTGAGAGATGAGTACGTAGAGGAGTACGACAAGTTACTTCCAATATTCATTAGGTTCAAGACATCTGCAATTACTTTGGGAGAATTTTTTAAGTTAGAAATTCCGGAGCTTGAAGGTGCCTCTAATGATGATCTGAAAGAAACAGCTTCTCCAATGATCACGAATCAGATATTGCCACCCAACCAACGATTATGGGAAAATGAAGATACAAGGAAATTTTATGAAATCTTACCAGATATCTCAAAAACAGTAGAAGAATCACAATCTTCTAAAACAGAAAAAGATTCAAACGTTAACTCAAAAAATATCAATCTATTCTTTACGGATTTGGAAATGGCAGATTGTAAAGATATAATCGATGACCTTTCAAATAGATATTGGTCATCATATTTGGACAACAAAGCCACAAGAAATCGAATATTGAAATTTTTCATGGAAACACAAGATTGGAGCAAACTGCCAGTGTATTCCAGATTTATTGCAACAAATAGCAAATATATGCCGGAAATTGTTTCTGAGTTTATTAACTACCTAGACAATGGCTTCAGGAGTCAATTACATTCTAATAAGATTAACGTTAAAAACATCATCTTCTTCAGTGAAATGATTAAATTTCAATTAATACCATCGTTTATGATTTTTCATAAGATTAGAACATTAATCATGTATATGCAAGTTCCAAATAACGTAGAAATTTTGACGGTTTTGTTGGAGCACTCAGGGAAATTTCTGCTAAATAAGCCAGAATATAAGGAATTAATGGAAAAAATGGTCCAACTAATCAAGGATAAAAAAAATGATAGGCAATTGAACATGAACATGAAAGGCGCCTTAGAAAACATAATTACTTTACTTTATCCCCCTTCTGTAAAATCATTAAATGTTACGGTAAAAACAATAACGCCTGAACAACAGTTTTATCGCATATTAATTAGAAGTGAACTAAGTAGCCTAGACTTCAAACACATTGTCAAGTTGGTTCGGAAAGCTCACTGGGACGATGTAGCTATTCAGAAAGTGCTGTTTTCTCTGTTTTCAAAACCACATAAGATTAGCTATCAAAATATTCCCTTATTAACAAAAGTTCTAGGCGGTCTATACAGTTACCGCCGCGATTTCGTCATCAGATGTATAGACCAAGTACTGGAAAACATTGAGCGAGGCTTAGAAATTAACGATTATGGACAAAACATGCATAGAATATCAAATGTCAGATACTTAACTGAAATATTCAACTTTGAAATGATAAAATCCGATGTTTTGTTAGATACTATCTACCACATTATTCGGTTTGGTCATATCAACAATCAACCCAATCCATTTTATTTAAACGACTCAGATCCACCGGATAATTATTTCAGGATTCAACTAGTCACTACAATTCTGTTAAATATCAACAGGACCCCTGCAGCTTTTACTAAGAAATGCAAACTTTTGCTGAGGTTTTTCGAGTATTATACTTTTATTAAAGAACAACCTTTACCCAAGGAAACAGAATTCAGAGTTTCAAGCACATTTAAAAAATATGAGAATATTTTCGGAAACACTAAATTTGAAAGGTCAGAAAATTTGGTAGAAAGTGCCTCAAGGTTGGAAAGTTTACTGAAATCATTAAACGCAATAAAAAGTAAAGACGACAGAGTGAAGGGATCTTCTGCAAGCATTCACAACGGTAAGGAGAGTGCTGTTCCTATCGAGTCAATCACCGAAGATGATGAGGATGAAGATGATGAAAACGACGATGGTGTCGATTTACTAGGAGAAGATGAAGACGCGGAGATAAGTACACCGAACACAGAGTCAGCGCCAGGAAAACATCAGGCAAAGCAAGACGAAAGTGAAGATGAAGACGATGAGGACGATGACGAGGATGATGACGATGACGATGATGATGATGATGGAGAAGAAGGCGATGAGGATGATGATGAAGATGATGATGATGAGGATGATGATGATGAAGAAGAAGAAGACAGCGACTCTGATTTGGAGTATGGTGGTGATCTTGACGCAGACAGAGATATTGAAATGAAACGAATGTATGAAGAGTACGAGAGAAAACTAAAGGATGAGGAAGAAAGGAAAGCGGAAGAAGAATTGGAAAGGCAATTTCAGAAAATGATGCAAGAATCCATAGACGCAAGGAAAAGCGAAAAGGTTGTTGCCAGTAAAATTCCAGTAATTTCGAAGCCAGTCAGCGTTCAAAAACCTTTATTATTAAAAAAGAGTGAAGAACCTTCTTCAAGCAAGGAGACCTACGAAGAGTTATCCAAGCCAAAGAAGATTGCATTTACGTTCTTGACTAAAAGCGGTAAGAAGACACAATCAAGAATTTTACAATTACCAACGGATGTGAAATTTGTCTCTGATGTCCTTGAAGAAGAAGAGAAACTAAAAACCGAGCGAAACAAGATTAAAAAGATTGTTTTAAAACGTTCTTTCGACTGAGATTCTTTTGCGAATATAGTTCTTTAAATTTTTACTATATATGCCCACTTATGTTTGGCTCTATTAAATGGCTACGTGTTTATATAGTACCGTTTATGACGCTGTATTTTTATTTACACTGCTTTCCAGGAGATTAAAGAGCGGAGTGTTAGTCAACTCTCACGACAACAACAGTTATATCGTCTTCTTTACCACCGCTGTAGTTTTTGCCAGTTAGCTTAGAAATCTCTTGCGCAAAAACACTGGGGTAATTGGGGTCCTTGCTTAAACTGACAACATTGTCCACAAACTTCTGGGATAATAGCTGTAACTCATCGTTTGTTCTCGCAGCGTTATCCTTCAGAAAAAGCTCAATATCATCTGTGGCAATATTATCGGTTACACCATCGGTAGCCAATATAATAATATCCTTTTTTTTCAATTGGAAGCTATATTCATCAGCGTCTCTGGGGGTGTTTAAAATATACTTGCTACCCCTTCTTTCGGCCTCTTTCAACATTTCTTCTGGAATGATTGACAATTGGTAAGGAGCATTAAATCCAACAGTTTGAAACTTTGTCTGGAATACAAGTTTAGAATCTCTGAAGACTCCACACCAAGAATCACCCAAGTTGGCAACTTCCAATTTTCCATTAGATGGGAAGTGAGCCACAATGGCTGTTGTCCCACCAACCTTCACTACTTTCTCATCCCTAATTTTTGCGTATGCAGCACCAATAATTTTCTTTGGCGTTAAAAGCGTTTCTTTGGATGAATTTTCTGCTAAAGCAGTGCTTATTTCGTCCATTTTTTTACACAATTCTCTTGAGATGGCGCTGGAGTCATACCCATGCTCAGCCCATCCTCCAACACCGTCTGCGACACCGGCAAAAATATCGTGAACGTTGTTTGATGTAACAAAATAGTTGTCTTCTCCTGTAGGTGATCTAATAGAATCCTTTAGTTTTTGGTATATCAGATCGTCTCTGTCTTTTGGTTGGAAAGCTACCGCGGTTTTATAGGTGAACGGGCCTGATTGGCTACCTGAACTATACGCATCACCATGACTGTTGTTCGATTGATACCCACTCTTGGCACTTGAGTAAAAAGTCCTCTTGGAAAAGCTGATGATTTGACTGCAGGATCCTATGATATGAGAAAAGTTAGTCTCTGAGTCGATTAGCATTTGTCCCGCAAATTTAGCAATTAGCACACCAATGAATAAAACAATAAACATACCATAAAGGGGACCTCTCGAGACCCTCAAAGTTCTAAATCCAACGTTTGCAAACATTTTTGGTGGCTTTGTCGTTTGTTTTCTGGACCGCTTTTATTGCATGTGTCTTTTACATTTGTTTACTGTCAAAATGAAGCTCGCGTGTAAATTTGTAGATTGATTACAGAAAGATGTAGCTGAAACCAGCCAAGAAAGAACAATTAGCACATCTCATTTTATAGAGCCTCAGTTTCTGTCGTACGACTGTTGCAAAATATGTAGGTGGAAGTGGATTTTTAAATTACGTTTAAAACGTAGATTGCGAGTCACTGAATGGCAGCAAGCTTATTAAAATGATTAATTTCTAATTTTATTGTGATATAGGCAACTTTGGATAGAGGAAACAATGAGCCGTAAGAGTGCTAGTTACTGTTTTCGCACCGCCGCAATCGTATAGGTGCGTTAATGGCAGTTTAAAAGCTAATACTGCTTACATGAATGTCAACGGCGCCAGCATGGTCAAATAACCGGCAATATGTCCTGCTTCAAAGTTAAATAGTTTGAAGTATTTAGTGCAAAAGTGCCATCTTCTTTCTGGGGAAAGTTTTAAAGATAACATCGTTATTGGTGTAATTTTGAACAACTGCATGATCATGAGTTTACTTGAGAAAGATGGCTTTATTTACTGAAAATCTGCTACTGAATAGAAAGCGCTCTTAAAATCAAAAGGAGAAGAGAACCAAGAAAAAAATTACGCAGATTGTGCCAATTCCAAGATGAGCTGATGCACGATATTTGCAGAAATTTATAAAATGGAAAGATCTGCAAAATATCACGAAGACATCAAAAAATACGATCTTTACACCCAAGGTATTACAGTCTTTGGGTAATGAAATTATCAGATTTGATGGAGGGCTTTTGTGATAATCCTTCTAATTCATAACAAGAACTTTATACGGTACACATGTGGAGAAACAATTTCCTTACTTAGATTTCTTAAAATGAAAGATTTAAAACACATAGAGGAAGCTCAATGGCCGACGCCAACTCAGGATGACAACGGTTTGTTTGTGAATTTGGATGTTTCAAACTCGGATCAAAAAATTCACAACATAATTGAACGGTTGGTCAGGAGAACGAAGAAGTTTTTACAAAGGCTCAAGTATAAGGAATGTCCTGCGCAACGTAATATATACCAGAAGGTCAATCCCAGCCTTGACGTAGTAATATGCCCTTAAACCTCCAGAAAATTCCCCCAATATAAAGTATTGCCGGGAAACAGCATATATACTTACAACAAATAGAATCGTTGGCACCGACATTGAAGTGGACTATGTTCCCCTATGAATTGTTCATAGTAATATTGTAGAAGACCCTATTGTTCTTGTAATTCGGGTAATATATTTGAAATTGTACAATATGCCTATTTAGGGATATCATTAACTGACTGCAGCGGTAATGATCAACTAATGCTCAACAAAGAGTCAAAAATACGGCAACAAACTGGTAGTAACGGTAGGACATTTTCAAATTTTCAATGTCTGACGATTTGAGAAGAAAAATTGCTTTATCCCAGTTTGAGAGAGCCAAGAATGTTCTAGATGCGACATTCCAAGAAGCATACGAGGATGATGAAAACGATGGTGATGCATTAGGTTCCCTGCCATCATTTAATGGACAATCAAATAGGAACAGAAAATATACGGGCAAAACCGGTAGTACTACTGATAGAATTTCAAGTAAGGAAAAGAGTAGTTTACCCACTTGGAGTGATTTTTTTGATAATAAGGAGTTGGTAAGTCTTCCTGATAGAGATCTGGACGTAAATACATACTATACATTACCTACTTCATTGTTATCAAATACCACTTCAATTCCCATCTTTATTTTCCACCATGGGGCGGGCTCCTCAGGTTTATCATTTGCAAACTTGGCCAAGGAATTAAATACTAAACTAGAAGGAAGATGCGGATGCTTTGCATTTGATGCTAGGGGGCATGCAGAAACAAAGTTTAAGAAGGCTGATGCGCCTATATGCTTTGACAGGGACTCTTTTATCAAAGATTTTGTAAGCCTGCTAAATTATTGGTTTAAGTCTAAAATAAGCCAAGAGCCACTTCAGAAGGTATCTGTTATACTAATTGGTCATTCCCTTGGTGGAAGTATATGTACTTTTGCGTACCCTAAATTATCAACAGAACTACAAAAGAAAATTCTTGGTATTACTATGTTAGATATTGTAGAAGAGGCTGCCATTATGGCCTTAAATAAAGTTGAACATTTTTTGCAGAATACACCCAATGTATTTGAATCAATTAATGACGCTGTCGATTGGCACGTTCAACACGCGTTATCGAGATTGAGGTCAAGCGCCGAAATTGCTATACCAGCTTTATTTGCTCCGCTCAAGTCAGGGAAAGTTGTCAGGATAACAAACCTTAAGACCTTTAGCCCTTTCTGGGACACATGGTTTACCGATCTGTCGCACTCCTTTGTTGGCTTACCTGTTAGTAAATTATTAATATTGGCGGGAAACGAAAATCTCGATAAAGAATTAATTGTGGGGCAAATGCAAGGTAAATATCAGTTGGTAGTTTTCCAAGATTCCGGGCATTTCATTCAAGAAGATTCGCCTATAAAAACAGCAATCACTTTAATTGATTTCTGGAAGCGGAACGATTCTAGGAATGTAGTAATCAAGACTAATTGGGGTCAACACAAAACCGTGCAAAATACATAAGGGTTAAATATCACTTTTATATCTTTATTTATGATAGAATAAATAACAGAATATATGAACTCGTGGAAAAGTCTTATTTTGCTGTGAGCACTTCTTCTGTGCTAATCAATAGACATAATGTCAAGCGTTGAGCCTTTATGTGCTTCACACTGCTCGACAACTTCATCAATTTTTCTTGAAGCCCATGGAAATCTTGGGTTGATTAAGAAAGGACGTAAGTCAAATCTGTTGTCTTCTGGTGAATACTGTTCAGCATGATAACTAGGAGTTAAAACAGTTTGCTTGTGTCTGTTGATGGCATAGAAGAAGAAAAATCTTTTCACCTTTTCAGATATTTGACGAGGTGTTAACTTTGGGGACCATTGATGAAGAAGTTTTAAGAACATAGAATAAGGACCACATTTTTCAACCTTTCTTAGGTAACCAAACACGCCCAATTCTTCATACGTCATCCCCATATCTATCTCATCCGATTGAACGTAATCTTTAGTCATAGGTTCTAATTCTGCAGTTGGTGTAGCGTTTAAAAAGTCATTCAAGATTGGCATGTTATATTGTTTTGATGCGTAGGCAATGAATCTTTTCAAGTCAGTTTTTGAAATACCCCCAATAGGGTTGATATCTGCGGAGGAGCAGTCATATTTTGTTAGATACCCACGTAAGCACTCATCAACATTTGCGCTACCAAGTACTAACAATCCACCCGAGTTTGGGATACCACGAACCCACGGCAACAGTTGCGCAAAAAGATAAGAAAGAACCATTCTTAGACGCGCCTGGATGTTTTGTAAAGCCAAGTTCTCGATTTGAGATCCCCCAAATATTTTGTATATTGGTTTTTTGCCAGTGGCTACTTCGAATAAGGACACCACACTGGATACCAATGAGTCCATCTTTAAATCCACGTGGTAAGATCCAATTGCATTGGAAAGGTCCTTTGCTCTGTTTCTTGTCTCCTTGGATGAATTTTCCGTACCCATGAAACAGGAGTGAAATATTTTTGAGGCTAGATCCTGTGGACTGTCTGGAATCCAATCATCGCCGCTACGTGTTATCTTACGAACGTCTTTGATAACTTGCTCATTTCCATTTTGAGCAGCGTCGGTCACTAAACGGCACATAGAGTGGACAATCATTGCAGTTGCACAAGAGTCAATGCCCCCAGATAAGGGAAGGAAAAACCCTGTTCCGTTACAACGTCTTAAATAATCCCACATCCAGCAAGCAGGTCCCAGTGCAATTTCTTCCTCAGGAGAGTGATAGAAAGGCTCGCGGACTTTTGTTGGACACACTGTAGGATCAAATCTGGAGGTCATTAAAGCCAATTCTACAGGAATATCAATACGCTTGAACTTTATTTCTGCCAAGGAGGCTTGTAGGCCACGAGACATGACAGCTGCACGATAACTCCTCACCTCTTCTAGGTCCACAGTAGCAGTAACTACTTCCACATCATCTAGCGAAAATTGTGAACCTTGGGCTACAATTGTACCATTGATGGCAATTAGTGCACAGCCATCATAATATAATCTGTCACCATCACAACCTCTTTGATTTGCATACAAGTAAACACCACCACAACGTTTAGTGGCATTTAAAATTAGGTCTAACCTTTTATTTAACTTACGCAGTTCATGATGAGAACCAGATGAGTTTGTCATGATTTCCACACCATCTAAAGACATGGCGATGTGGGGGGATTGAGGTGTAAACAATTCTTCACAAGTTTCTGTACCAATACATGTATCCAATGAATTTATCACAGCGTCCCCAAATGGCACAAGTCTCTGGCCGGTAACTTTCTGAATCTCAGGTGGAAGGATAAAGTCCTCCACCACGCCAGGTTTCATCCAAGGTGTGAAAAATCTCATTTCCCTATAGTTACCATCATTAGCTAACCAAATCTTAGGTCTTATGAACAATATCTCACCATCCAAGGATAACAAACGACAATTATAACGAACATTCTTGTGTAGAACCGGCATACCAATGTCAAGTATTAATCCATGGGTTTCTTTATTCTTAATGATTTGAGCATACATTTCCCATGAATGAAGGCAAACGTCATTTTCTAAAAAATGATCTAAACATCCGTAGCCAGTTATTTCCAGTTCTGGGCCGACACGTAACCTGGCACCCCTCTCTTTGGCAATCTTAATGGACTGTAGGATACGGTCTCTATTACCTTCAAAATCTAGGGCCCATTGATTCAAGTTGCATGTAGCTAAAGTGATAAGATGTGACATTACTGGCAGGGAGTCAAAAAAAGAATGCCAGGGTATTTGGGGGTATTTTTACAAGCAATATCAATTGATGATGTGAGCATATAGTCTATTTTGAGGTAACCAGTTGATAATCTTATATTTCCCTTCCATATTCCTCTTTATCTTTTTCGACGAAACTATTGGGGCCTCTTGATATGACTTAGCAGGACATATAAAGGATAAGATGTTCCAAGCTATGTTATCTTTGACAAGTTTTGATAGCAATAGACTTTCAATTCCAAATTTAGGCACCTTTTGTAAGATCCTGTGTTCGTAAACTTTTCTTCAAAAAACATGGATCTAACTGACTGAAAGAGTTCATTATCTTTCAATTATGTGATGAAATTCTATTGTTTTTTTCAAGTTTTGCAACTAATCATAAAATAGAATGTTTTTACAGTCAAGCAAACAAAAATAGTGTAGAACTGTTAATATAAAATTAGTGTGAAAGATTGATCAAGAATTTATAAAGTCCTTCATGTTGTATATAGTATACTATACATGAACGCATATACAAGTAATTTGTGTGGATGATCATTAAAGATGGAAAATAAATAGAGTACAAAGGGGGGAAAAAAGTTCACTTGATGTCATCAAGGCATTCACCAGAGTTGAGAAATATCAGACCAATCATGCTTCTTTCTTCTTTCCCAATAACTCTTCGGTCCAGTTATGTATTTCCATTCATTCTTAGATACTTTTTCGAAATATTTAGGCTCCACATCTTGCCCTTTATTACGTCTTTCACGTTGAAGTTGTTCCAATTTCAGCTTCCACTCTTCCGCCTTATCAACATTTCCCTCCTCGTAAGCTCTAATATCTGGTCTTAATCTTGAGTCCGTAGGTGGTAAATTGCCCTTTTCAATTTCAGTTATCTCATTCAAATTTGCGGTGAATTTAGTAAAGCCATATTTCTTCTTCGGATTGCTAACTAAATCACCTACTTCCCATATAGTTTCATGTGTAGTTTCATTAGCTAAACTCTGTGTCCATTTACCAGCTAGAGTTTCCTTCTTGCGATTGCTCGAAGGTGGTGGGATTATCGAAACCTTAAATCCTTCAGATCTTCCACTAAACATACCTGCCTTATCGAACAGGATGTGTGATTTGTCTCCCTTCGAAGAATGTACTTCGAATTCGTTGACAGGCTCCATATATCTCTCACCCGCTATCAAATTTTTTAAAATAGTTGTTGGTTGCGTCCATTCAAATAGTTCTCCAGTTGTCTTAAACTTCAATCTCAGTATACCTTCGTTATTCAATTCAATAGACTTACCCCAAAACTTTTGCGATGGCGTTACAGTGTAACTACACTCCCAGTCGAGATGCTCTGCAAAGAAGGCAAATACTGGAGGACGATGTGAGACCTTTTCCGATATAAGCCTAAACCCCATATCTTCTCGTATAAGTTCAAATGTTTCAGCCAGTAAAGGATTAAAAGGCTTTCTTAGCGTTCTTGTTTTATCCCTATATATGGAAAGAAAGGAAATAGCAAATGCAGAAACAAAGGTTATAGGATCAGGACGTTGGGTAGCCTTCGTTAAAAGTGGAGCATACTCAAATGTTTCTGATATCAACTGCAAAATAGAAATAGGCTCATTTGAGGTTACTGGCATGGCAATAGAGCTCAGATCTTTGCCTACATTCTTTCTCAGAAAAGATAATAGGCTTGGCGGAGAAGCTGCAGCTTCAGGTATGTCATTACGGCGTGTAACACTCTTTGGATAGGAAAGAGCAAACAAATCCTTACTTGTAAATGTTTCTGTTGAGGATTGGGCGCTTTTGGTTTTTTGATGATGAGGGTGGCCACGGCGACGATTTTTGTGACGATTTTTGAGGTGTTTACGGCTATGATTTTCATCGTTAGTTGTATAGCTCTCCACACTTGATGAAGCTATCTGTTCGGATCCCGACAATTGGACCTCTTTTGTGAACTCATTTTGGTCACTTTTACCAAGAAGGGGAGTTTCCTCGACTATATTATTAATATCATCTTCTGTGTCAGGTAATATAATGACTCCCCGACTGATTTCCTCTTCTGCATCAAAAAATTCATCATTCTCGCTAAGATATGAAGTTAAAGAAACTCTCGTGTCTTTTGCTTTCTTGCACAGGATCTGGTGGTCCTTGAATAAAACCTCTCCCTGTGTAACGAACCGGCTAACAAATACTTCAAGATCTGCCAATTGGTTATATAAAGCATGCTCAATATATGTTTTGTTGGAAGGAACCTCTTCAGAGGCTAAAGAATCAGATGACGTCATACCAGAAGAAGAATGATTGAATGAAGACACTCTATTATTGGTAAAGACGGAAGATGACGAATGTGTTCCATTTAGCCCCTCCGATCTTTGATGTAAAGTAGTTGGTTTATAAGATAACGAGTCTTTTTTACACTGCTCCAGTCGTTGTTGAATCAAACGTAGATTCATGGAGAAAGTAGCGTAAGATTCGCTGGGCAATGGGACATATATGTCATCCATGTCTTTCTGAGTATGCTGTCTATGTGATAGTGCACTTTTGGTCGTAGCCGTGGGCGTGAGGTGGTCGTGGTCTTGAGGTGAGCTTTTATTAATTACTTCCTTGTCATCGTCAAGAATGTCGGGATTTTCTTCCAAAGTGGACGTGTCCTTATCTTCGAACTGATCGTCAAAACAAGTTTGTAACGCATCGACCCACGACTGCCAATTTTCCTTAGTTGTAGCCTTCAAGACCCAAACTTCCATACCAGAATCAATTATGATTATTTTGTCCTTCTTATTGGCACTAACAGATGACAAGCTTATGACAATTTCACCCCTACAAGTTTGATTATGGTCGTTTAAATAGTACGATAGGGTTCCATATCGAAAGTCCAAGGTGAAAAACCTTTTCTTAAAACCTTGTAGTCTCTTTCTCCTTTTTTTCAGCAGGTAGCCTTGCAAGTAACGACCTTGTCCTACTCTAAATAACATATCCTGTTGAGTAGATGTTCTGCTTAAAGCTGTAGGCCTTGCGGGAGGGGTGGATCTTGTGCTTATCATCGATTGATTATCGCCGTTTATCACACTTGCGTTAAAAAGAATTTTCTTTTTTGCATTCTTGGAAGACGAGTTGTCCAGTATAAATGCATAATAGTAGTCTGTATCTTTCACTTCAAGATCACCTTGGACCATAGTGTTACCGGAAACGTTGCCGACCCTCTTGACCAAAGTGAATCCTGACGCAGAGAGTTTTTCACGTAGGGGTATTTCCTGGGATTGCTGCTGTATGCCGCTAATGGACAGTGAAGAATATGATCTCTCTTTCCTCTTATTATCCGATCCATTGCTCGAACTATGAGAGTGCTGTGAGGAACGCCTGTGATGCTCCTCAATATTACTCGAACTTCCCTTATGTAATAGAGATTTCGTAGTATAGTCTAGCAATGTTTTAGTGTCAGGTGCAATGTGAACTGCGGAAGCATGGTCATCTACACTGGATTTCAACTTTTTGTATATGCCGACTTCAATAGATTTCTTCAATGGCTTGATCTGATAATTGATTACATCGCCACGGCCACATTTTACCCAACGAACAACAAATGATCGATTTTGTATATCAATTGTTTCCATAATTCGATTCGCAGGCTGCTATTCAAGCTCGTTTTACTACTCTCCAGCAAATAGGACGTCGAAACTTTCACGAGTTATACTCTCCCCCCAACAGGTTCACTAAAAAACCATGTCGTTGCTGGTTGTATGGTGTCAAACTGCTTTTTCCAAAGATTTGGTTATTTTTTTCGCCCTACCCTAAGCAATATCCGTATTAAAAGCTATGAGGCTTTTTGGTTGAATCAACAGTTGGAAACGCTTGATACAACCAAAATAAATATGTCATTACAATTTTGTGCTCCCGGAAACAAGGTTTTCCAGCACAGTTATTAATGTAGCGGTAGCCTATCTGTAAGCCGACTCTTTGGAGCAGTAAAGTGGAGCAGTAGAGTGGAGCCTTTAGATCTAGAGATGCGGCTTAATATCGACATCAAGTACCTTTTTTGGTTGCTACAGTTAAAGACTTTTCTTGTACGTTTTAACAACGTGAAGCACAACTGTAACTAATATCAATCTATTTTTCCTTATTACAGCTAAAAAAAAACTGGCGAGTCTTAAAAGAACTGGTTCTGGATAAGAAAACGGCCACTGCTCCTTCGAGATTAAAACATATAATCGATCAATTATAATTAGTATTTATCACCTAAAAACTTATCAAATTTATGTAGGTCTAGAAAATTGAAAATGAAACAAGAAAATTCACTGCATTTTCATACTAGCCAGAATCACGTACTATACAATATTCCCTTAAACTACCCAAATCTATTGGCCTGGTACCAAACCAAATCTCTTCTTCAAAGTTACTCTTTGTCTTGAATATTTGTCGTCTGGAGAAAATCTAGCTGGGTGAGCAGACTTCGTGATTTCACCACTTTCGGTGACCTTTTTCAATGTATAGATTCTCTTGCCGTCTGGGCCCAAAGTGTACATCAAATGCATCTTGTTCAAAAGGATTTGTTATGTATTGGTCTATTGAAAGTATTTCTCTTTTCCGTCAACTCACTAACATAAGCCACTTTATAGCTACCATAATGTAATAAAAGAGTGATGAGCATAACTTGAAATTTTTTTCTCCTTCCGCTTAGTTGAAAAAAGACGAAAAAAATAGTGAAGCCGTGCTAAAGGATAAATGGTATATTTGAAAGAACTCTACACTTAGCGTGTAATCACCATAACCAATAGTTAGCTGGAATTTCAAACACATGTTAATTTTTCACCTATTATTTTACTACTACATATACAAATAAATATACTAGTTTTGCACTAGTTTCTAATTGTTGCAGCCTCTAACAACACTTATAAATAAAACTTAAAGCGTATGTGTTTCATATGCCCTGCTGTACATACCTAATGCCTTAATAGGGAATAAGAATCGATAACTTGGGTATTCAATTGCACAAGAGTGGTTGAAAACACCTTCTACACTTTCAAATTTCCATTCCCCGGATTCTTCTTGTCTATTTTTTAAAAGGTCAATACCGCGGTCGATGACTTCTTTATTAGAATATTCAGCGAAAAGAAGTGCAATTAGCGCCCATGCGGTTTGAACGACTAGCGATTTTTCACTATCCACATAACTATGTAATTCACTGGACTTCATTGATTCCCCCCAACCGCCATCCTTCATCTGTTTACTGACCAAGAAGTCGCAACATTTTCTTACCGTTGAGGAATTCTCATAGGTCTCCCCCACGGTGTGTAATGCCTCCAATGCAAACATACCGGCATATGTAAAACAAATACCCCAGCTTCCATACCAACTTCCATCTGGTAATTGAGATTTTTTTATGAATTCGATGGCGATTCTGATGCGTGTACGTATTTCCTCTTTCCTATAGTCGAAGTACTTGTGAAAATATGTCAACCCCAGAACGGATGAATCAGTACATTCCACGTATGGGTATTCTACCATTATGTTACCAAAAACTTCAGCAGGATTCAAGGTTTCCATTGCTAGTGGGGCCTTGATTTTTTCATAGGTTGCAAAGGAACCATATTCAAAAGATCCGATGTTTTGTAGGTTCAATAACACATCAATGCCTTCAAATAAACGTTCACTGCTAATCATATGGTGTACTTCACTAAAGACGGGAGAGTTTTTCACCATGATGATGGCTTTAATTGCTTCTGCAGTGCAATCTGCCACTGTATAGCCCTGTGTTTTTGTTGAGAAGCCCCAAGCCCCCTTTCTCTTATCCCTATAACTACCTGGAACGCACTCGGTGTCAAATTGAGCATGACACAAGAATTTATAGGCAGAGACAATTGTGTTATAGAATTCAGGTCTTTCTGCGAGGCCTGCGACGAAAAAGTATTGAATGGCAAACGCACAATCCCAGGTTTGCACACCATTTGTTCCCATAATGGTCATACCCTGTGGACCATGGAACAATGCATCCTTGAACCTATATTGGAGACGCTGGAACGCTTCCGAGTCTACCCCTTCTTCAATAAGAGTGACAAGTGCGCAAAACGCCTGGTTAACAGGTGCTATACACAAGGAATCAGTATTCTGTAACTCCGTTTTGATTAGATCATAAACCTTCTTCTTGGATAGAGAGTAAATGAACCGGTTTCTTAGGTATTTTTCGTAAAATACTACAAGGCTGTTCGCAATATTCAAAGTAGTAGAATGGGGGTAATATAGGTCTACTCCACATACGGTATTCCTGTTCTTGGAGAAGTTAATCTTGTCAAACGGTTTAGTGTAAATTTCATTCCTCAGTTCTTCAAGAAGAGGAGTCATTGGGCAAGAAAATTTGACCAATGACAGGTAACTGACCGGAATGTAAACACCTCTAGTATGAACCCACCATCTCCCCGGATGCATGGGCAGTGAATATGGAAGTAACCAAGTTTCAGGAGGGGCAGGGTTCACACCTTCCCATTTATACAAGTTTAGTGCACTTAGCCAAATTTTTCCCCAGTGAGGGGATCCAATAGCACCGCCTAACCTTAACAATGTGCTTCTTGCCTTGGCGCAAACCGGGTGGTCCTTGGGTAGACCCAATAAACGTAAGATTACATAGTTCAATACTGTACCAAACACGGTGGATTTGTCAACAGAATGTAGACCCCAGCCACCATCAACCGGATGTGCTGTATTGACGATGTATCTAATTAATTCTATTCTCTCATGCTCAGGAATTTCAATACCGGCGATATAGTTTACGGCTACGTAACCGATTGTCATGAACATGGGTCCTTTATATTGACACGGAAAAATACCTGAGTCAGGCTCTTGAAGCAGTTTGAAAAAAGATGCACCATTATGACACGCATCGAAGGCTGAAAAATCTGGTGAATGCTTATTTCTTTCTGGATGAGGTTGAGGAAATTTGGGATCTTGAAGAAGCCACTGCGTGAAAGTGGATGGTGGGTCGTTTGCGGCTTGCTGAGGGGTTAAATATTCCCAGCTTTCTCGGCCTAGCTCATCAGTTCTCAGTCTCCAAAGACGTGGATCTGTCTTTGGTAGACCGATTGTGTCAGAATAAAATTCTGTCATCTGTTTTGTACTTTCTTTGTGGGCGACGATTATTGGTAAGGTTATTGGGCACAGCAGTACATTAATGGAGAGGCTTGTGCTCAATGGCTTTATTAAAAGCTGAGGGCATGTATTATATTTTTTTTTTTTTGAGAAAATGTATATCTGTAAATAACCGATATAAAAACTTTTCACCTAAACGATTATAAACGAAAAGTTTCCGCAGATATCAAATCTAGAAAAGATGCTATTGAAAGTACTATATATGATTGCAAATTAAAATAGGGGTGGAGAGAAAGCTAGAAATTATCATGGTTCCCATTTTGCTTATTCTTCACTATTGAGAATTTAATAGTAATGTTAGGGAGTCATGCATTAGGATTCAGAAATGTACAATGAGATGGACAAAAACTAAGCATGAAAAATGAGGAAGCCGAACCATAACAAGCCATATGTCTCTGCTAATCATGCAACTTTACCCCATTAGTAGCATACTTGAAATTTTAACACAATATCCGGAAACATCGACTTTATCGAGGAACACTAATACAACTCTTGACTAAACCAAGCTACACCAAATTAAACGCCAGCGCCTATAACACGGTCTAGAAATGGCATAATCAAAATGAATCGAAAGGCTAAGGGAACTTGAAGTTATAAAATGACCCTTCAGAACCAGGTTTCATTTAAACCGTTAGGTTGTAACAGTAATCACGAATAGCAGCAGATTTTCTTGCACTACATAATAGAGGTATACAAAACGCATACCGTTAAAACAAACCAACTGTGCACCATACAACAGCAATCCCAGTAATTTGCCGTTATATATGTGATTCTTTCACCTTTCCTTGCATTACTGTTATACCCGCTCTACTGTATTTTTTTTCATTCGATAGCAGGTACAGTGACATCTAATGAAAGATGAATGGGTATTTAGATAATTCTTAAAATTCTGTCATAATAAAAGCTATAATATTTTAGGTGTATATAATATAGAAGACATTCTCCTCAAGGGGTATTATCTCCCTTTTATCTTTACATACTGTCGTTCATTATCCTATTATATTATCAAACCTTGCATTTCAGCTTTCATTGGGTTTGGTGACTTATCTCAATCTTGACGCCAATAAACACTCAAATGAGTTATCTTTTTAACATCAGAATTTCAACAAATAGTAAGCGGATTTAGCTCAGTTGGGAGAGCGCCAGACTGAAGAAAAAACTTCGGTCAAGTTATCTGGAGGTCCTGTGTTCGATCCACAGAATTCGCATTTTTGTAAACACACACTATTTTTTTTTTTTAAAAAATATTTGTATTTCCTAACATGACACGGCACATAGCTGAATAGATCAAAAGCTCAGCAAGGAAAAAAAAAAAAAAAAGTTAATTTATTGATGAATGAAAGATATATAACATTTTCGAAATTAACAAGATTTAATCTGTTTCCAAGAATTTGCATCATAATCATTGTCTGATTCTCTGGGTCTCTTCACCGGAGCGTTGGCGGGAGTTCCGACGCGCAATTTCGCTTTCATTAAAGTGTTCGTTTCCCATAGCAAAAACTCGTCATATGGAATGGCCAGCTCATAATTCAGCTTACCCAGACACCATCTTTCCATTAGAGATAGATCCTTTGCATGGAGCCCACTTATAATTTGCCAATTTTTCATCGAGTAAGTGTTGTCGTTCAAAAATTTGTGCGATAGAATAAGACAGCAGAGAAAAATTCTGCGGGAACAGTGCGAGAATTCAGGCAATGAGGACTCATCCCGGACACCTCTGGATTGGTGAATCTTTTGAAAGTAGAAAGTGGCTAACACAGCGTTTTCTTTACTGCACTTCGATCTCTTAAGCACTTCATTTAGAAATTTTAAAATGTTGTGGGTAGAATTATTGATTTTGCCATTTGAAAGAGGCCGACTGATCTCGGACAAGAAATTCGATATGATAATTGCTAGATTTGTTTTCTTTCTGCTGTAATTTGTCTGATGATGAGTACCGTTGTGCTCTAAGGGCGGAGTCTGATACGGATTTCTGCCAGTGGAAGACTCTTTACTTTTTACAACAGTATTAAATTCTTTGGAATCTGGAGTAAACCTATGATTTCCATCCATATTTATTTTTATTTTTCTTTTTTTTTTTTTTTTTTTTTTTTTTTTTTTTTTAAAAACTTATTTTATCTTTGTAATGCCTATCCTTACAATAATACCCTAGTAAATTCTATTATTGCCTGTGTCTTCTATTGCGCGCATCCTTAATAAAAGGAAAACTTAGAAGACGGAAGAGTGCATTGTTATAACTATATCGAACCTAGGAAAACCAAAAACAAAACGAAAAAAATATAAAAAAGTATGCCAATGCTAAATGCGAGTGAATAGGGAGAACCAAATAAATAGGGAGAAACTTGCTTTTTCTTCTATTTGAGTAACAACTAGGTTGCCAAGAATATATATATTCTGCCAACTACCACGTTGTTACGGTAGTGAGAGAAAAGACGAAATTACAACAACAAACTAAAATACTTTTACACTATAAGCCTTTTCCCCCTACTTCCTAATTTATTCTTCTTCTTTATATAACAGAAGACGGGTTGTGTTGTATTCAAGTAGTATGACGCATCGCGCAGTGTCCTGTCAGCCCCGCGCCTTCTCGAAGATAAAGGTGTTAGTCATCTCGTTTCTTTTTCTAATGGTCGCCTTTTTGCCTTTTTCCTCCCACGGCAAACTGCAAGAGCAGATCGCTTCATACGTTAGCTGGAAGTTGGAAACTCGCGCAATACATCGGTTTGGTGGGTGCAACTTTGCGCACCAAATGCAACGAAACGGCATTCAACGGAAGATCGTCTGCAGTGACCTTGAGCGCGGCAATAATACGGGCATGAACGCGTGCATGCAACTCGTCCTCAGTGACTTGGTCGCCAGGCGGGTACTTCTCAAAACAGTGCACGTGCACCCATGGCATTTGGATGGTATCAGTGGCGCCTTTAGTGTGTGCTGCAAAGATGCCACGGAAGTTTCCTAAGAAAGAAATGGCGCTGTCTGGTAGATTCATGACATAGTGGCTAATATGTGACGGAATGATCAGCTCTTTGGTGCGTGGTTGTGGCGGTTGTTGGTCATTGTGTTGCTGGGATCTGTGTCGTTTCTTCAAAGGCAGAGGGATCGTGATCTTGCCGCCCTCTTCATCTTGAATCCACTGTTGTAATAACTGTGGCGACTGGCGGATGAAGTCAGCGCCATCCATGTTGAAGGATTTGACGGTCTTGGCCACTTTGTTCAATGCGATGTTCTCCTTCAAGTATTTGTAACTCTCAGGATTCAAGTCGTTAGCCAAAACGATGACATCCTTCTTGCCCGCAGGTACAGCAAAGGGCCCCACGCCGGCGAAAACATCACAGACTACTTGGCCAGGCTGGAAGTACTGTTTGACGAGTCTTTCATGCTCTGTGTGCAATCGGGAGTTCCAGTACACCTTGCTAAAGTCGAATTTGAAAGTGCAGTTGGATTCCTTCTGCTCTACCACTAGACTATCGCTTTTCCCAGCAATGACTTTCATAGGAAAAGTCCTGAACTGTGTGGCAATGGAGCTGACTTTGTCCACGACACATTCGATTTTGTTGTTCTTGTCAAGGATGACTTGTCCGATGAGCGAGTCGAATGGTTTGAACTCGGTGCGCAAGTTCAAGTGGGCAATGTGGCCTGTGATTGTAAAACCCGTTGGAACCTCTTCCAGGAATTGCTCGGGCAGCACGGCTCGAAGAATCTCCTCAGCTTTCCAGAAATCATAATCGAGCACGTATTCGTGTGGTACAATTTCCGCACTGTTTTCCTTAAGAAACGCCAAGGCGTCCTCAGGCAATTTTCCATACGCATCCTCCACGCTGTGGATGGATTCGTGTAGCAGCACACCTTTCGTGACTGGGGTATTATTGCCATCTGCAGTCTTTAGTTTCTTGTTCTGTACACTTGTCAGTTCGTCCTTTGGCTTGGATGAGTTTAACTTAACAACGTGCGGGATACGGGGCACCCTCAAGATGCAATTTTTGAAGTTTTTAGAAAACACACTGATATTTTTGGGTTCGGGGAACTTGACTGCACACATTGGTATCTTGGTGATGAAAAATGACCTATCCAATTCTCGCATTTGGCGATTCACGGGTGGGTTGTATGGGAACACTCCTGACATCTTGCACGAACTGATCAATCTATTAAATTTTTGGAATACTGGCAGTGCGATTTTCATGCAATGAAAAATATCCTTACCTTTACTTATGGTTTAAACTGGTTTGTTCAAATATCCTCAGTGAATCTTTTTTTTTCTTTTTCTTCCTCAGTATGGATTGAGCGATGAGGTGAAAAAAAAAAAAAATTAAGAAAATTAAAACAAAAGTAGAAGAAAAATATCCTTCCTTAAGTACTGCTTGCATTCTAAATCTTTGCGTAGTCACACAAGCGTAAACAGATATGTCCGAAGTTATCACAATTACCAAGCGGAACGGTGCCTTCCAAAATTCATCTAACCTGTCCTATAACAACACAGGGATATCAGATGATGAAAATGATGAAGAAGATATCTACATGCACGATGTTAACTCAGCTTCTAAAAGTGAGTCTGATTCTCAAATTGTGACGCCAGGTGAACTGGTCACTGATGACCCTATCTGGATGAGAGGTCACGGTACGTATTTTCTTGATAATATGACGTATTCCTCTGTTGCTGGTACTGTATCCCGTGTCAATAGGCTGCTATCGGTAATTCCATTGAAAGGTCGTTATGCCCCAGAAACTGGTGATCACGTCGTAGGGAGAATTGCTGAAGTGGGTAACAAGAGATGGAAAGTAGACATTGGCGGTAAGCAACATGCAGTACTTATGTTGGGCTCTGTGAATTTACCGGGTGGTATTCTAAGAAGAAAATCTGAAAGTGATGAACTACAAATGAGAAGCTTCCTTAAGGAAGGTGACCTCCTGAATGCAGAAGTTCAATCATTATTTCAAGATGGTAGTGCCTCTTTACATACAAGGTCTCTAAAGTACGGGAAGTTAAGAAACGGGATGTTTTGCCAAGTCCCGAGTTCATTAATAGTGAGAGCCAAGAACCATACTCATAATTTGCCCGGCAACATAACCGTAGTTCTCGGAGTCAATGGTTACATATGGTTAAGGAAAACATCTCAGATGGACTTAGCGAGGGATACGCCGTCTGCAAATAACAGTTCCTCAATTAAATCAACTGGACCCACTGGTGCGGTATCATTAAATCCCTCCATAACAAGACTGGAAGAAGAGTCTTCATGGCAAATATATTCGGATGAAAACGATCCTTCCATATCGAACAACATACGACAAGCAATTTGCCGGTATGCGAACGTGATCAAAGCGTTAGCGTTCTGTGAAATAGGCATTACTCAACAACGTATAGTAAGTGCTTACGAAGCTAGTATGGTTTATTCAAACGTAGGTGAACTGATTGAGAAAAATGTAATGGAATCCATAGGCAGTGACATTCTTACCGCCGAAAAAATGAGAGGTAACGGCAACTAATAGGAATACAAAAGCCGCTGTTTACACATTTATAAACTACACAGCAGACTCCAACGCAATTTATGTGTATAAACTTACATAATGTCATGGCTATGTACACACGATTAGTACGTATAGAAATGCAATTGACTCATCTTTATTGCAGACATTACATCATATTTTGTTGATATTATAGTAATATGTTCATTTTTTTATTTATCTCTATATTAAAACAAAACTTTTGCACTAAAAAAAGAAATAGTACAGATTCATTTTTTTTTTTTTCATCTCAAAATTCTCTCATCAATTCTTAACTTTTTTGATTGGTTTACCACTGGCAAAGGTAGCAGCAACAATCAATGGAAGAACAGTGGTGACATCAGCAAAAAGTTTGACGGATTTGGCTTCAGCCTTGATCTTACCCCAAGACACAGCTTCGTCAGGTCTTGCACCTGCATCAGAACCATCGTATTCTTGACCAGTGTTAATGTAAACGGCATAATCAGCACCATTTCTCATCAAACAAGCATTGGCAATGTGGTGCTTGATCAAACCACCACCCAAGATGATCATACCGGCTCTGTAAGCGGCCATGGACATTGAATTGATTTTGCGGATATCTCCTACAATGTCAACTCTTAGTTGTTTTGGAGATGCTTTAAAAGTATGGAAAAACAACATGTCACCGATTGAACCATCAGTCAAAGATGGACAAAAGATTGGAATTTTATTCTTGTGGGCCCAGTACAATACGGAGGATTCGTCGTTGATTTCCTTACCAAAACGATCTATCATCTTAGATGGGGTCCAGATTGGTGAATCCACGTCTTGGTTAGCCTCTAAACAGTCAGCGCCATGTTTCTTTACGTATTCATCTTGTTCTTCCAACATCTTATCCAAAATTGGGACAATCCATTCTTCAAACTTACAGTAGTTATCATTTGGAACAAGCAAGTTACCAATACGATTCATACCTTGGTCACGCAAAGATTTACCTTTCAAAGCAAATTCACCCAAGTAAGTTGGAGCAAGACATTTGATCAAATCTTCTTCCACACCACCAGCAGAAGTAACGACAGCATCAACCATTTTGTGTTGCACCAAATAACGTAAAGTTTCACGTACACCGGAACTGATCAAGTTAGAAGTATAACCCATGAAGATAGTAGTCTTTTGGTACCCTTCCTCATCGAAGCAACCTTTCTTTTCATGGTCATCCAATTCGTCAATATGCTTACCTCTCCATGATCTCATACTATCAATAATCTCACAGGCAGTACCAACAGAACTAGCTTGGAAACCCATGGTCTTCATAGCTTCAATTAAATCAGTTGCTCTCATATTAGTGGCTTCAGGCTTTGAGTAATCAATACCTTGAACCTTAACGAAGTCATCTGGAATAGGAACAGATGCTTTCAAGACAGCGTCTTGTAGTAACTCTGGGAGTTTTTCGTTGATATCGGACATCTTTTTTGCTTTGACTTGTATATAAGTTAACTAAGCAAAACACGACTTTACTCTGCAGTTAGATACAAAACTGATAGAGGGAAGTACTTTGCGTCAAAATGGAAATATACATTACATTTAATTTTTCACTTTACTTTTTATTTTTTTTTCCCACCTTTTTTTCAGTTCTTCCCGTAATGCGTTTACCGTCAACCTGGTGATGGCGAGATATTATGGTAATCTCGTTCGTGACCTTCCACTGTTCAGCAGCTACTAGTATTATTTCAAGAGACAAGAAACACACAGGTAGTGATTATCTGCAGAGAGACAATTACTGGTAGTCAACAGAAAACATCAGCTTTCATGTAGACTAAGTTGGCTTTCTGGAGGTCCCTAATTTGAAATGTGTACATTCCGCTCGAAGAGCTTAAAGACTGACATATGCTCAAAGTAGTGTTTGGATATATATAATTCAAATTGCGGTATCGCAACTGTCTGATTGGTTGTTCGAGAAAAGGTTGGATGCATTTCTGTAGTAATTGGACCGAGAAGGGTCCTTGCATGATAATATCGTCGTAGCCTTCAACATAGCGACTGTACTCTTTGTCCCAATGAATTCGGTGCGGATTCAAAGACATCTGACCATAAGCTACAATATCCATATCAGTAACAGTAAAATTTTTTAAGATCTTATAGTTCTCCTCTCCTACGGGCATCTTGAATGCAGTCTTGTTTGCGGGTGAATTGGTGTACATTAATACCCTTCTCTCGAATAAGCAAATGTCCATTGGACTCGACACATTTTCGGGCCTTTCTTGTAAAAGGGTTCTTTCAATACAGACAACATGTTCATCTCGTATTTTTTTTACGTATTTGATTGATTCGTGGCATGTATACTCCTGGTCTAAGGTGACTGGTAAATACTGAACAAGCTCTCCTTGTCCCCAAATCCTTCTACGGTAGCGTAAATCAGGGTTTCCTAGCAAACTTGCAGGATTTTGATAGTTAAAATAACCATCTCTATCCAATTTTTCGAATGATGGTGGGAAGAACAGGAAATGTTCTCCCAGTTGAAGATGCTTCGTTGCCTTTGATACAGGGAGTCTCCTACAAAGTAAACTATCAAACGCTTTGGTTCGGTGACTAGATAAGACATCCCTGTAAATCCACGTTTTGGATTTCATGCTGATAAGCTGTCTTTAGATAAGTGGACGATTGCCCACCTTCAATGTACCAGCCACGCTCATGTATCGAAACAGTAGCTTAAAATGGCGTAAAAAAGGTAAGATCGAATTTTTTTTCACATGCCTTCTGAGATCTACGTTTCCTTTGGGCTATGATTTAAAAGACAAAGAGTTTATATGTATCAAGTATGCAATTTATCTAAAGTGAAGAAGTATACGTGCGTTGGTGGATAGCCAGGCTTAACTAAAATTTTCTTGGTACCGGAGAACAATTTATTCGACCTCACTAAATAAGTCACTATCTAGATCCTCTGGTACACTACCATAATGTTCGCTGTCACTTGATGAAGACTCATCATCGCTCATCGCATCATCTTTTCCTTGACCTTCACCTCCTTCTGCTGCTCTAGCTTTTCTTCTTTCCAATTTACGTTGCTTTTTAGCGTCTTTAACAGCCTTCTTTTTAGCAATGTTTTCTTCTTGTTCCTTCTTTCTTTGTTCCTTCAGCCTCATTTTTGCAGCGTGTCTCTTTTCTAAAGCTTTGATTTCTTCGCTTGATTTTTGAACAAATTCATGATGTAACACTTTACCTGAACAAATACCTTCTTCTATCTTGACCAGTTTTAAAGTTAATCTTGGTCCTAATTCAGTTAGTTTGATAGCTTTCTTACGTGGGGTTGGTTGCAAGTTTTCTGAAGGCTTAGGTTCCTCCATTTCCACATCTTCTTCTTCTGTTTCTTTTTCACGCTCTTTATTATCCTTCTTTTCGACCGGTGTTCTTTGGGACTTCAAACTTTGAGAATGCTTTGCCTTCACGTCCTGATTATCAACTACTCTCACGATAGCGTCATCTTCAATTTCAGATTCTGATGTATAGGCGCCTAAGTCGTGATCTAATATCAAAGAAGAAATATCTTCTTTTCGATGCAAATTCGGCACTGTTTTACTTAGATTATTTTTGGCTTTATAAAGCCTTTTTAGGTTTCTAGAGATCTCTACTTCTCGAATGTCAATAAAATAGTGGCGCATAGAAATTTCCCCTGTTTCCCTGTCTTTATTGATCATAAATACACGTTTGATAGAATTCAAAGAAGTTCTCGCAGGATTCAGAGGTGGGAAAATATTCTGAAACATAGAAACAATGACCTTCTCCACGTTTACATCCTGGTCGTCTTCACCAGATCTTTTGGATGTGGAAAACCCGTTTAGCACTAGCAATGGAGGATTTAATACATCATCATTATTCAACGATTTAGGTCTCTTCAAAAATTTTTTGATATCTCTACCCAGAGAATAGTCCAATACTTGAAAAGTAACAGTAGGACCTTGCGGAGTTCTAGCTATCTTTAGGGAGACATTTCCTGTTTTTTCAGATTGAGTGAACATAAAAAGATGCGTAACACCTAATGGGCCACACATAACAACGAAATCCTTCAGTTTATTGGACTTGCGCTCTTTCAATTTTATAGCCGTATGTGGTTGCATGATTTGGCGGAAGTCCTTTACTAATTGGTTCAGAGAATGGTTGGCCAAAGAAGTTTGACCCACTCTGATTACCATTGACTTAGGTATACCTTGTTCCTGCTCAGGTGTAAGCTGTGCATGTGTTCTTTTCTTTTGTCTTCTCTTGGCCATCTTGAAATTTTATTGTCTGCTATATCTGGATTATACTCTTTTATTATTAAACATACTACTCACTCAAACCCAGATATCGAACTAATATCGCGATGAGATGAGCTTCTTCGTCTACTTTTTTTTTTTTTTTTTTTTTTTTCAGTGAAAAATTTCAATTTCGTCTAAGGCGATAAAAATGAAAAATTTAAAATTAATCAATGAGCATTTAGCAATTGTACATGGTATACACAGAATTGTGACATATCTTAGAAGCAATATATACCAAGATTCTGTTAAGTACTTCACTGAATCAGCTATAAAAATGTCCAAAATTGTTAAGAGAAAGGAAAAGAAGGCTAACGATGAATTAACTTCTTTAGCAGAAAAGATTAGAGCAAAAGCTTTGGAAAATCAAAAGAAGCTTATAGAAGCAGAAAAGGAAGGTGGTTCAGAGTCCGATTCTGAAGAAGATGCTACTGCTGAAAAGAAAAAGGTTTTGAAATCAAAAAGCAAATCCACAGTATCAACCCAAAATGAAAATACTAATGAAGATGAATCTTTTGAATCCTTTAGCGAACTGAATCTGGTCCCCGAATTAATTCAAGCTTGTAAGAACTTAAATTATTCCAAACCCACTCCCATTCAATCTAAGGCAATTCCTCCCGCGTTAGAAGGTCACGATATAATTGGACTTGCGCAAACAGGTTCTGGTAAAACTGCTGCATTTGCTATTCCCATTTTGAATCGGTTATGGCATGATCAGGAACCATACTATGCGTGCATTCTAGCTCCAACAAGAGAATTAGCACAACAGATCAAAGAAACATTTGACTCATTAGGATCCTTAATGGGCGTGAGATCGACATGTATTGTGGGTGGTATGAATATGATGGACCAGGCCAGAGACCTGATGAGAAAGCCACATATTATCATTGCTACACCTGGTAGATTAATGGACCATTTAGAGAATACCAAAGGGTTTTCACTGAGGAAACTGAAATTCTTGGTTATGGATGAAGCTGATAGATTATTAGACATGGAATTTGGACCTGTTCTTGATAGAATTTTAAAGATCATCCCAACCCAAGAAAGAACCACTTATCTTTTTTCCGCTACTATGACTTCCAAAATTGATAAATTACAAAGAGCAAGTTTGACAAATCCTGTGAAATGTGCCGTGTCAAACAAATACCAAACCGTAGATACATTAGTGCAAACACTGATGGTCGTTCCAGGTGGTCTTAAAAACACATACCTAATTTATTTATTAAATGAATTTATTGGAAAGACGATGATCATTTTTACAAGAACCAAGGCCAACGCGGAAAGGTTGTCAGGATTATGTAATTTGCTCGAGTTTAGTGCCACTGCGCTACATGGTGATTTGAATCAAAACCAGAGAATGGGAGCTTTGGATCTTTTCAAGGCAGGTAAGAGGTCTATTCTCGTGGCTACAGATGTCGCTGCGAGAGGGTTGGATATTCCATCAGTGGACATAGTTGTAAACTACGATATTCCTGTGGATTCCAAGTCCTACATTCATCGTGTGGGAAGAACCGCAAGAGCTGGTAGATCAGGAAAATCTATCTCACTAGTATCACAATACGATCTGGAATTGATCTTAAGAATTGAAGAAGTTTTAGGTAAAAAACTACCGAAGGAAAGTGTGGACAAGAACATTATATTGACCCTAAGAGATTCCGTCGATAAGGCTAATGGGGAAGTTGTAATGGAAATGAACAGAAGAAACAAGGAGAAGATTGCCAGAGGTAAGGGAAGAAGAGGAAGAATGATGACAAGAGAGAATATGGACATGGGAGAAAGGTAGGCTTTGTAAGCATGGTTTACCTTTTAACGCCCAAAAGTTCAATTTAACTTAGAAATATTTATCTATATGTTCATATATACATCTATCAATATCACATAAAATTGCCTATCATTTCTTATTCGTTTCCTATTTGTTTCTCGAGCCATTCATAACTCATTCCGCGTAATGGGAGCGGTAAAAGATGTGCAAAATAAGTAACTATTTACGAAGTATTCATATTTTAGCTCTTTTTCTTCGTCGAATGTGATGGTGAAATTTTTTCCAAGAGATGATGAGGTCGGATAATATATGAAGTACATGGTAGTGAGCTTGCTTGTACAAGAGGTTTTAAGATTACATAAATATATTGAGATCTCTACTACCACAATCACAGATAAAATTACAAATAAGATGTCCTCTCCAGTGATTGGTATCACCTTTGGTAACACCTCTTCTTCTATTGCCTACATCAACCCAAAGAACGATGTTGATGTCATTGCCAACCCAGATGGTGAGCGTGCCATTCCATCCGCTTTATCCTATATCGGTGAAGATGAATACCACGGTGGTCAAGCTTTGCAACAATTAATCAGAAATCCTAAGAATACTATCATTAACTTCCGTGACTTCATTGGTTTGCCATTTGACAAGTGTGATGTCAGCAAGTGCGCTAACGGTGCCCCAGCTGTCGAAGTTGATGGCAAAGTTGGATTTGTTATTTCAAGAGGTGAAGGTAAGGAAGAAAAACTTACTGTAGATGAAGTGGTCTCCAGACATTTAAACAGATTAAAGTTAGCTGCGGAAGATTACATCGGTTCTGCCGTAAAGGAAGCTGTATTGACAGTTCCAACAAACTTCAGTGAAGAACAAAAGACTGCACTAAAGGCTTCTGCTGCCAAAATTGGTCTGCAAATTGTTCAATTCATCAATGAACCTTCTGCTGCTTTATTAGCCCACGCTGAACAATTCCCATTTGAAAAAGATGTTAACGTTGTTGTTGCTGACTTCGGTGGTATTAGATCTGACGCTGCTGTCATTGCCGTTCGTAACGGTATTTTCACTATTTTGGCTACTGCTCATGACCTCAGCTTAGGTGGTGACAATTTGGATACTGAATTAGTCGAATATTTTGCTAGTGAGTTCCAAAAGAAGTATCAAGCCAATCCAAGAAAGAACGCTAGATCCTTGGCCAAGTTAAAGGCTAACTCTTCAATTACCAAGAAGACTTTGTCCAACGCAACTTCTGCCACTATTTCCATCGATTCCTTAGCTGATGGTTTCGACTATCACGCTTCTATCAACAGAATGAGGTACGAATTGGTAGCTAACAAGGTCTTCGCCCAATTTTCCTCTTTCGTTGATTCTGTCATTGCCAAGGCTGAATTAGACCCATTAGACATCGATGCTGTTCTTTTGACTGGTGGTGTATCATTTACTCCAAAATTAACCACTAACTTGGAATACACTTTACCAGAATCAGTCGAAATTCTTGGTCCACAGAACAAGAACGCTTCTAACAATCCAAACGAATTAGCTGCATCCGGTGCCGCATTACAAGCAAGATTGATTAGCGATTACGATGCTGACGAATTGGCTGAAGCTTTACAACCAGTTATCGTCAATACTCCACATTTAAAGAAGGCTATTGGTTTGATTGGTGCTAAGGGCGAATTCCACCCAGTATTGTTGGCTGAAACTTCGTTCCCTGTACAAAAGAAATTGACTTTGAAACAAGCCAAGGGTGATTTCTTGATTGGTGTTTACGAAGGTGACCATCACATCGAGGAAAAGACTTTGGAGCCAACTCCAAAAGAAGAAAATGCTGAAGAGGACGATGAAAGTGAATGGTCCGACGATGAACCTGAAGTCGTCAGAGAAAAACTATACACTTTGGGTACCAAGTTGATGGAATTGGGAATTAAAAACGCTAACGGTGTTGAAATTATCTTTAACATTAACAAAGACGGTGCTTTAAGAGTCACCGCTAGAGATTTGAAAACTGGTAATGCTGTAAAGGGTGAATTATAGAGCGCTCTAAGAAAAACGGTATGTATACGTATATAGAAAAATACATACATGATGGAACTATACAGCCCTTGAAAAAAGAACATATAAAATTAAGTCAAAAAATGCTATAGCAAGGTTATTATGGTTAGGTTTGTGACTTTCTGTTGAGTCACGTTCTATTCAAATTCATATTTCATGTTTCCGATTTCTTTTTTTTATAGATTGGCGGCCGCTAACGGTTTCTCGAGAAAGGCTTATCGTGCCATTCAGCTTAATACAAATATATTAAAAAAACAAGATACTTTATACTCACCTTTGTATGTTACGATCGATAGGAGAAATCGATAATATACGTATACGATAAAGTCTGCACAATATGACTGCACCACACAGAAGTACTATTCATATTCTTGGGTTGGGTGCCATGGGTACCGTTTTGGCAGTTGACCTTTTAAGATTTACCAATGCCCTAGTTGTGCCCTTATTTAGATCACAAGAAAGACTTGCACAATTTCAGAAGACAAATGGGAACAACATTTCGATTCGCAAACTTTATTTGGAAGGCTCGCCAATATTTTCTTATCCAGTGGAGAAATGCGAATGCCCTGAAACTTTCTCTAAAAAACCTATTGACAACTTAGTCGTCACTACAAAGACTTACCAAACCAAAGAAGCACTAGCTCCTTATTTGCCTTATATTAATAAAAATACAAACTTAATTTTGATTCAGAATGGACTGGGCGTTTTAGAACTATTGAGAGAAGAAATCTTTACAGATTCAAAAAATAGACCACATTTATTTCAGGGTGTCATTTCTCATGGCGTTTATCAGGATAAAGCAGGAGTTTTCAATCATGCTGGGTGGGCTGGTATGAAAATTGCCAAATTGCCTTGGACTGAGGAAGAAATGATTCAAAAAAAATCCGTAGTCGAGGACGATGCAGCCAATAACTCATTAGTAAAATTATTAACAGAACCAAAATTTGCCAAGGAATTTGGAATAGAACATTCCACTTATCAAGAAATGCTCTTTGGTCAATTATTTAAATTTTTGGTCAATGCATGCATGAATCCAGTTACGGCTATTCTAGATTGTGTCAATGGTGAGATGAAGGCCAGTTGCAGTCCAGTTTTCACATCTATTATTGACGAGTGTTTACAAATATTGAGAGTTGCTTATAGGCCATTGTTTCAATACCACGAAAAATACAGCGGTAATGAAGAATACCCAGAAATGGATGTCAATGCAGTACTGACAACCGATAACATGGTCTCCGAAGTAACTAGAATTGGCTGTGACATCAATTCTAGGAACAGTAGTTCAATGAGACAAGACACTTTGTTCTTAAGAGACATTGAAATTGAGTATATCAATGGCTATGTCGTCAAATTGGCTGATAACTTAAATCTAGACCCAAACTGCTGCAAGGTTAATAAAACTATCGGAGAATTGGCCACTATGAGATTAGCATTGAACAGGTCGAGAAGTATCAATGGTGACTGGAGAAAGGACTGAAAATGCGCGGATATCAGCCAGAACATATACATTTATAAATACTGATATATATACACTCTTAATGCTTTATTCGAGCGAACCTTAACAGTCTGAAGGCAGATTAATTTGTCAAGTGTCTCTCTTTTGTTACTACTACCAGAAAACATGAAAAATGTATGTGCGATGCCCAGAATTTTACCTCGCATAAATGAAAAAATTTCATTTTACCAGTAGAAAATACTTAACCTAAACAGACACAGAAAACAAAAGTGAAAGCATTATAGAACCGAGAATGCTGGTAGATTTGAATGTACCGTGGCCACAGAACAGCTATGCAGACAAAGTTACTTCTCAGGCGGTCAACAATTTAATAAAAACGTTATCCACATTGCATATGTTGGGATATACACACATCGCCATAAATTTTACAGTAAACCACAGCGAGAAATTCCCCAACGATGTTAAGCTGTTAAATCCTATCGATATCAAGAGAAGGTTTGGAGAATTGATGGATCGAACAGGGCTAAAATTATACAGCAGGATCACGCTAATTATCGACGATCCATCGAAGGGACAGTCTCTTTCCAAGATAAGCCAGGCCTTTGATATTGTAGCAGCATTACCAATCAGTGAAAAGGGCCTTACTTTATCAACTACCAATCTGGATATTGACTTGTTGACCTTTCAGTACGGGTCACGCCTGCCTACTTTCCTTAAGCATAAAAGCATATGCAGCTGTGTGAACAGAGGAGTAAAACTTGAAATTGTTTATGGCTATGCTTTGCGTGACGTACAAGCTCGGAGGCAGTTCGTATCCAATGTAAGAAGCGTCATCAGGAGTTCGAGGTCCAGAGGCATTGTTATCGGCAGTGGTGCCATGTCACCACTTGAGTGCCGCAACATATTAGGAGTAACAAGTCTAATCAAGAATTTAGGTCTTCCGAGCGATAGGTGTTCGAAGGCCATGGGAGACCTAGCTTCACTCGTCCTCCTAAATGGCCGCTTAAGGAATAAGAGCCACAAACAGACCATTGTTACCGGTGGTGGTAGCGGAGACGGCGATGACGTGGTCAACGATGTTCAAGGCATCGACGACGTCCAGACCATCAAGGTAGTGAAAAGGAGTATGGATGCTGAACAATTAGGCCATGCTTCCAAAAGACACAAGCCTTAAAACGATACGCTAACCTATAACATATAATGTATAAATGATAATTAAATACGTACCCGGGTAGTAGACATCGCTATTATCATCACAATCCACGAATCGCGACGCGAATTCGCGAAAAGACAACAACAATAAAGGAAAAAAAAAACAAAGAAATTTTTCGACGATTTCCATAGAGAAGGAAAACAACGAATAGACAAAAAAATTTGGGGATCCAAGGCATATTCTGTTACATTGTACCTGTAGGATTTACTGAGAGCTGAAACCATTGAAAACTATTCTGCAATTAATTATCTTCGTACGGACTATCACTACTTTTTTTTTAAGAAAGACTTATTTCTATTGTTTATTGTTTATAATTCACTCTGAATACTCGCTTATTAATTGTGTGATAAATTCTAAAGGATGACTGAAGGAAAGAGGCTGCAACAGATGGAGCTTCCTCAAATGAAATCCATTTGGATTGACGAGGATCAGGAAATGGAAAAATTGTATGGATTCCAAGTAAGGCAACGATTCATGAATGGACCTAGTACGGATTCCGATGAAGACGCCGACGAAGATTTAGGAATTGTTCTCGTTGACAGTGAAAAGCTGGCTTTGCCGAACAAGAACAACATCAAGTTGCCCCCTTTGCCCAATTACATGACGATCAACCCTAACATAAATTCCAATCACAAGTCATTAACTAATAAAAAGAAGAATTTCCTGGGCATGTTCAAAAAAAAGGACCTGTTGTCGAGGAGACATGGGTCTGCCAAAACCGGAAAACAGTCAAGTATATCTACACCATTTGATTTTCACCATATTTCGCATGCTAATGGTAAAAGGGAAGACAACCCTCTTGAGTCGCACGAAGAAAAACATGATGTAGAATCATTAGTCAAATTCACGTCTTTGGCACCGCAACCCCGACCAGATTCAAACGTCTCTTCTAAATATTCTAATGTTGTGATGAACGATTCGAGCAGAATAGTGTCTTCCTCCACAATAGCTACAACGATGGATTCTCACCACGATGGTAACGAAACCAACAATATCCCAAATGGCAATAAGCAATTAGACTCGCCTACAGATTTGGAAATGACCTTGGAAGACTTGAGAAATTATACATTTCCTTCTGTTCTTGGAGATAGCGTCAGCGAAAAGACCAATCCTTCCTCTCCCTCTGTTTCATCATTTTCTGGCAAATTCAAGCCAAGAGAGTTGAGTGCGCTACATACGCCCGAATTAGGAAATTGTTTCAATGTAGATCAGTCGCTAAATTCCCCTGGTAACAGAATATCTGTGGACGACGTGCTAAAATTCTACTATCAATGTAGTGAAACTAGTACTCCTCGAAATACCTGAACTAGTTTTCTTCTTTCCTCCTCTTCTTTGAACTGCTTCCAAATTCTGTCTTTAAGTCCATCACATGGTGTTTTATGGGATTTTGTATTATTACGGTGTTCGGTTTTCTTTTGGGTATTGAGCTTTTATTTTGGTCTTAATTTTTTTTTTTTCTTTTTCAAACCATGGACTTTATTATAATTAATCTACGACAACTTTTAATGATTATTTCTTTCTTCAAATATACACGTATGTATTATTTCTTTTTACTATATTCTTAACTCTTTATTCCTGCTCAGACAACGTTTCAACCAACGTTAATATTTCGTTCTTGTAATTAATCAATTGGGCTATTAAGGGAATACAACCTTTGAAACTTGTCTGCGATTGTCTCAATGAAGAAGGAACGGACAGTACTCCACCAAACATCAAAATTGGGTCATAGTCTTGTTTAAGTTTGTGACTCTGAGTTTTTTGCTTTTCTGGCTTCGTTCCTTTTTTTCTCTGAGTCAATTTATTATCTTCTTCCTCTTTCTTTTCTTGCTTATCTTGAGCTTTTCTTTTGACGATTTCGACAACTACCTTGGAGTTTTTTTCTTCCACTGTTGCCATTAGTTGACCTATATACGTTTCATCCCAGTAATCTTCACCATAGTTTCCTCGTAATGAGTCTTTATTATAGTAGTTCGATCTGCTCAATTGGATGTAGCCATCCTGGAACCCCTTCTGCAACTGCTCTAAGGTGGAATCATAGTTTGAGAGTAGCTCAATAAGTCTCAGGTACTGTTCATCTGTAGTATCCATGTTCTGTGCCATCCTTGTTTCACTCATCTTCTCGTTAAGCCGTCAATTTTTCATTTCATCGTATCTTCAAAACATATTTACAATTCAAATTTCAAACCGATGAAGATTTGAAAGGCCCAGTCAGCGTTTCATATAAATATCAACATGAATGAAGGACAACAATTTCTGAGTTTATTATATATTTACAAGAATATGGAGTATAATGTGAACATATACGTATACATGTATATATTGAGATCTTGCGAAAGCGTCTATTGCTTGTTTTCAGCTTTCCATTTAGCAGTAAATGCCTTTCTCTTCCTCTCACCACCAAAAAATGACTTCTTGCCCAGTTTAATTTCATGAATTGGCCTATTGTTACGATAGTTATGAACTTGTTTCAGTATATATTTCCTTTGTTGAATATTCACGCCTTTTTCCTTCAATATCTTAGAATCCCATTGGAAAAGGTTGTTCCAGTTATTTTCGAAAGTATCCTTCAATTCGTTGCAATTTCGACCGATCTTGTTTAGAAATGCATCTACGTCAGGTACCTGATCGCTTGGTTTGGGGATGGTCGAACTGAAACGATAGGCAGCTTTAGGAGCGGCCAGCGAGCTCTTTAAGAATAGGGGAAATTTGTGGCTAATCCGGGAAGGTATCATAGTAAAACGTGTGTTGAATGAAGGTTTGTTATTGTTTGGTCAAGTTTTCTTTGGTTTTATAGCTCTTGTTTGAAGATGGCAGAATTATTTCAGGCCTGGCTGCATTATTTTTTTTGGTTAACATAATGAGCGTATTATAAATAATGAGTGGAAAAATGTGGAACGATGAGAAGGCCTCCGAGTATAAAGTTGCAAGTAGTGAAACAAAGCAGGATTTCGCAAAATGAATGTAACACCGTTGGATGAGTTGCAATGGAAATCTCCAGAATGGATTCAAGTTTTTGGTTTGAGAACTGAGAATGTTCTTGATTACTTTGCAGAATCACCGTTTTTCGATAAGACGTCGAATAATCAGGTAATTAAAATGCAAAGACAGTTTTCCCAGTTAAATGATCCTAATGCTGCCGTGAATATGACACAAAACATAATGACCTTACCAGATGGGAAGAATGGAAACTTGGAAGAGGAGTTTGCCTATGTGGATCCGGCAAGAAGACAAATCCTTTTCAAGTATCCTATGTATATGCAACTGGAGGAGGAATTAATGAAGTTAGATGGTACTGAATACGTATTGAGCAGCGTAAGAGAGCCTGACTTCTGGGTTATCAGGAAGCAAAGACGAACAAACAATTCTGGTGTGGGAAGCTCTAAGGGACCAGAGATTATTCCATTGCAAGACTACTACATAATTGGTGCAAACGTTTACCAATCGCCAACAATTTTTAAAATTGTGCAAAGTAGGCTGATGTCCACGAGCTACCATCTAAATAGCACATTGGAGAGCTTGTATGACTTGATTGAGTTTCAACCTTCCCAAGGAGTACACTATAAAGTACCTACGGACACTAGCACGACTGCAACGGCTGCCACCAACGGGAACAACGCTGGAGGGGGCAGTAACAAGAGCAGTGTACGACCTACCGGCGGTGCCAATATGGCGACTGTTCCCTCAACCACAAATGCCAACATGACAGTCAACACTATGGGTACAGGAGGACAAACTATAGACAACGGTACCGGTCGTACTGGCAACGGTAACATGGGTATAACTACAGAGATGTTGGACAAACTAATGGTCACAAGCATTCGATCCACCCCAAACTACATATGAGAACTGCCATAGCAATTGCATATATCTTTGTACTATATTATAAAACCCCGCGAAACCAACTTTTCAGTTTTCTTCAAAAATCGATGTACCCATCATAAGAAGTTCCCCCAAAAAGAAAGAAATGAGAGGAAAAAGACACGAAGGGAAAACAAAATGAAATTCAGTGGCTTGTGGTGTTGGTTGTTATTATTCCTTAGCGTTAATGTTATTGCATCTGATGTGGGTGAGTTGATTGATCAGGACGACGAAGTAATTACACAAAAGGTGTTTTTCGATATCGAACATGGTGAAGAGAAAGTTGGCAGAATCGTTATTGGGTTGTACGGAAAGGTATGTCCTAAGACGGCGAAGAACTTCTACAAGTTAAGCACCACCACTAATTCCAAAAAGGGGTTCATCGGGTCCACTTTCCATAGGGTGATTCCCAACTTCATGGTACAGGGAGGGGACTTCACAGACGGCACTGGCGTTGGTGGCAAATCCATCTATGGAGATACTTTCCCTGACGAAAACTTTACTTTGAAGCATGATCGCAAGGGCAGACTATCGATGGCTAATCGTGGTAAAGATACCAATGGATCTCAGTTCTTCATCACCACTACGGAAGAAGCGTCGTGGCTCGATGGAAAGCATGTGGTATTTGGACAGGTTGTGGACGGCATGGATGTGGTGAACTACATACAGCACGTGTCCAGAGATGCGAATGACAAACCTCTCGAGGCGGTCAAGATCGCAAAATGCGGTGAGTGGACGCCTGAGCTCTCTTCTTGAGTATATGCAATATTTCATACTATATACATAGATATCGATTTCAGTATGTATAGTTAAAGGTAAATTAACTAGAGAACGTGGGAACAGTTCCGCACTGTGACCACCGGAACGTACGTCTGGTTAGCGCAGCATTAGTCCCAGTTACATCCGATTCAAAATGCAACAGCAAGTATTAATTGGGGAAATCATATCATTTTGAATATAACCTTGGCGTCCTACTAAGGATGGTTATACATCCTAGCTCGTGTAGTGTGATATTTTGCAGGAATGATGCAAAGAGAGGAAGAACAAGAAGAGAGTTGTTGTTTTTAATGTATCTTAGCAATTTATGAGAGGAGCATTGTCGTTGTCTGCTGTGACTAGTGCGTAGCTTTGCCGTTTGTTTTTAATCATGATGGACATGCAAGTGAGAAAAGTGAGGAAGCCGCCTGCTTGCACCCAATGCAGGAAGAGAAAGATCGGGTGCGACAGGGCAAAACCGATATGTGGGAATTGCGTCAAGTATAACAAGCCGGACTGTTTTTATCCAGATGGACCTGGTAAGATGGTCGCTGTGCCCTCTGCGTCCGGGATGTCCACGCACGGCAATGGCCAAGGTTCCAACCATTTTAGTCAGGGAAACGGTGTAAATCAGAAAAACGTAATGATTCAAACGCAGTATCCGATTATGCAAACGTCGATAGAGGCATTCAACTTCTCGTTCAACCCCTCTGTGGATACTGCGATGCAGTGGACCAAGGCCGCTAGCTACCAGAATAATAACACCAATAATAATACTGCTCCTCGTCAGAATAGTAGTACCGTTAGTAGTAATGTTCATGGAAACACTATTGTGAGAAGCGATAGTCCAGATGTGCCCTCCATGGATCAGATTAGAGAATATAACACACGATTACAACTGGTTAACGCTCAAAGTTTTGACTATACAGATAACCCATACTCTTTTAATGTTGGTATCAATCAAGACTCGGCCGTTTTCGATCTAATGACTTCTCCGTTTACTCAAGAGGAAGTATTAATCAAGGAGATAGACTTTTTAAAAAACAAATTGCTTGATTTACAAAGCTTGCAACTGAAAAGTTTGAAAGAAAAATCGAATTTAAATGCCGACAATACCACGGCAAACAAAATTAACAAAACAGGTGAGAATTCTAAGAAAGGCAAGGTTGACGGTAAAAGAGCCGGATTTGATCATCAGACTTCAAGGACTTCTCAGTCCTCACAAAAATACTTTACAGCGCTCACAATAACAGATGTGCAAAGTTTAGTCCAAGTGAAACCGTTGAAGGATACCCCCAACTACCTTTTCACTAAAAACTTCATCATTTTTAGAGATCATTATCTTTTCAAGTTCTATAATATTTTGCACGATATCTGCCATATTAATCAGTTCAAAGTAAGTCCTCCTAACAATAAAAATCACCAACAATATATGGAAGTTTGCAAAGTTAACTTCCCACCAAAAGCAATAATTATTGAGACACTAAACTCTGAATCCCTTAACAATCTGAATATTGAAGAATTTTTGCCAATCTTTGACAAAACCCTCTTACTAGAATTTGTTCATAACTCTTTTCCAAATGGTGATATCTGTCCTTCATTCTCAACGGTCGATCTTCCTTTATCTCAACTGACCAAACTAGGCGAATTAACTGTGCTTCTACTGTTGTTAAACGATTCAATGACCCTATTCAATAAGCAGGCTATTAATAACCATGTTTCGGCATTAATGAATAATTTGAGGTTGATTCGAAGCCAAATCACATTGATAAACCTGGAATATTATGACCAAGAGACAATCAAATTTATTGCCATCACAAAATTTTATGAATCTCTGTACATGCATGATGATCATAAATCAAGTTTAGACGAAGATTTGAGCTGTCTGTTAAGCTTCCAGATAAAAGATTTCAAGTTATTCCATTTTTTGAAAAAAATGTATTACTCAAGACATTCGCTTCTAGGTCAGTCTTCATTCATGGTACCCGCTGCTGAAAACCTATCTCCGATACCTGCCTCTATTGATACG